>Ga0265298_10003284_pt1 | contig 21542 bp, 22 predicted proteins | sample AusTroGonzalo_MG_3_FD_193486 | JGI IMG/M metagenome (GOLD analysis project Ga0265298, IMG submission 193486) | Bovine rumen microbial communities from tropical cattle in Woodstock, Queensland, Australia - Gonzalo_01 | ecosystem: Host-associated > Mammals > Digestive system > Stomach > Rumen ...
AGTCATGTTATTCCTGCGGTTAGACAGACGCTGCAAAATTACTCATTTTTCTTCAAAGAACGTCACATGTTTTCAGAAATCATACTTTTTTAACACACAAAGAAACAAAAAGGCCCGCACCAACCTGTCTACACCTTCCGCTTCACCCAGTAGAGGGTGTCTGAGGTGTTGTGCCTGTAGGTTGTGCTCCATCAAGTTGTGCTCTTCTTCCTTCGTCAGCCGACAAAGATAAGAAGAATATCTGAATTGTGCAAGCAAAAATTTCAAAGAAAAAGTTTCAAAAAATGGCTCAAGCCTCCATAGATATAGTTATCATATTGATATTCAATGCTTTAATCTATGGAGGCTTGCTATTTCAGCCTCCATATAGCCTCCATAATCGGGGATGAATGTGAGATTTTAGTCCCTTATGATGCTGAATGAAGATAATAGTTCATGGTAGTTTAGACAGGGCAAACTGTCAGTTTAGCTAGTAAAAACTGTTAGTTTAGGCTGTTAAAACTAACAGTCCAAGCTATTTGTGTGATTGTTTAACTGCCTTGTTATCAATGGTTTATAGTGCATTTATCACAAATTTTGTCACAACATTTTACCAAAAATATGAATTTATGGAGGCTATATGGAGACTGAAATAGCAAGCCTCCATAGTATAATCAATTGGCTTTCAATAGTTTAGTTATACTTATGGAGGCTTATAGTAAAATTTAAAAATAGTTATAAGAAATATTTGGCTGTATCACAAAAATTGTGTACAAAGAAAGATCATCAGCAAAAGGCGACGCCGTCGCAGGAGGAAGCCTTCCGCGAGAAGACCCATAACTACTTAGTGTGTTTCATCGAGCGTTGTCCGCTCAAGGAGCAATGTCTGCGCTGGCTCGTGGGACGGTATGCCGACACGATGCCCTATGCCCAGATATCCATCAATCCCCGCAACCCGCAGGTCGGAGGGGAACAGTGTGTGAAGTTCCGCAAGAACATTCGCGTTGTGAAGAAACAGGGCATGACCCGTTTCTACTACGACATGCCTGGTCGTATCGAACATGCCATCCGTCAGGAACTCATCTGGCACTTCGGCCGCACCCAGTATTTCGAGATGCGCAACGGCAAGCGCCTCATCTCCCCCGAAGACCAGGAGGTCATCGCCGCCGTCTGCCGTTCCCACGGTTGGGACGGTCCCTTCGTCTACGACGGCGAGGAGGAAGACTGGCTCTGGTAGCCCTGTGGCAATAAAATTATCCAAATCGGATAATCTTTTTTGGATAATTATTTGGAGATTCGTATGAATTATAAAAGAACTCACAGGATGTGGATCCCGTGAGTTCTTAAATGCTACTATGAAGAGCGGGAGTCAGACCAGAAGGCTCTGACCTTGGCTTGCATCTTGCAATAAGCCTCCTTGCCGTCCTTGTTCAGGTCGCCCGTCGCCTCCGTATGCACCCAACCCTCAGGCACAAGGTCATCCACGCCCCTGCCCTGCTTCTGCAACTCTTGCGCCCTTACTCCGACGCACAGGCACAACAGACACAAACCAATCAAACTCTTTCTCATATCACTCAGGATTTGTTACAGCATCCACCCGCAGGCACATCAGGGTGAGGTCGTCACTGGGTTCTGCCCCGTCGCGGAACTTCTCGACGGCCTCGTTCAGCATATCTACAACCTGATGGGAAGAGAGCGATGCCTTATCCTTCATCAGTTGCAACACCTCATCGTCGCCAAGCCGCTCACGAGCGGGATTCTCTGCCTCATTCAGGCCGTCGGTATACACCAGCAACTGACGACCCCAGATATCTTCGACGGTCTCGCCCTGGAAGTTGAAGTCCTCCCAAAGGCCGAGCGGCATATTGGCGAACTCCATCTCAAGGAACTCACCGTCAACGACGGGCTGATTATGTCCGCAGTTACAGTAACTCAGCTGTCCTGTGCGGAGGTCGGCCAGTCCGATGAACATCGTGACGAACATATTGCTGTCGTTATTCTCCACCAGTTCATTGTTCATACGGAAGGCAATCTCCGTAGGTGTCATCCCCTCTTTCGCCAGCGTATGAAAGAGCCGGGCAGCCTGCGCCATAAACAATGAGGCAGGGACACCCTTGCCCGAGACGTCGCCCACGCAGAAGTAAAACTGATCGCCCGCCATCACATAGCCGTACAGGTCGCCTCCCACCTCCTTGGCAGGACTCATCTCCGCATAGAGGTCGAGGCCCTCACGGTCAGGGAAATAGCCTGGCACCATCGACATCTGTATATTTCGGGCGATGCGCAGTTCACTCTCGATACGCTCCCTTGCGGCCTGTTCAGCAGCCAGACGCTTCCTGGCCCGACGGCGATAGACATCATACATACAGAAGAAGGTCACGACGAGCGCCAGCACAATCGCTATAGCCCAAAGACGCTGCCTCAACAGGTCATTCTGCTGCTGGGCTATCTGCCGTTCCTTGCCCTGCACGTCATAGACGGTGGCCAGCTCAGCGGCGGCACTCCGCTTATAACGAGTAAGCGCCGAATCATACACCTCGGTAATCTGACGAGCCACGTAGAGAGCCGTATCCTTCCGGCCCGCCTGAAGGTTGGCACGCAGCTTGGGGATGAGCAGGTTTCCGATGCGTTCGAGGGAATAGTCGAAACCGTACTGCTGCATAAAACGGTCCACTCCCTCATAGCAGTCCGCCGCCTCGGCATAACGACGGGCGAGGTTCAGGAATTCCGGACGGGTGAGGATGCCGTTGTCGGTCTTGGCGTAGTTCGAGGCACAGAACGCCTGATAGGCACGTTCGGCATCTGCCTCCTGCCCCAGCCCCTGGGCAGCACAGGCCCTGTGAAGGGCAATCAAGGCGAGGGTGTTATCAACAATATCGGTATTCTCTTTCCACGCTTCGGCAAAGGCCGGTGACAGCGAGTCTGCACGATTCACCCACACCATCGCCTCTCCGTAGCGGTGTTCGTTGATTTCCATACTGGAGATATCGTTGCAGACGCTGACAGCCCTTTGCAGGACGATGTTCGACGAGTCACGGTCGAGCCACTGCATAGCCCTCTGGTAGGCACGGTCACAGTCCACTTCCGCCTCCCTCGGACGTCCGAGATAATTGTTACAGCGCGCCATCAGCATATCCAGACTGACGCCCCAATACTCATTGCCGCCACCCAACGAATCGACATTGGCGAGCACCGGCATCGCCTCCCTTAGAGCCCCCTCGAAGTTACTCTGCAAATAATTCACCGAAGCCAGTTTATAACCAGCCTCCTGATAGAGTCTGATGTCGGCAGCCTGCGGCTTATGGTCAGCGGTGACACGCCTGTAATACTCCTTCGACTTCGCAAAGTCGCTCAGATGCAAATAGACGTCGCCCCGCAGGATATCGGCCAGTTGCGGCGAGAGGTCACCCGTCTGCTGCAGACTGTCGGCGATGACCAGCAGATGCGGATAGTCCTTGGCCAGCCAAGCCGTCCTGATAACCGAGTCAGCCTGGGGATTCTCTATCCCGTGAAACTGCCGGTTTCCTCTCTGCCCTCCCCTCTCCCCGCTGCAAGCAGCAAGGATAAGAAAAACAACTAGTCCGATCACACCAGTCAGCTTCATTTTTTTCATACTTTATTCTTTTAAGTTAGACAATATAATCTGACTGCAAAGATAATGTTTGTTTTTGAAACATACAAGAAAAATGGAACTTTTTTTGAACAAAAAAGTAGGACCCGCAAACGCGAGTCCTACTTCACTTAGAACCAGATGGGACCTTGCCCCATACAACTGGTCGTTCCGATCGCCGTCAAGAATGCCGTGAGTGCAGCTACTATCACCTTCACCGCCAGCTCAATCACACGTTGCTTCTTCATAAGCCTTAGCCATTACCGCCACCACCGTTGTTATCTGCCTGGGGAGCCATCAGATAACTGATCGGCGTCTTCTTCTGCACGCGCTTCTGCTTGCCGTTGATCGTACGGATCTCGCTCTGAACCACGTAGCCGTACTCGAAGATGCACTGATCCTTGAAGGCTCTCGACGTCAGCTTCTCACCCTTCGTGTTCTCCGGCGTGAAGTTGATACGGATGCCGTTGATCATCGCGTCGGGACCCACAGCCACGGCCGTCTCCATGTCGTTCTTGCCATTGCCCTGGCCATCGACGGCAGGGGAGAAGGTGCCGAGTCCGTCGAGCTTCACGGGCTGTCCCTGTGAGAGCAGCTCGCTCATGCACTCAACCACCTGTCCGAGCACCAGCACACACATCTGATAGTCGGCGATCTTGCCGTGACTGGTCATGTGCTTGGCGAATCCCTTCAGGTTAAGGGGCTCCTTTGAATCTACCTCGGCAAACCACTTGCCGAATGCGGTGCTGTCGTCGTTGGTGTTCTGACGCAGGTTAATCACCATTGGAATGTTTGATCTTGCCATTTTTTCTTGTTCCTTTCTTTTTTTAATTAGTTAAACATAAGCTTTGTGAATTCACAATGCAAAGATACGAATAATTTTGAAACTATGCAAGCATTTAACCGCTTCTAATCACCTTTTATAAACTTATATAAACTTATTGAAACTTTTACCAAAATAATTGCGCTTTTCTTTGGTTATCTCACCGAATTTTATTACCTTTGCAGTGAGAAATCTGTTCAACTAAAACACATCCATTATGCAACACCATCCAAGTTCAACTATGGGGCGTATGGAACTCGCCCAACGCTACTTTCCTTACATCCAGCCACGCTCAGCCTGGCTCAAACTCAAATCCCTGCTGAGTGAAGAACCCGCCCTTGAGCATCTCACCAGACTCAAGCGTCGCACATTTCTTCCTCTCGAAGTAAGCATTATTTACCAACACCTCGGGCAGCCATGAGCTGCCTTTTTTCAGGCCGTTTTATAAAGACAAAAAAATCTGTAAAGCCGCCGACATTCGCATGCCGACGGCTTTTAATAATGCATAACCCCTTACCTACATTCACATGCCAGTAAAGTAAAATAATACTAACCTAAAACAATTTGATTTATGATGATGCTGCAAAGATAGCGATTATTGTTCTTATCTCCAATTATTTTGAGAATAATTTGCAAATTTGAAGAATTCTTCGTATCTTTGCATCGACAATATCAAACTATTTATTATTATTAATAAGGAACATGAAGAAGATTGTATTGATGATTGCTGCTCTGCTGATGCTCTGCACGGCAGACGCTGGCGCTCAGGGATTCCTGAAGAAACTGAAGCAGAAGGCCCAGCTGGCTGTCAGTGGTATATCCAGTGACGCTGAGAGTGAGGATGCCGATGAAGACAACGCCAACGCAGACGAGGCTGACGGCAGCAACGTGGACCCCTCGAAGATTACAGTGGCTCAGGGCAGCGATATCGTGCCCAAGCGCAAGACCTCTACGGTGACTTGGGACGGTGTGGTCACTCCCAGCACCGCATCGACGGGTGCCGCTCTGATGAAGGAACTGCCTCAGTTGCCTTCTGCCGAGAAGATGGCCCGCAGCACGATGGGGGAACGAGAGTCCTATGCCCAGAAGATTGCCGCCGTGACATCTCGTGCAGAGCAATTGATGGAAGAAGAAAAAGAATGCTCGGACGCCGAGATGGAGGCTCACCGTCAAAAGTGGGAGAAGAAGATCCAGGATCAGTTCGGGTTGACGAAGGAGGAGATGGCCATCCTTCAGGATGAGAATGCCACCGATGCCCAGAAGGAACCCATACAGCAGAAGTTGATGGCTAAGATCATGGGCGGCGACATGGACCAGGTGGAGATGCAGCGATTCCAGAACATGAGCGAGAAGGAGCAGGAAGAATATATCAAGACTCATCCCGAGTTCGTCAAGAAGATGCAGAAGATGGCTATGAATGCCGGCAACTTCAGTAAGCAGATGAACCAGATGACTGCTGCCCTGAACGGTTATGAGGTGAAACTGGGGCGTCTCGTCAACGACTATATGTCGGTCATGACCCAGGAATCGGAGCACGACTACAGCGCCATAGCCAAGAAGTACAACAGTAAGTTGCAGAAATTGTACGATCAGATTTGTGCCACCGATGATGCCGCAAAGGTTGACGACCTTTATGCAGAGGCAGACAAATTGCTGTATAACTATCGCCTGGAGGCTGCCAAGGAGTATCGTGCCTCGCTGCAGCGTCGGATAGCGGAGGCCAAGAAGTTTGCTGCAGAATATGCCAGGATTACGCAGGAGGTGATAGACAGTGGTGACCTGCCTCAATGTGCCGTAGGCCGTATGGACCTGAATGCCGTAATCACCGTCGGCGACCTGCTCGACGCAGCCTATAAGGAACTGCCTGAAATGGAAGCCAAACCCGTCTGCGAGGAAACGGTGTATGAACTGGAGAACGGATGGGAGTTCGTGAGCTGGGAGTGCCGGGGATATGCCGGTAAGGTAGAGGACATGAAGACGCCCGGTGAGTCTTGGCCTTTGCTGGTGAGAAAGGACAGCAAGCAAGGTGAGCCTGAATACGGTGTTGTGGAAAAGGGCAAGTTCCGTAAGATCACCGAAGCAGAGTTGCAGAAGGTGAACAAACAGGCAGATGCCCGTGTGAAGAGTCAGGCTAAGAGCAATGTGAAGCCTCCCTACGGTATTTACAAGAGCCGTAGCGGTGTGCGCACAGTAGAGTACTGCAAGACAGGCGAATTGATCATCAACGGCATGACCAGCATCGCACCCGTTGCCTTCTCTGTCTATCCAGACCGTCTGGAGTGGATTGCTTTAGATGAAGCAAAGATGGTGAAGTGTACTTATAAACTCTAAATGGCGCTTCACCGACAAATGATATGGCTGTGCCTGCTGCTCACGATGGGCAACGGCACAGTCTTTTCTGTCAACTATCCCAAGGAGTTCGGTGATGACTGGACTCAGGCAGAGGGGTTCGTCAGGGAGCATCGGGCGGAATGGAAGCCGATATTTGAGGAGTTCGGTGTGGACGTTTCTTTGGCAGAGGCGGTAGTCTTCCCGGAACTGATACGGTATAGCCGATGGCAGGATGCCATTGAGACGGCTGCTGTCAACGGGCTCTATGTCTCGGGCGGCAAGTCGAAGGCAAATTTCTCTATCGGGCGCTTTCAGATGAAGCCTTCATTCGCCGAGGAGATTGATGAGGAATGGAACAAGTCGAAACTGGCCAGGGAATTTGACTTCATTTTTGATGTTCGTGATGCTGCCGATGCCAGAAGGAACCGACTGAAGCGTTTAGGCACGACCCAAGGGCAGTGCCGCTATCTCGCCATCTTCATCCGACTGATGTATCTGCGCCATCCCAGCCTTGCGTCGCTCCCAGAAGATCAGAAGGTGCGTTTCCTTGCAACTGCCTATAACCAAGATCACAGGGTATCTTGGGAAGAAAATATCCGCATGCAGAAACGGCGTACTTTCCACACCGACATGCTTAAAACCAACTATACCAAGACCTATCGATATAGCGATATTGCTGTCGTTTTTTACCAACTTAAAAATAACAAACCATTATGAAGAAACTGACATTATCTTTAGTGTACATCACAGCACTCATGTTAGCCGCCTGTGGCGGAAAGAGCTCCAGCAGCTCCAGTAGTGAATCCTCAGAGGGCAGCAGCGGCCTCGCTGAAGGCAAATGGCCCGCAGTCATCTACGACAAGTACGACATCCCCGAGTTCCCCACGAAGGGTAAGATCGTGTTCACCGACTTCCGCGCCGAGGAAGACACCTATCTCTATCAGGTCTATTACAAGGGCGTGACACGCGAGGAGGTGCAGGCCTGGGTGAAGACGCTGAAGGAGAAGCGCTACCGCATCGCCCAGTGGCAGCAGGAGAAGATAGACCAGAGTGGCTGGGACTACGACATCTTCCTCTATCAGCCCGAGGAGGGTAAGGACATGCGCCTCCGCATCGGCTTCGACTTCAACAAGAACATGGACTTCGAGTATTACGAGGAGAACCCCAATCCTGCCTACGAGGTTGTGACGCGTGGCGAAGGCGACGATGCAGAGTCGTTCATCGAGTATAACTTCATCGTATCGCTGAACAAGATGAACAACGACCCGAAGATGGAAGGTGCTATCGAGGCTCTGAACCTGAAGGCCGAGGATTTTGCCAGCATCCCCGGCATCCGCACCGTCGTGATGAACAACAGCATGATGGGTCCCTCCGTCGATATGGCGTGGTACATCGACCACATGCTGACCGAGGAGAGTTTCAAGGCTGTGCACCAGAAGATGCTCGACGTGCTTGCTGCCAAGGGTTGCACGTTTACTCATACCTTCAGCGGCAAGGACCTGACGCCTGAGCAGATCACCGCCGACGGCATCCGCAGCTACGGTGTGAAGCTGAATGACCAGCAGTTCTTGATGATGACCTTCTGCGACGATCGCGTCGGGGACTTCGGTGGCAGCATCAAGTTCAACTTCACGAAGAAGAGATAAAAAGTAGGCGCACAAAGGGACCAGGTCCGGTTGTGCAATTTGGATAAAAAAATGAAGCCGTCGACATTCACGTGCCGACGGCTTTCATCAGACTTTTGATTTATTTTACTTGATCAGGACTTTGCGGCCATCGTGGATATAAAGGCCCTTCTTGGTGGGCTGGCCGTTGATGCGGCGGCCATTGAGGTCGAACCAGCCGTTGGCAGCTCCGGCAGAGGCCTTCACGCCCTTGATGGCAGTATGACCGCCGAGGCTATAGAAGTAATATGAGGTGTTATCCTCCTGACCATTGATATACTCCTTACTCGACGTGTGGAGGCCGTTGGCATCATAGCTGGGCTCGAAGGTGAGGATGTAGGAGCCTTCGTCCGACGTGAACACTTCTTTCGTCTTGCAGCCATGATCGTCGTATTCATTGTAGGTGGTGCTGATATAAGTTTGGCCGAAGGCTTCCCTGGTCGTCGTCTCCTTGATCACCCATCCATAAGCGTTGTACTCAAACTTCGTCGTGTTATACAGTTCCCATGAGCCAAAGTTGCTTGCATATTTGTCACGCTGAACGGCGTAGTTTCCCTCGTAAGTAAACACATACCTCCATGTCGGCAACAGCTGGTCCTTGTCGTCATCGTCAACATCATAGTCAATGATCTCGATGTTGCCGCCGCCCTCATTGAAACTGACGTAATCACGAACAGTTATGAGTTTCCAATTGTCGCCAACCTTTTCGTATTCATAGAGCTTGTTATTACGTCCCGCATCGTCGTAGCCGTAGACTATTTTTGTGCATTTCCACATCAAATCGCCATTGGGGTCGGGCGTGAGCGCCCCGGAGTCATCGATCCTATACCCGCCTTTGACATAATTGTATTCCTCCATCAGAACGCCGTTGTCGTAGGAGTATTCGATGAACCAGACCCGTTGCCCATCGGAGGCATTGACCATATAGATACTGTCACACAACCAATTGAACTGTGCGCTGGCCGAGAGCGCCATCAAGGCTCCGAGGAGCGAAAGGTAGATTCTTTTCATAACCGATAAGTTTAAATTGTTTAAGATTATAATAAATAGTTCGATATTATCAATGCAAAGATACGATAAATAATTGAAACTTCCAAATATTTTGGAAACTTTTTCGCTTTCGGGCAGCCATAAACTGCCCTTTTCCAGGCCATTTTCGCGCCTCTTACTTTCCTTAGACTAAACTCCGACTTTACACATTTAAAACTCAGACTTTACAGACAGTAACGAGTAACAAAATCACAAACGCTTTTTCCGTATGTACTAAATCATTCACATAATAATTATATATTATATTATATATATTATAATATATATAATATAATATATAATTTAAATAGGTTACTGCATATGAATTTTGCTTTTGTTACTTTGTTACTCGTTACTGATTTTTCCGCATTTTCCTGTGTACCAATGGCTGAGAAATAATAGGCTAATGATACACACGGGGACAGGAACATTGTGTATTTTTTCGAAATAAAACTTGCAAATCTAAGAAATAATGCCTATATTTGCACCGTGAATACAAAGACTCTTATCTTTAAACGAACAATAATAACTAAAAATAGACGATAATGAACAGACAATCTTTAATCACAATCCTGCTCACCGTGTTCATGAGCATGACAGGAGTAAAGGCTTTCGCCCACGACATTGTAGTGAAAAATGCTGATGGAGTATACATCTATTATGTTTGGAATAATAACAAAACAGAGCTGACTGTCAGCTATCCATTTAGTAATTTTACTGATCCTTATAAAGACAAATACACTGGCAATGTAGTAATCCCTGAATCTGTCGAATATAATGGGAAGATATATCCTGTGACCTCCATCGATCGAGGGGCTTTTTACAATTGCCCCGACCTGACCTCTGTCACCATCCCCAACAGCGTGACATCCATCGGCAGTCATGCTTTCAATTATTGCAGCGGTTTGACCTCTATCAACATACCCAACAGCGTGACATACATTGGCTCTGAAGCTTTTGAAAGGACGCAATGGTATTTTCTCCAACCCGAAGGATTGGTTTATGCAGGTAAATTTGCCTATGAATACAAAGGAACGATGCCAGATAATACAGAAATAGAGATAAAAGATGGTACATTAGGTATTGTAGCCAGGGCTTTTGCAGGGTGCAGCGGCCTAACCTCTGTCACCATTCCTAACAGCGTGAAATACATAGGCAGTGGGGCTTTTGATGAGACAGCATGGTATAATAACCAACCCAACGGATTGGTTTATGCAGGTAAATTTGCCTATAAACACAAAGGAACGATGCCAAATAATACAGAAGTAGAGATTAAAGATGGAACAGTAGGTATTGTAGACGGGGCTTTCTCTGGCTGCAGCGGCCTGACATCCGTCACCATCCCCAACAGCGTGACAGACATCGGCAGTTATGCTTTCTCTGACTGCAGCGGCCTGACCTCTGTCACCACCCCCAACAGCGTGACATCCATCGGCGGTAGTGCTTTTGCAGGGTGCAGCGGCCTGACCTCTTTCACCATCGGCAACAGCGTCACCTCAATCGGCGAGAAAGCTTTCTATAATTGCAACAGCCTGATATCTCTCACCATCCCCAAAAGCGTGACATCCATAGGCGAATATGCTTTCGCGGAATCCGGTTTTTCTACCATTTTTTCAGAAGTAGAAACGCCTTTTGAAGTAAAACATTTAGTCGTCACGCCAGTAATATTTATTGTCCCTGTTGGCACAAAGGCGGCCTACCAGTCTGCAGGATGGAGTCTTGATCCTCATTACTATATTGAAGCTGGGGAAGGAGGATTAGTAATAGGAGGATTTATTTATATTAGATTTGTAATCGATGGTATATGTTATAGAATAAGTGAGAATAACACAGCATTACTTACTTCTGCGAATAAATCCATTTCTGGTGCAGTTATAATTCCTAGTCAAGTGGAATTTAACGGTAAAACGTACGATGTGGACGGCATTGACCCACAAGCTTTTTCCAATTGCACCGGCCTGACCTCTGTCACCATACCCAACAGCGTGACAAACATCGGCAAGGAGGCTTTCTCTGGCTGCAGCGGCCTGACTTCTGTCACCATACCCAAAAGTGTGACCTCCATCGGTGATGATGCTTTTTATGGCTGCAGCGGCCTGACCTCTGTCACCATCTCCAACAACGTGACCTCCATCGGTGATGATGCTTTCTATGGCTGCAGCGGCCTGACCTCTGTCACTATCCCCAACAGCGTTGAATCCATCAGTGATAATGCTTTCTATGGCTGCAGCGGCCTGACTTCTGTCACCATTCCCAACAGTGTGACTTCCATCGGCAATTGGGCGTTCTCAGGTTGCTCAAGTCTGAAGTACATCACATTCGGATCCAATTTGGAAAGCATCGGTCAGGAGGCTTTCTCAGACTGCACGGCTCTTGAAGAGATTACCAGTAAGGCTCAGACTCCCCCTGTTTGCGGCCCCCAGGCTCTGGAAGATATTAATAAGGGGGAATGCAAGCTCTACGTCCCTGACGGCAGTTTGGCTGCCTATGAGAAGGCTGACCAGTGGAAAGACTTCCTCTCAAAAGAAGAAGGCGAAGGAACACAGCCTCAGGAACCTGTCGTAGGTGACGTGAATTCTGACGGCAAGATGGATAAAAACGATTTGAGAGATCTTGTAGAATACATCATGGGTAATAAGCCTAATGGCGTGACCTTTGAATCAGCCGATGTGAATGGAGACAACAAGGTGAATGTCGCCGATGTCGTCGCATTAACGACTCTGCTGAAATAGCACAGTAGGGCCATAGCACAGTAGGGCCAGGTCTGATTGTGAGTGACTTTTCCCTTATATAATAAGGTGAAGAAACAGAGGGCGCTTTTGTTATATACCAAGTGCGGATGGCTGCGGCTTTCCGCACTTTTTAAATGATTTATTGGGGCAGGGGATATAAGTCCCAAGCGGACAAAGGGTTATGAAAAACGACTGTACGGATAATGGAATATGGAGGTTGGGGAAGTGTAAAGAAACCTCTCTTAAATAATCTTATAATCCCAAATTTTAACAGTTAAAGTGATCGATTCTGGAGAGGATTCTCTATCTTTGCAGCGTGAACAATCACACAGCAAAGCCCTATAGTGAAGCGCATCACGAAGGGGAAAAACAAGAGAATAACAAAAGACTTATGGAATACAAGACAATACTCTCCGGACTGTTTGAAAGGCTTTCCGGTTTCAGGCAAAAACGGCCCTATGCCGGCCAGAAATATGAATTGATGAGCATCACGGCGGAACTGATTGACGCGATCCGTCAGCTGCGAGATGACGCACTCAGAAGGTTCAGCCAGGAGGCTGTAATCGACCTTGATCTGGATGTCGATTACGGTCAGTTGGCAGAACAGGCTTTGCAGGCAGAACTGCCAGACGGGTTGGAAGGTTGGAATAGTAAGATGTCGGAAGACCTTACCCACACGGAGATTGTGTCGCGTCTGGAGGGAGATTTGTCCGAGTCTTTCCCGCAGATGATAACCCAAATGGATAATCTCAGACTCCAACAGTTGGCGATGGTGACCAATGAGACGCTGGGCGAACTGAACAGCGTGCTGTTGAAGATTGCCGATGCGAAGGTGCGCCCTCACAGGGATGAGGAATATGCCCGTTTGTTTGAGAACGAGAAGCGTCGTTATATGAACTCAGGCACCTCAGGACGGTCGAAACAGGAATATGAGGAATGGAAAAACCTGACGTGCCACGGAATGCCCACCATCGAGGATGCGGAGGATTACCGTATCTGCAAACTCCTCAAAATGTTTGAGAAGGGGGTGTTTAAGGACAGAGTGGACCAGATGAAACGCCTCCGCCCTATCACAGGCGAGATCGACTTTGACCAGATTGAGGGTGATGATGAGCAAAAGAGAATCGCAGCAAAGAATTATAAGGTATTCCGTAATCAGGTGGCAGATTACGAGGACGGCTATCTGAAGGTAAATCCCATACATGCAGGCCAGTATTTCTTTGCCTGTCGCTACGATCCGAATGCCAAGAGCAACCGAACGAACATTCTGAAATATGTGCATCAGATTCATCTGGTGCAGGAGGAACATCGCCGATTGCTTGAAACAAAGGAAGAGACGGACATCAACGAAACCACCCAGATGCCGTCGCCGCAGGTGGATGCCATCTTGTTTTCAGACAAGGCACGTCATTACTGGTTGCTATTGCAGGAAGTAGGGTTTGTGGATGCCCAGTGGCGGTTGACAGCCGAGACCACACGCAAGCAGGCGATGTATATCGCCGAGGCCTTCGCCGTGAAAATCGGCCTGAAGTCGAAGTGGAAGCCGTTTGAAGTGCTGTGGGATGTGAAGAACCTGGCACAGGAGAAATGGGATATGCAGCAGACCGGAGCCATGCCGCAGAGATATCAGGAGATAGACCTGATTTTTGATGACTAACGTAACACGCTGATTATCAGTACTTCTTTCCCCTATATAGGGCCTATTATACCCCCTATATAGGGGATTATTGTTTTCATATCGTTGTAACTTTGCATCGTCAAAACTTGATTGACGGTGCTCTTTGACATGCTGACACACCAAGCGCAGGCTGACGGAGCCTGGCGCACAAAAACCATATATATACATCGCATGCGTGCGTAAGTGCGCATGTACATTTATTCATTTTTAAAAACAACAACGATTATGAAACAGACAGCAATTCAGATCAGTATGATCAACAACAACATCAACACGAGTAAGAACAATAACGGTGAGCCGCAGATGACCTCACTCGAGATCGCCCAGCTCACAGGTAAGCAACACAAACACGTAATGGAGGCCATCCGGAAGATGGAACCTGCGTGGGCAACAATAGCCGGGTCGAATTTTCGGCTCGGGTCTTACGAGGACGCCAACGGTCAGTTGCGCCCTTGCTACCTTCTCTCGAAAACCGAGACGCTCTACATCGCCACGAAGTTCAACGACGAGGCGCGTGCAAGGCTGGTGATGCGCTGGGAGGAACTGGAGAAGGAACGCCGACTGGAACAGCAGAGGCCGAAGCAGAAGATTAAGGAGATCCGCCTGCTGGCCTGCGACGAGGAAGTGCTCGACGAGGCTGACGACATCCTGGGCGACGAACTGGCACGGCTGAACCGCTACAGCCGATTCTGTTACACGCCGACCGAGATCGGCAAGCCCTTCGGACTAGAAGGACGCGACCTGAACTCGTTCCTCTGCGACAGGGGCATCATCCGCTGGGCACGAGGGCAGTGGCGGCTCACCCAGAAGTACCTGCATCAGGACCTCACCGAGGACCGATATAATTATGTCCATGCCTTGGACGGACATCGCAAGCTGGTATCCAGCCTCGTCTGGACGGAGAAAGGCAGACAGTTCATTCTGGACATCATCAGCGGAAAATAAGACAACAGATAATAATAACCGAGTCGGAGGAATGGGCGAGTGGAAATGTATCCGGATAGAAATTGAGCTCAACAGAAAAACACATCGCACTTCCAATGCTCATTAATTCCAACAAAGTTATGAAAGTAAAGAAGTATATTGAGATCCCTGAAGAGGTTCTGGTCGCCCTGGCAGAGGGCAAGTATGTGGAGGGTTCGCTCCACCGCGACAAGGACACCTGTCGCATCGTGTTCAACGTGTACAACCGTAAGCCGAGGAAGCGCCTGCGTGACATCATCATCCGCTATCTGGAACATGGCTGGGTGAAGGAGTCGGCAGAACGGATCAAGATCTACGAGAGCATCCCGAAGGTGCTGGGCACGGCACATATCAATGGCATCCTCGACCGTGACATCAAGACGGCGAAGGACGCACTGATCACAAGAGAGATCATCGAGAGAACGTAGACTAAAATTTAAAAATTAAAAAATTAAAGAAATATTATGGAAGCATTGGTAACAATCGTAGAGGTGGGCGCATACTCTGAGCGCCAGTATCAGAAACAGGACGGAACCACGGAGTACTTCAAGAGCCGTGGGGTAGTGATGAAGCGAGGTGGTGACACGATCTATGGCGAGATGACAGGAGAACTGGCCTCGAAGAACCGTGACACGCAGTATTATCAGAACCAGCCGTACATCGTGAAGGGATTCTGGAAGCACCGTACATGGGGTGACAACAATGACCGCCACGAGAATGCGTTCTACATCACCGACCTGCAGACTCTCTAACCAATAATTAATAATGTCACACAGAAACCACGGAAATCACAGAAATGTCGACCTTTGGTCGATGAAGAGCGCAGAAGAAGGGCAGGTAATCGCGCAGCCCGTGCCGAAGGCACTTTCTGTGATTTCTGTGAATTTCTGTGTGACAAAAAAAGAAAACTAAAAAAGAATTTGAATGATAACATTTCAAGAGAACACACATTTTTCTCAGGCTCTTCCCTGCACAAGGGAAGAGTTCTGGGAGCAAGTGAAGAAACCGACTACAAGATGGCGAATTGATATGCGAAGGGCCATCATTGCAGCTGTGGATGCCTCAAAGACCCAGGGCGCAGTGGCTCTGCATAATCTGCTCCAGAACAGCGAGTATCAGAAGTTCTTGATTAAGAAACAAGGACTGAAGAAGAAGTCTGCCAAGGAGGCATGGGAGAAAAAGTCAGATGCAGAGAAACTGTTGGCTTTTGCTCAGGAGGTCAAGGATAATCTGCCTGCTTTCATCTTCTGCTGCAGAGAGTTCGATGCGACGAAAACTGCGAAAGGTGGGTTGTTTAGGCATCGCAGATTAGCAGACTGTCATCTGAATGGTCTCTTTATGCTCGATATTGACCACATAGACAACCCTATGGAGGTGTGGTATAAGATGAGGGATGATAAGGAACTGATGAAATCAATAGCATTGGTCCATATCACCAGCAGCTCATGCGGCATCCGTATCGTAGGTGTTGCAGACATCAATATTGGCAATCTCGCTGACAACCAGATTACTTTGGCTAAGAAATTGGGCTATAAGGCTGATGATAGCTGCATCGATGCCACCAGAAACTCTTTTGCTCCCAAGGAGGAGGACATTATTTATATAAATGAAGATTTACTTTTTGATTACTACAATGAAGCATTTGACAAGCGGTTTACGGATGAGTACCGCCAAAAGAAAACTCAGCCGATTCGTCTTCAATTCAATTCAGCAAATCAATTAGGCACGGATGAACACGGCCTTAATAATAAGGACACGGCTGGCTGCGCTGATGATAAAAGCCGTGTTAATCCGTGTAATCCGTGCCAAGAATTAAAATGGAGAGGTTATGATATTCAGAGTATTATTGATGCTCGGTATGCTGACAAGCTGCCATGCGCAGAGGATTCCAACAGGCATAATGAATCCCTTAAGCTTGCAACAGACTTACTCCTTATGCTCGACGGCGACACAAAGCTGGTTCAAAGAATCATCGAGGTTCAGCCATGGGTGCAGGAAATCATTGAGGAAAGAGATGAGAATGTGGCCCAGACGGTGGAATCAGCGGCGGGGTGCGTCGCGGAGAAGGAAAAGAAGTATGCAAGCTCGTTGCCATCCAAGGCCATGCAGGAGGCGGTGAAGAAGGTCGCAGGGAAGGACTATCGGGAGGTAGTCAAGGAAATCTCACAACAGGGACAGTCCCCAATGTGCGAAAATGGCATTACCAAGATGCTTGATCAGTGGGGCGCAGAGATTGAAGAACTCTTTGGGGTGTTCCCGCTACTGAAGGAGGTATGCAGTGGATTGAAGAGGTCTCAGTATCCGGCTGCGGTGTTTGTCGCTGGCGGCACGATGATGACACTGATGACCAGATGCTGGTACAGGTTCTATCACAGGCCACAGCAGGAGAGGCGATTGAACTGCTCGCTGTATATCATTGGCCATCCGGCATCGAACAAGTCGATGGCTGACGATATCTACAAGATTCTTTCGGCACCCATTGCGGCTGCGGATAAGGCTGGAAAGGCGGCTTTGAATCGCTACAAGCAGGACACGAAGAAGAAGGCAGCCAACAAGGAGGGTAAGGACAAACCCCAGGCGCTGATTCGGATTCATCCTGCAAGAACGAGTAATGGCCAGCTGATTCAGGATATGCTCAATGCCAAGGACATCGTGGAGGGTAAGGAGATCCAGCTGCATATGCTGACATTCGACACGGAGTTGGACAACTCGATCACCCTGCAAAGCGGAGGCTCTTGGATCAATAAGCAGAGTATGGAGCTGAAGGCCTTCCATAATGAGGAAGACGGTCAGATGTATCAGAATTCGGATTCGCCTGTCGATGAGTTCAACGTGACGTGGAATTTTATCTATACAGGCACGCCCATCGCCTTGAAGAAGAAGGTGAATGAGAAGAATTTCGGATCTGGTCTCTCCACGCGATTGGCTGTGATTCCCATGCCGAAGACGAACTTTGAGATGATGGCGATGGAGGATGTGCAGACCATCGACTGGCAGCGCATCGAACGTATGAAGACCTGGGCGTATAAGCTCGACACCCGATTCGGAGAACTGCCATTCTGGCCGTTGGTCAAGCGGATCTACGACTGGGTGAAGAACCGCATGGAGGACTGTGCCGAGGATAATTCCGAAGCCAACGAACTCATGTTGAAGCGCGTGCCGTATCACGCCCTGAACTATGCTGCTCCCTTCATCGATATGCGCCATTTTGATCATCTGCATCTGGAGGGTAAGTATTGGGAAGGCACTTACGAGGTCGACGAGTTGGACTGGAAACTCTGTGAACTGATTGCCCGCATCCAGTACGCCACGCAGCAGCACTTCTTTGGGGTGATGGCCGAGAAGTACTTCGACGATATGAACAACGATGTACAGATCACCGGTAAGCGCCATCAACAGAAGTCCATCAATGGCTATAACCGACTGCCGGACGTGTTCACCAAAGAGGACGTCATCAAGTGTTTTGGCTACAACTCCCAGAATGCCGCCTGCATGAAACTGGCCCGTCTTGAAAAGGAAACGATCATCGAGAAGATTACGAAAGGCAAGGATGCGGGCAAGTTCAGAAAGGTAGTCAAACTGCTTGTGTAGTAACGAGTAACAAAGTAACAAATGCAAAATGAAAATGGAAATCAACAAAACACTGCACCTCTCCGAGCATATGACGCTCGGGGAGGTTACCAAGAGCAGACATACTGAGATCGACAACATCCCCAGCCATATTGCCATCGAGAACTTGAAACGCGTTTGCACGTGGTTAGAGGAACTACGCAGACGGTATAATCTGCAGTATTTTCTCCCCCTGAGTAGGGGGAGCCAGAGGGGGTCTGAGGAGCCGATTGTGATTAGTAGCGGGTATCGGAGTTCGGAGCTGAATAAAAAGGTGGGAGGATCCCCGACAAGTAATCATCTGACTGGGTGTGCCGTGGATATCAGAGTGACTGGTATCGAGCAGGCCTTGCGCTATGCAGTAATCCTGATGGACTACGCAGACGAGACCAAGCAGGATTATGATGAAATCCTGATTGAGAAAAATCGCTATGGTACCATCTGGCTGCATTTCGCAGTCCGTCCAAAGGATAATCGCAGAAAAACAATGTTCTTACAAGTATAGTCACCCTGTTACATCAGATTATGAAACCTTTGCGGTCATTAATTCGTTTTGGAGAAAACTATAGACATATCCCGGACTCTGATAGTAGAGGCCTAATCATCGCAGCTGTCCTCCATTGTTTAGGCAAACCTGCGCCAGCACGTCCACCGTGTCAGGGAACGACTGCGTGTGCAGCACACCGTAATGCTCTCTCAGGTGTTCTATGCCCTTAAAACGTTTCAGGTAGGCGTAGGCTTGTCGGGGCCGTATGCCAAAGCGGAGGGCGAACTCGCTGATGAGCGCCACCGTATAGCCGATGATGTTTCTTTCTTCACGTGCCATAATTGTACCTTTTACGCAATGATGGTGCAAATTTACGATAAGTTTTCCAATCTTCCAAGCTTTTTCAAGAAAAAGTGCGGACGGCCGATCGCCATCCGCACTTGACACCTCATATGGGGACTGTGATCATATAGTTGTAATCCTATAGCTCATAACAGTACAATAGAGTGATATGATGAGCAGCGGCAGATGGGCAAAGCCTATATAGACCGTGTGGGGGTTGAAGAACGAGAACATATTATAGACGCCGATGATAAAACCCACGATGGCCGTTATCCTATAAGTGACAATGTTGACCTTGGGCAGATTCAGCGTCAGGATGGTCAGAAACGCTGGGGTAGTCAGACAAAAGGCGGTCGCCGTGTTGCGGGTGAAAAAGTGCAAGGGACTGAAATCCAACTGGCCGCTATTAGTGAACGGGAACCAGTAGGCAAACAGTGCCAATATCATCATCCAGACGTATTTCCATCTGAAGTTGCTGAAGTCGAAGCAATTCTGCGGGCTGAACACTTCTGCAATCCATACGTAAGCCACCAACAGGAACATCGCCAGATTGACGATGACAACGCTGAAACCGTACTGCTCCGTCAGAGCGATGTTCTGGATGAAGGCAAAGGCGAGATAGGAAAGTGCCACATACGCGTTGAACAGTGACTTCATCCTGTCTTTGGAGACAAAAAGCAGGATGAACATCAAGAGCGAAAGGGACTGGAACAAGCTATTGAACCCTCCCAAACGGACTTGTGGGGCATTGGAAAGAGTTACAGAAACAATCCGTCCGATGTCCCGTAAGTCAAAGTTGCGGCTGGCGAATGGCAGAAGTACAAACTGAGCCAACAGCAGCCCCACGAAGAACTGCCGTTTGGTCGAGATTGTCTCCAGTTTCCTCAATCCCATTGCTCAGTAGAAAAACGCGTGTTTACTTCTTCTTTTTCTGATAATAGTAATAGCAGATCAGGATCCAGCCCAGGGCTGCGAGTAAACCAGCCGTCGTTGTCAGGACGCCATACTGGGCATCTGTCCCTGTAGTATATAATACTGCCAAGGTCACGTGTGTGATGATCACAAGAATCAAACCAATCACACCAATCAATTTCATTTCCTTCATTCTATATTCTTTTAAGTTAAAATTGTAGTTACTCATTCGGCGTAGATCAATTCCGTGTTATTAGGGAAGGCGCCAGAGAAGATAGTCGGTGAGCCGTGGATGATGGCCTTCGTCAAGTCATAGCAACAATCGAAAGCCCAGATGTTGATTTCCCAGACGCTGGAGGGGATATCGACCGTTGTCATCCCGCAGTATCGGAAAGCCCCGCTACGGATGTATCTCGTGCCGTCGTTGAGGATAAGCGTCTCCAGATTGATACAGTTCTCGAAGGCTTCCTCACCGATTTCTCTCGAACCGTTGATTGTAACCTCCTTGAGGCCTGTACAACCCTTGAAGCCCTGAACCACCTCCACACTGCCGGGAATATCTATTCCCTGAAGAGTCGTACAGTCTCTGAAAGCATCTGCCCCGATAGTATGCAGATATGCACCAAACTCAAATTTGACGCTTGTCATACTGTAGCAGTCCAGGAAAGCCTCCACTCCGATCTTTCTCACGGATGCCGGAATGAAAATCCAATCCAGTTCCTTGCATTTTTTTAATGCCCGTGGAAGGATGCTCGTCACTTTATAGTCACGTTTGTTGTACTTCACCTTCTCAGGGATGTCCACCTGGACATAGTTGCCACCTGTGCCCTGCATCTGCTTCAAGCCGACCTCGTAGTTCTTCGTGTCGGTGACCTCAAACTTAAGGCTGACCTTGTCCTTCACCCATTTCTTATTGAGATACTTCCAACACTCGACATTCACGTCGAACGTCTCAGCACCGCCCCTTTCACCGGGATCGTCTTGTTCCTCAGACTCTGGCAGAACAGGCACAGAAGGATTGTCAACGGTACAGCCCGTGAGGAGGCACGCAAAGACCGCAATCACCAAATAACTTTTCATCGTCTTCATATTGTTTCATTTTAGAATCTGTCAGGACCTCACACGGGGACAGTCCCCGTGTGAGTCCAGTGTGCTAACGGGAATTAGCCCATGGGGCTTCGAGTTTGGCTTTCATCTTACAGTAGGCCTCCATGCCGTCCTTGGTCTTGAAGTACATCAGAGCGGTGTATCCCTTGCCGTCTGCGTTCTTGCTGACCTTGCACGTGGCCTTCTCCAACTTGGCGTTGCCTTCGGTGCTGCCTGCAGAGACGCTGGTCTCAGGATTCGTCTCAGAGTTGTAGCCCTGATTGATGTCCTTCAGCG
>Ga0265298_10003285_pt1 | contig 21541 bp, 6 predicted proteins | sample AusTroGonzalo_MG_3_FD_193486 | JGI IMG/M metagenome (GOLD analysis project Ga0265298, IMG submission 193486) | Bovine rumen microbial communities from tropical cattle in Woodstock, Queensland, Australia - Gonzalo_01 | ecosystem: Host-associated > Mammals > Digestive system > Stomach > Rumen ...
TCCTGCTCAAGTGGGGCGACGGCTCGGAGGAATACATCCCGCGTGTCGTGTACCAAAACCTCGGCGACGACTATACGCTCAATGTCTACAAACAGGTGCATAACTACTCGACCTCAGGGACTTATGTCGTCAGCATGGAAGACGCCAACCGCAACTACGGCGTGGTGAACGTGCCCAATTCGGTGAGCGTCCCGATGTACATTGAGACGGAATTGGTCATCAATCCTTTTTTGGGCAACAACAATTCGGTGCAACTGCTCAATGCGCCTGTCGACAAGGGTTGCGTGGGCAAATTGTACCTGCACAATCCTTCGGCCTACGACCCCGACGGAGACAGCCTGAGTTACCGTTTGGTCAACTGCAAAGGCATGGACGGCATGGACATTCCGGGCTACACCTATCCGCAGGCTTCGCAATCCTTTGGAATCGATGCGGTTACGGGTGATTTGCGCTGGGAAAATCCTGTGTTGCAGGGCGAGTACAATGTGGCGTTTGTCGTTGAGGAATGGCGCCACGGCGTAAAAATCGGCTCCGTCATCCGCGACATGCAAATCCTGGTTTCCGCTTGCAACAACGACCTGCCCGAAATCCACTGCGACGATGAGTTTTGCGTTGTGGCGGGCGAACAACTGCGTTTCGTCATCTCGGCCTCCGACCCCGACCCGTACAATAACGTGACACTGACCGCTTCGGGCGCGCCTTTCGAGGTGGCAACCAGTCCGGCCATGCTCAATCCGGAGACCTCCACGGGAGTGAATCCTGAATTGGAATTTGTTTGGAACACGACTTGTTCCCACATCCGCAACACGCCTTATCAGGTGGTGATTCACGCCAAGGACGACGACTTGCCCGTGAGTTTGACCAATATTAAAACCGTCACAATCAACGTAATGGGGCCAAAAGTGCAAAATCTGGCTGCGGAGGTGCAGGGTCACGATGTGGCACTCTCGTGGGCGGCGTATGCTTGCCCGAATGCGGCGGCCTTGTTGGTGTATCGCAAGGTTGGCTGCGACGGTTACGAACCCGATGCCTGCGAAACGGGCATTCGTGAGGGCTACCAACTCATTGCCACGCTGAACGACCATTCGGCAACCTCCTATACTGACCAAAACCTTTCGCAAGGGGTTGGGTATGAGTACCGTATCTTGGCCCGTTTCCCCGATGGCGCGTTAAGCATCGTCAGTGATGCCGCTTGCGTGACGCTCGGCAACGACAGTCCGCTGATGACCCATGTCAGCAATGACAGCATCGACCTTGTTTCAGGTCACGTCATTACCTGCTGGACGAAACCGCAAGAAATTGACGGCCAATATATTGCACCCTTCAAATACACCTTGACGCGCATCCTTGACGGCGAGTCTTCCGTCGTTTACGAAGGTGCCGACACGAGTTTTTTGGACACCAACCTCGATTTGGTCGAAGCGACGACCCTATTATATAAGGTGCAGATGCGCGACGCCAACCAGCAACCGATGGGCGAGAGCGCAACGGCTTCGGCAGTGATGCTCACGGCCAACGGAGCCAACAATGAAGCACAGCTTTCATGGACGGAAACTGTACCGTGGCTCGTTGACAGTACACAAATTTTCAAAGAGATTGACAATCATTTTGTTGGAATCGCCTCAGTGACCGGTTTTGAATTCACCGACACAGACGTGGAAAGCGATGCGACTTACCGCTATTATGTCCGCACCTTTGGGCATTATACTTTGGAAGGCATTATGCGACCCTTGGTGAACTATTCCGCCATCAAGTCGGTGCGAATCGGGAGCGAAGAGCCTGTTGAGGAATTCTCATACGAGTTGCCCAATGTGTTTACGCCCAATGGCGACGGTTTCAATGATGTTTTTGAGCCGAAGGTTACAGGTATCTCACTCGTTATCAGTGCAAATACGGTCGTTTTCAACCGTTGGGGCAATGTCCTTTGGGACTCCGACGACCCGCTCATCCAGTGGGACGGCAAGAACAAAAACACAAAGATGGATTGTTCGTCAGGCACGTATTTCTATGTTTGCGAAATCACCTACATGGGTGAGACCGGCGAAGAACACTTGCGCTTACAAGGGTCCATCACCATTGTACGATAACTTGCGTACAACAGACAACTCCCAACTCCCAACTCCAAACTCCTAACTCCTAACTGGTAACTAATAATTATATCCTTTCCCCACCATCATCTTTTCCGTCTGATAATGACCGAGATAGACGATGCCGAGATTGCCGTCGATGGCGATTTTGTCACCCATCTTGAGCGGATGGCCGTTCAGTTGGCCGAATTCATCATTGACATCGACTTCGAGGCCATCGCAACTGACCACGCAGACCTTCCCCAGACGTACCGCCGTGACAGCCGCGTGTGAGGTGGCACCACCACGAGCCGTCAACAGACCGTCGCAGTCGAAAATCATGCCGATGTCTTGAGGAACGGTGTCAGGACGCACCAAAATAACATGACTATCAGGATGTTGCTCGCGCAAAGCCTTGATTTGGTCTGCATTGAAAGCCGCCAATCCGTTCATGGCACCGCCTCCGATACCCATGCCGTGGCCCAATTGTGTCATCTCGTCGGGCGACTGCACAAAGGCAATCTTTTCCTCTTCCGTCTTGAGGTCTTGGTCGCGGATTTGCAGGATATGGAAGTCTTCGGGCTTGTCGGACTCGAAAGTGAATTCCATTTCTTGCGGGCTATAGCCCAGATTTTCGGTGAGTTCAACAGCGATGGAATAAATCTTCTTGTAGATGTCGGGCAACATGGTCTGCATCGAAGGGCCTTCGAGTCCCGCGGCCTTGCGTTGGGTTTCCCCAATCGGCAAAGGCTTGACCAAGCCTCCCACGATGTCCTCGCCTTGGCTGCGCATGGTGAAGTCGCCGTAAAGATGCACGCCTGGACGTTCGCGGTGCGGGTTTTGCGTGAACACCACACCTGACCCCGAGGTCTCGCTACGGTTGCCGAAGATCATCTGCTGCACAATCACGGCCGTGCCCCAATTCTCGGAAATGCCCAAATGCCTCCGATAGGCCAAGGCACGCTCCGAATTCCAGGATTCAATGACCATATTCACACACTCTATCAGTTGCTTGAACGAGTCCTGTTCAAAGGCCACCCCATGGTCGGCGAGGATGCGCTTGTAGGATTGCGCCACCTCGCGCATCTGTCCGATACTGAAATCGGCCTTCATTTTCACGTTGCTTTTTTGCTTGAAAGCGTTGATTTCGTCGTCAAAGACATCGCGTTCGATGCCTTTGGCCATGCCCCAACTCTGCAAGAAGCGGCGGTAAGAATCCCACACCGCCCAAGCAATGCTTTCGTCTTGGGCAATGGCTTCGGTGATTTCATCGTTCAAGCCCACATTCAAGAAGGTGTCCATGGCACCTGGCATGGAAATGGCCGTGCCCGAACGCACCGAAACAAGGAGCGGATTCTCTGGTTGGCCAAACTTGCGTCCCGTGATGTGCTCCAACTCTTCGATGTGCTTGCGAATCATGCCATGGATTTCCGTACGCAATTCCGGAATCGTGTTAATGGTCTCGTTGCGGCGGAAAGTTTCGGTGGTGATGACAAATCCGGGCGGCACAGGCATACCGTTCAAGTACAAGTTTTTCAGGTTGTTAGCCTTGTTTCCGATAAAGACTTGGTTGTCCATCTTGGGCGTTTTTTTCCAGAAAGGACTAATCAGCATCTCGGAGTTGTAGGTCATGATGTCGCTGATGAGTTTCGGGTCGAGGATGGCCTCCATCGTGCGTAACGAGTGAAGAATGCGCCCGATAAAGTTGTCCAAGGGCTGCATCAGGAAGGCATCGGAGAGCAAGTCGCGGTGGAATTCCTCGGATTTCTTGCTAATCAAGGCCGCTGTCTCGCGTTCGTTGAGTTTGCCCTCAGCGTCAAAGAGTTGCGGGATGACGATTTTCAGCGGATATTCGTAGGACTTCAGGAAATACTTGATGATGATTCGGCGCACGTCTTCGGCAATGAACTGGAAAATGTTGATATACTGGCCGAAAGAGAAGCTCCGTGAAGTCAGGCTGTAGCGCAGCATGTCGAGTTTCTGGTTGAAGCTCTGATTGGTGATGCCGTCCAGTTCCAGGCCGTTGCGGAAGTATTCGAGAATCGTATAGATTTGGTTCAGTGTGCGTTCCGAGATGTATTCAAGGTTGATGCTTTGCACCACCTTTTCCATGAGTTGTGTGGCCACGCGTTCCAAACGGAAGGTCAGGCCCATGGCCTCGAACTTGTTCTCGCGGTAAGTGCCGTACATTGACGGGATGCCAATGGCGATGTGGCGCTTGTGATAGATGTTTTCCCAGCCTTCGCTCTGTTCGGGGTTGAAAATCACGCTCTTGAGTTTGTCCATGAAGGCGTAAATCATGGTCAGCGACTTGCCAAAGTCCTTCTTCTTGTAGGCCTTCTCGAATGCGTCGATTTCCTCGTCGGGGATGAAAGGGAAACTGCGCAGCGAACTGAAAATATTGACCGACTCGAAGCTGTATTTCTCTCTGAGATAAGCATATAGGTCGCGGATATCCATCAGGCGGGCGTGTTCGCGCTGGCTGATTTCTTTGTCCAATTCGAGGCGACGGGAAGCTGAGCCGATGAGGTTTTCGTAATCGTCGCGCGAGAGCATAAGCACATCCTCAGGATTGAGGCAGGAAATCTCGCACATCATCTGCACAAGGTTGTGGACATGCACAAACCATGTGCTTTCCTTGTCGATGCTCTCAAAAACGTTGTTCGGCAGAATGGGTTTCAAGGCCTCAAGGTTGCCGTCACTCCAGAACTTGAACACGTCCAAGGTCAAGGCAATCAGTGTGTTGTTGCTCTCGGTGTGGACTTGTTTGCGGAGGAAGTGCACCAATTGGTCCTGACGGCCGGAAATCTCGTCCATGTTGGTCGTCACGTTTCGGATTTCGCCCTCGGCACCGATTTCATTGAAGTAGACGGGGAAGATGCGCGTCAGTTGCTTCACCTTTTTATAATAAGGTGTGATGTTTGAGTTCAATACCTTCGTGATTTCTCGCTGGAACAAGTCCGTGTCGCTCAAGAAGATGCCGCCCAGTTTCAGGTTTACAATCAAGGCGGAAAGCAGTTTCTCCATCGGCTGTTGGGCGTGTTCAATCAGTTCGAGCCACACGCGGATGTTCTTGATATGGTTTTCATCCACAGAGAGTTGCCAGTCCTCGCCCACAAACACATTGCCTGGCGTGACGAACCCGAAAGCGATGAGCTTCTTCTCGAAATAGTTGACGATTTCCTTCAGCTCAGTCTGGTCCACATCGATGATTTTCAGACCCAAGGTGAGTTGGAAATCGAGCACGGCAGACATGTAGTCCTTGCGCAGTTCCTCGGCGAGGTCGAAAATCGTATCGATGAAGGGAATCAGTTCCTCTTGCGGCATCTCGTCGATGGCATCGCGCATCATGCGGTCCATGTTCCAGATGAGGCGTTCGCGCTGGTTCTCCATGCCTGGCAGGTGAAGCAGGAAAAACACGAAATGGAACTGGGTGATGAAATGAGGAAAGACCCTTGCCGACTCCGTGAAACGCTTTGCAACTTGCTCAAAATGTGGCATATCCGTAAGGCTATCCCAAGTATCAGCAGCGGCTAAATCGGCATTCAGTTGGTTGAAATAGGGCTGGCCAATCTCGTTGATGATGGTCTGTTTTTCCTCGTCGGTCATCAACTGCGCCTTGCTCTCCACCCAGTTTTCCACTTGCGAGGTCGTCTGCCAATAGCGGTAGTTTTCCTGCAACATCATTCGTAGCAGATGGCAGGCGGAATCTTTGAAACGTTCGTCGTGGGCCACCTTGTCAAGATAGCGTCCAGCGTGTTTAGTGGCTAAGATATAGACATCCTTGTTGCTCTCAAAAGCATCATTCAAGATGTTAAAAACGATAGCGATGAGGTCATTGCGAGGAACGAAGCAATCCAGAGATGCGGCTTCTTCATTACTGGATTGCTTCATCGTTCCTCCTCGCAATGACGTAAACGTCTTATCAGCAAACTCCATTAAAGTGATGACGACGCTGAGCCGCAGTTTCAGCGCGACTTCGGGCTTCAGCAGGCTGTGCATCATCTCCAAAGGAATATGCAACGCATCTGTTGGGATGTCTTCGCGGGTATAGAACCAGAAGTCATCCATGAGCATTTTGCGCAACTCCTCCGTCACGAAGGTGTGGTTGGAAAGCGGATGATGGTATTCCGTGATGCACTCCTTGGCTCGCTTGTTGATGCCGAAGTATTTGGCAGACAAGGCAATAAATTGTTGGTGGTCTTCAGGAATGAAGATATCTTTGTAGCGCGTCTGAGCCAAATTGGCCTCTAACGCTTGTGATTTGAAAGTTTCGGTCATTTTTCTCAAATTGGTTTGCAAAAATAAGGAAAAAACGACGTTGTTTCCCGAAGAAATCGTAATTTTGCGCCTTCATTTCAAAAACGAACAACTTAATAATAGCAACCAAATGGAAAAGATTAAAGTAGGTATCAATGGTTTCGGCCGCATTGGCCGCAATGTGTTCCGCATCATTTGCGAACGTCCGAATCTGGAAATCGTGGGTGTCAACGACCTGACAAGCACCAAGGTGCTGGCCCACCTGTTGAAATACGACTCCACGCAGGGCAAGTTCCCTGGTACAGTGGAATATGACGAGACCGCTCTGATTGTCAACGGTGTGCGCATCCCCGTTACGGCAGAGCGTGCTCCGCTGAACATCAAGTGGAGCAAGACTCCCGATGTCGTCGTTGAATCGACCGGCGTGTTCCGCTCGAAGGAAAGCAGCAAGGGCGGCTACGGCGACCACCTGAAGGCTGGTGCCAAGAAGGTCATCCTTTCCGCTCCCTCGAAGGACGCCATCGATGCCACCGTCGTGGTTGGCGTGAACAACAACGACCTGACTGACGAAGTGGAATGCGTCAGCAACGCCTCCTGCACCACCAACTGCCTGGCTCCCGTCGCCAAGGTGTTGAACGACCGCTTCGGTATCGAACAAGGTTACATTACTACCATCCACAGCTACACCAACGACCAAGTCATCCTTGACGGTCCGCACAGCGACCTGCGCCGTGCCCGTTCGGCTGCCATGTCGCAGATTCCGACCACCACTGGCGCTGCCAAGGCCGTGGGTATCGTCATCCCCGAACTGAATGGCAAACTCGATGGTATCGCCGTTCGCGTTCCTACGCCCACCGGTTCTTTGGTTGACCTCGTCTGCACGCTGAAGACCGAAGCCACGAAGGAAGAAATCAACGCCGCCATGAAGGAAGCCGCCGAAGGCCCGATGAAAGGCGTCCTCGAATACACCGAAGACCCAATCGTGAGCTGCGATGTCATCCACAACCCGCACAGCAGCATCTTCGATGCCCAAAGCACCATGGTGATGGGTAAGATGGTGAAAATCATGTCGTGGTACGACAACGAATGGGGTTATTCCAACCGCATGGTCGACCTCATCGAGATGATGAAATATTAATCGGTATTTTTATCAGAATCCATTGTAGAGACGTAGCGCGCTACGTCTCTACTGTTATAGATACCTTAATTATAATAGCAATGGCCAAGCACAACGATTTCGGCAAACAAGGTGAGGAAATAGCTGCTAATTATCTGATTGATAAGGGATACGAGATTCTGGAGCGGAATTGGCGCAATATCCACAAGGAAATCGACATTATTGCCAAGGATGGCAATGAGCTGGTCATAGTAGAGGTGAAAGCACGGCAGTCGGAGGAGCATGGTGAACCGGATTTGGCTGTCACCCCGAGGAAACGGAGCCTTCTTGTTTCTGCTGCCAACTCGTACATTTTCAACAATAAGATTGATTTGAACACCCGTTTTGACATCATTTCCATTGTCATGCGGGACGGAAAGCCCATTGTTGACCATATCAAGGATGCGTTTTTGCCGCATTGGTAGCATTATATATTAATAAGGTGTGCCGTCGTATTCTGTTGGAGTAGGTTAGTGTTAGTTTGTCATGATTTTCGTCCTATTGCTGATTTTTAGGGTTGTTTTCTTGGGATTTATATGGTTGTGCGGAAAAATTTTCTTGTTGGTTTACAGTGAGTTGTATGTTTTGACGAAAAATTTTTGAAAAAAGTGCTTGCGGGATGGGAAAAAGGTGGTACTTTTGCACCCGCAAACGACGGAAGTGGGGCGAGAGAGCGGGGCTGTTTGCGGAAGTTCTTTGACAGCTTGAGGCCAGCACAGAAAAACAGAGCGGCCTGCGGGAGCAGGCCGGGCGGAACCCGAGATTCAGAAGAAAGATAATTGAGTACAACAATACTACAACGAAGAGTTTGATCCTGGCTCAGGATGAACGCTGGCGGCAGGCCTAATACATGCAAGTCGAACGGGAGGCGTCCTTCGGGGCGCCGAGAGTGGCGGACGGGTGCGCAACGCGTATGCAACCCCCCCCCGACGGGCGCACAGCCGGTGGAAACGCCGGGTAATGCGCCATGCGCCCCTGGGAGGGCATCCTCCTTGGGGCAAGGCGGCGACGCGGTCGGGGACGGGCATGCGTCCCATTAGCTTGTTGGCGGGGCGACGGCCCACCAAGGCGACGATGGGTAGGGGATCTGAGAGGACGGTCCCCCACACTGGCACTGAGACACGGGCCAGACTCCTGCGGGAGGCAGCAGTAGGGGATATTGGTCAATGGGCGGAAGCCTGAACCAGCCATGCCGCGTGAGGGGATGAGGCCCTACGGGTCGTGAACCTCTTTTACACGGGGACAACGGCGGCGTCGGGAACGCCGCGTGAGGGTACCGTGGGAATAAGCGCCGGCTAACTCCGTGCCAGCAGCCGCGGTAATACGGAGGGCGCGAGCGTTATCCGGATTCATTGGGTTTAAAGGGTGCGCAGGCGGCCTGCCAAGTCAGCGGTGAAAGCCCGGGGCCCAACCCCGGAAGTGCCGTTGATACTGGCGGGCTGGAATGCGGTCGAGGCGGGCGGAACGTGGCGTGTAGCGGTGAAATGCGTAGATATGCCACAGAACGCCGATAGCGGAGGCAGCTCGCCAGGCCTGCATTGACGCTCGGGCACGAAAGCGTGGGGATCGAACAGGATTAGATACCCTGGTAGTCCACGCCGTAAACGATGGGCGCTCGTCGTCGGCGACAGAATGTCGGCGGCCAAGCGAAAGCGATAAGCGCCCCACCTGGGGAGTACGGTCGCAAGGCTGAAACTCAAAGGAATTGACGGGGGCCCGCACAAGCGGTGGAGCATGTGGTTTAATTCGATGATACGCGAGGAACCTTACCCGGGCTTGAACTGTCGGGGAACGATTGGGAGACCAGGAGGCCCGCAAGGGCTCCGACAGAGGTGCTGCATGGTTGTCGTCAGCTCGTGCCGTGAGGTGTCGGGTCAAGTCCCATAACGAGCGCAACCCCTGCCCCCAGTTGCCAGCGGTTAGGCCGGGCACTCTGGGGGGACTGCCCGCGCAAGCGGAGAGGAAGGCGGGGATGACGTCAAATCAGCACGGCCCTTACGTCCGGGGCGACACACGTGCTACAATGGCCGGCACAGAGGGGGGCCACGCGGCGACGCGGAGCGGATCCCGAAAGTCGGTCACAGTCCGGATCGGGGGCTGCAACCCGCCCCCGTGAAGCTGGAATCGCTAGTAATCGCGCATCAGCCATGGCGCGGTGAATACGTTCCCGGGCCTTGTACACACCGCCCGTCAAGCCATGGGAGCCGCGGGCGCCTGAAGTCGGGGATTTTTCCCTGCCTAGGGCGAACGTGGTGACTGGGGCTAAGTCGTAACAAGGTAGCCGTACCGGAAGGTGCGGCTGGAACACCTCCTTTCTGGAGGGGGCCCGTGCCGCCTTATGGCGGCCGCTCTGGTGCTGGCCCGCAGGGCTGTGGGGGGCGCGGGCGCGCCCGGGACGGAGTCCCGTAGCTCAGCCGGTTAGAGCACCACACTGATAATGTGGGGGTCGGCAGTTCGAGTCTGCCCGGGACTACCCAGTACGGTGCGGGGGATTAGCTCAGATGGCCAGAGCGCCGGCTTTGCAAGCCGGAGGCCGAGGGTTCGACTCCCTCATTCTCCACCACGCGGCCCCGACGGCGCGCGCAAGTGCGCGGGACGGGGCCCGGTTCTTTGACAGCATGGGAGGAAGGAAAGTAAGAAGATGAAGCGAGCGGGCGGGGCGCGAGCCCCGCCGATAGGCAGCGAGCAACAGCGAGCGAGAGAGAAGACACGGGACGGCGCGCGGGAGCGCGCCGGGCCACAAGCGAAGGAGGGCGCACGGGGGATGCCCGTGGCTCCCGGAGGCGAAGAAGGGCGCGGCAGGCGGCGATATGCCGCGGGGAGGCGCGAGCAGCCGAGGATCCGCGGATGCCCGAATGGGGAAACCCGCCGTGCGGAGGCACGGCACCCGTCCCAGGACGGGGGCGAACCCGGCGAACCGAAACATCCAAGTAGCCGGAGGAGAGGAAAACAAGAGTGACCCCCCGAGTAGCGGCGAGCGAAAGGGGGCCAGCCCAAACCGCGGGCGTCGAGGCGCGCGCGGGGTTGTAGGGCAGGCGATGAGGAAGAAGCCAGCGTAGGGGAAGACGCCTGGAAGGGCGCGCCGCAGGGGGTGACAGCCCCGTACCCGAAACGCGGGCCAACCAAGCCTGAACCCTGAGTAGGGCGGGGTCGGAGGAGCCCTGTCCGAAACCGGCGGCACCATCCGCCAAGGCTAAGCACTCCCGGGAGACCGATAGTGGACGAGTACCGTGAGGGAAAGGTGAAAAGCACCCCGGACAGGGGAGTGAAAGAGAACCTGAAACCGTGCGCCCGCAAGCGGTCGGAGCCCCTTAGTGGGGTGACGGCGTGCCTTTTGCATAATGAGCCTACGAGTCGCTCGTCGGCGGCGAGGGTGAGCGCCTTGAGGCGCGGACCCGGAGCGAGAGCGAGCCCGAATAGGGCGGTGAGTCGCCGGCGGCGGACGCGAAACCTTGCGATCTACCCCGGGCCAGGCTGAAGGCGCCGTGACAGGCGCTGGAGGGCCGAACCGGTTTACGTTGAAAAGTGCTCGGATGAGCTCGGGGTAGGGGTGAAAGGCCAATCAAGCTGGGAGATAGCTCGTACTCCCCGAAATGCCTTTAGGGGCAGCCTCGGGAAGGACCGCCGCGGAGGTAGAGACACTGGATGGGCGAGGGGGCTTCGCCGCCTGCCGACCCCAGCCAAACTCCGAATGCCGCGGCGCGATGCCCGGGAGTGAGGGCGCGGGTGCTAACGTCCGCGCCCGAGAGGGAAAGAACCCGGACCGCCGGCCAAGGCCCCCAAGGGCCTCCTGAGTTGCGCTAACGAGGTCCGCCTGCACAGACAGCTGGGACGTTGGCTTGGAAGCAGCCATCCGTTCAAAGAGTGCGTAACAGCTCACCAGTCGAGCGGGCGGGCGTGGATGATGAACGGGCATAAGGAGGCCGCCGAAGCCGCGGGATACATAGTATCGGTAGGGGAGCATACCCTGCGCCTGGAAGCCGCGCCGCGAGGCGCGGTGGAGCGCAGTGTAAGGCAAATGTAGGCATGAGTAACGACAATGGGCGTGCGAAACGCCCACGCCGGAAGACCAAGGGTTCCTGATCAACGCTAATCGGATCAGGGTCAGCCGGGTCCTAAGGGCGCCCTGCCGAAGCAGGGCGGTTCGAGGGGTGACGGGTGAACATTCCCGTGCACCCTGCAGCTGCGACGCGGGGACGGAGGACCGGAACCGCCGCCTGCCGACGGAATGGCAGGTTGAAGCGTGTAGGTATAGGTGCCGCAGTGAAGCACGCGGTGCCTGCCGAGGCGCGACAGTACCCCGACACCTCGGTGGAGGGGACAGAGCGGGGAAGGCGGCTCCCGAGAAAAGCCGCTAAGCTTCAGGCTGCGGGGTCCCGTACCGGAAACCGACACAGGTGGTCGAGGAGAGCATCCAAAGGCGCTCGAGTGAGTCACGGCCAAGGAACTAGGCAAACTGGCCCCGTAACTTCGGGAGAAGGGGCCCTCCCGCGAGGGAGGCGCAGAGAAACGGCCCAGGCGACTGTTTAGCAAAAACACAGGGCTATGCGAAGCCGCAAGGCGAGGTATATGGCCCGACACCTGCCCGGTGCCGGAAGGTTAAGGGGAGGGGTCACCCGCGAGGGGAAGCCCTGAACTGAAGCCCCGGTAAACGGCGGCCGTAACTATAACGGTCCTAAGGTAGCGAAATTCCTTGTCGGGCAAGTTCCGACCTGCACGAATGGTGTAACGATCTGGGCGCTGTCTCGGCCGTGAGCTCGGTGAAATTGTAGAGGCGGTGAAGATGCCGCCTACCCGCAACGGGACGAAAAGACCCCGTGAACCTTCACTGCAGCTTAGCGCTGGGGTTGGGCGGACGGTGCGTAGGATAGGCGGGAGGCTGAGAGACGGGGACCCCGGTCCCCGTGGAGCCGACCTTGAAATACCGCCCTCCGTCCGTCCGGCCTCTAACATGCGGAAGGCATGGACACCGCTTGGCGGGCAGTTTGACTGGGGTGGTCGCCTCCAAAAGGGTAACGGAGGCTTCCAAAGGTCCCCTCAGCGCGTTTGGCAACCGCGCGGAGAGTGCAATGGCAGAAGGGGGCTTGACTGCGAGGCAGACAAGCCGGACAGGTGCGAAAGCAGGGCATAGTGATCCGGCGGTACCGCATGGAAGGGCCGTCGCTCAAAGGATAAAAGGTACTCCGGGGATAACAGGCTGATCACCCCCAAGAGCTCACATCGACGGGGTGGTTTGGCACCTCGATGTCGGCCCGTCACGTCCTGGGGCTGGAGAAGGTCCCAAGGGTTCGGCTGTTCGCCGATTAAAGTGGCACGCGAGCTGGGTTCAGAACGTCGCGAGACAGTTCGGTCTCTATCTGTTGCGGGCGTTGGAGGCTTGAGGGGTCCTGACCTTAGTACGAGAGGACCGGGTCGGACGGACCTACGGTGTACCGGTTGCGCCGCCAGGCGCACCGCCGGGTAGCCGCGTCCGGATCGGATAAGCGCTGAGGGCATCTAAGCGCGAAGCCGGCCCCGAGATGAGGCCTCCTTGGAGGGCCGTCGCAGACGACGACGTTGATAGGCCGCAGGTGGGAGCGCGGCGACGCGTTGAGCCGAGCGGCACTAATGGCCCGACAGGCTTGGGCCCCGGGTCCCCGCCGTGCGCGGGGGCGTCCGGTGCCTTCGGGACCGCAAGCTGGCGAGCTGCAACCATCCGCCCGCCGCGGGGCCAGAGAGGTCCCGCCCTTCCTTCCTCCCGGCTGGTCCGAGGGCCGCGGCACGAGTGGCGGCTAAGGCGCGGGGGCGCACCTCTTCCCATCCCGAACAGAGAAGTTAAGCCCCGCAGCGGCGATGATACTGCGGGAGACCGCGGGAAAGCAGCACGCCGCCCACCCACAGGGGGACTCCAAAAATGGAGCCCTCCTTTTTTTGTCTTTGCCACGGAGGGGAAACTCCTGACGAATAGCATCGCCTCATGGCAAATTTTTCCGCCTTTTCCCCTTGCACAAACGGTTCTTTTCACTAAATTTGCCCCGAAATAAATCACCCAAAAGTCTAACCAAACCACCAAAATATGAAAAAAGCGCATTGAGCGCAACAACGGAAAGCGGAATAATAAAAACAGAAGCGTTAGCTTGAAGCTTGTGTCTCTGAAACTTAGACAACTTCTTTGACACTACGAGCATGTAAAGCATACGCCCATGTGTTTTGACACGTGGGCTTTACATGATTAGTTGTAGTGTCGGCAGTCTAAGGCCTCAGAGACCAACCAATAGGTAAAGTTCCACGTTTTTTATACTCGCCTGAAAACAAACAGAAAACACATCACAATAATAAAAACTTAAAACTATGATTGTAAACATTTTACATCGGAAAAGGGTGGCGAAAGCCGTCCTGCTCTTCCTGCTGCTGAGTGCGGTGGGAATGACGAATGCCTTAGCTCTCGACTTTACCGAGGGCAACCTGACCTACACCGTGAACGAGGGCGGCACCTCCGTGACCGTGACAGGCCACGCCGACGGCACCGCCGCCACTGGCGCCCTCGACATCCCCGAAAGCGTGACACACGGGGCCTACACTTATGCGGTAACTCGGATTGATTCCTATGCGTTTTCCAATTGCAGTCTCATTACTTCTGTCACAATACCAAGTACTATGACTTACATAGAAGATAGGAGTTTTGAGAATTGTACCGGTATGCTTACTTTGAATTACAATGCTACAAACTGCTCAATAGATTATTTTTACAGTAGTTGGTATTATACATATTATACATGGTTGTACGGGTGTTCGTCTTTAATTACTATCAATATTGGGGAGAACGTGCAAGTCATACCAAGCTATTTTGCTTATGGTTGCAACCATCTTGTTGGAACACTTACCATTCCAGACTCTGTTACTTCGATTGAAAACAAAGCTTTTATGAATTGTAGTGGTCTCGCTTCAATTACAATTGGTAATGGCGTAACCACTATTGGTGAATCAGCATTTGAATATTGTAGCAACCTCACATCTATTAATATAGGCAATGCTGTTGTATCAATTGGGAAAAACGCTTTTTCAAATTGTGATGATTTGGCATCCGTTACACTTCCAAATTCAATTCTAACTATTGGAGAATCAGCGTTTTCGTACTGTGATGGTCTTAATTCTATAGATTTCGGTAATTCGTTGAATTCCATTGGTGCAAACGCATTCTCCAATTGCAGTAATCTGGCTTCGATAACAATCCCCAACACCGTACTTTTTATTGAGGATTATGCATTTTCAAACTGTAATGCTCTTAATTCGGTGATAATTGGTAATTCTGTAGCTTCTTTAGGAAATGGAGTGTTTAATAATTGCAGTAGTCTTACCTCGATTGAAATTCCCAATTCTGTACTTTCAATTAATAATTATGCGTTTGAAAATTGTACCAGTTTAACCTCAATAAACATTCCTGCTTCCGTTGTTTCTATTGGCGAGGGCGTTTTTCAAGGATGCAATGAATTGGAACAAATTACGGTCGCAGCGGAGAATTCGGCATACGATTCACGTGACAATTGTAATGCCATTATTCAAAAAGTTTCAAATAAACTGGTTGCAGGATGTAAAAACACCGTTATTCCCAATAGTGTGACAGCTATAGGTGAAAGTTCGTTTTATGAATGCACGGGACTTTCTTCAATAACGATTCCTAACTCTGTGACCATCATTGAGAATGATGCGTTTTATCAATGCACTGGACTTCTTTCTGTCGGCATGGGCAATTCGGTGGCTTCTATCGGTGAATATGCGTTTTATGGCTGTAGTCTGCTTTCAAATATCACAATTCCAGATGCAGTTACTGCGATTGGTAAATTTGCGTTTAGTGGTTGTAGCAATATAGTTTCTGTAACAATTCCATCATCTGTTACGTCCATAGGAAGAGCTGCATTTAGAAATTGTAGCAACCTTGTTACATTGAATTATAATGCCACCAACTGCCAGACCGTGATTTATCCTGGTCCCTCAACCTGGTACAGTAACGATACTTATGATTTTTGGTTGGAAGGGTGTTCTTCATTGGTTAATCTGAACATTGGTGACAATGTGCAATACATACCTTATCTGTTTGTATATGGGCGCGGTTCCCTCCAAGGTGCGCTTACCATTCCTAATTCTGTCACTACTATTGCAAACAAAGCATTCTCAAGCTGTAGTTTTACCGAAGTCACTCTTGGCAACTCCCTAACCTCTTTGGGAGAATATGCATTTTCCAATTGCGACTTCACAAGTATAGTTATTCCAGAATCTTTGACTTCAATATCTAACTATGCATTTAGTGGTTGTTATTACCTTACGTCAGTTGTCATGCCTAATTCGCTCACAACCATAGGAAATGAAGCGTTTTACAATTGCGACGACCTCACATCTGTCTCTTTCCCCAATTCAGTGGTTTCCATTGGAAATTCTGCATTTGGTTCATGTGACGACCTCGCTTTTGTGGAAATCGGTACTTCAGTAGTTACCATAGGATACGATGCTTTTTATGATTGCAGTCATCTTGCCAACATAATAACTCATGCAGAAACCCCGCCAACATTGGGCAGTGATGCTTTCTACAATGTTCCTACAAGCATCCCCGTTTACGTGCCATGCGAGAGCTTGGGAAGCTATACCTCAGTGAACTGGGGCGGCTTCAGCAATATCATGGGTGCTTGTGCGGGCGAAATCACTGTTTCGGCCAATCCTGTGGGTGGCGGTATGGTGAGCGGCGGCGGCTCATACGAAGGCGGTGCCACTTGCACCCTCAGTGCCACTTCCTACGGCTACCTTCCTTTCCTCAATTGGACGAAAAACGGCGAAGTGGTTTCCACCAACCCGAACTACAGCTTCATCGTGACAGGCGATGCCTCCTACGTGGCCAACTTCGGGCAAATCGGTAGCGGCGATGAATTCCAAATCGGGGCGGGAACGGCGACCAACAATTATCTGCCTTCCTATTCTTACTACAAATACACCCTTTCGCAGCAAATCTATACTGCTGGTGAATTGGGCGGCTTGCCTGGCGTTATCACTAATATCGCTTTCTTCAACGGCGGAAGTGAGAAAACCCGCTCGTATGACATCTACCTGAAACACACCACAAAGGATTCCTTCTACAACAACACCGACTGGATTACTGTTTCAGAGTCCGACAAGGTGTATAGCGGCAGCGTGACGATGGTGGTTGGCGAATGGACAACCATCACCTTCGACACACCCTTCTCCTACGATGGCACAAGCAACCTCGCCCTCATCGTGGACGACAATACGGGCAGCTATTCAAATTCGCCTCACATGTCTTGCCTCGTGTTCGATGCCGAGGGCAACCAAGCCCTTTACAAGTATAATGACGACACCAACTACGACCCAACCAATCCAACGAGCTACAGCGGCACGCTGTTGTCGGTGAAGAACCAAATCAAGCTGGAAATGGCTTCAGCAGCGTTAGGCGACAACATCGTCTTCGCTGATGAGGCGGTGAAAGCCCTCTGCGTGGGCGCTTGGGACACCAATGGCGACGATGAACTGAGCTACGTGGAAGCCGCCGCCGTCACCGACTTGGGCAACGTGTTCGTGCAAAACGATGAAATCACCTCGTTCAACGAGTTGCGCTACTTCACGGGCCTTTCGGCCATCGGCGCCAATGCCTTCAACGAATGCTTCAATTTGGCCTCCATCGAGCTTCCTGTCACCTTGGCCTCCATCGGCGACCAGGCATTTTACGGTTGCTCGGCCTTGGCCTCGATATGGTCACATGCCGAGAATCCACCCATTTTGGGTACGAATGTCTTCAACGGAGTGAACGCGGACATTCCTGTGTATGTGCCTTGCGGATGCGCCGAAGCCTACAACGCAGTAAGTTGGGGCGGTTTCAGCAACATCCTCGAACTCTGCGCCGGCACAATCACCGCGACGGCCAACCCGACAGCGGGCGGTACGGTGGCAGGTGGCGGCACCTTCGAGGGCGGCGAAACCTGCACCCTCACGGCTACGGCCAACGAAGGCTACACCTTTATTAATTGGACCAAGAACGGCAACGTGGTTTGCGAAACCGAAGTGTACAGTTTCATGGTGGCCGGACCTGCTGCTTACGTGGCCAACTTCAGCCTCAACAGCTACGACATTACTACCACGGCGGAACCCGCCGAAGGCGGCACGGTGGAAGGCGCAGGCACCTACAACTATGGCACCACCGCCACGCTTACGGCCACAGCCAACGAAGGCTACACCTTCACCAACTGGACCTTGGGCGGCGAGGTCGTCTCAAGCTCGCCCACCTACAGCTTCACGGTGACGGAAAATGCTGATTATGTGGCGCATTTCAACATCAACTACTATCAGGTTTCCATTTCGGCCACGCCCGAAAACGGCGGCGAGGTCGCCATAAACGGCAATGCGGTCGGCAATGTCTCCCAAACGGCCAATATCGCCTTTGCCGACCAAGGCTTTGCCAACGGCCAAAGCGTTGACGGACAAATTATTGGCATTGACGATAATGTGACGGTGGTGTTCGAGCAAGGAACGGGCACCAGTACGCCTAAATATTACACGACGAGTGCCTCTGTGCGCTGCTATGCCGGCAATGACTTTGTGGTCAGTTCCACGGCGGGCCTCATTACTTCTGTCGCCCTGACCTACGGTGAATATGACGGCACCAACGCCATCACCGCCAATGTTGGCACCTTCGACGGAGCCACTTGGACAGGCGAAGCCGACGCCGTGACCTTCAACATTGGCGGCACCACGGGACAGCGCAGAATCATGACGATGGCGGTCACCTACAGCGTCGAAGGCTCGGCGAATCAAGGCAATTTCGCCCACGGTTCGGAAGTCACCTTGACTGCCACGCCCAATGTTGGCGAGCATTACACCTTCATCAACTGGACCAAGGACGGAGAGGAAGTGGCCACCACTACAACCTACACCTTCACCGTCACCGAGGCCGGCGACTATGTGGCCAACTTCGAGCTGATGAGCTTCGAGGTGACGGCGACACTGCTTCCCGAGTCGGGTGGCACCCTCAGTGGCACTGGCACCTACGACTACGGCACGACGGCTGCCCTGACCGCCACACCCAACACAGGCTACCATATCGTCAGTTGGACACAGGACGGCGAAGTGGTCGCCACAGGCGAGACCTACAGCTTCACCGTCACCGAGGACACCCATTTCATTATCACCTTCGAGTATGCCCCGATACAAACCCTCAACGAAGGTTGGAACTGGTATTCCACTTATGTCGAGTTGGAGGACAACAACGGCCTCGAACAGCTTGAGAACAGCATGGGCAGCAACGGCTTGATTATCAAGTCGAGGAATAACGGCTTCGTGGAATACTATGAGGCTGGCGGAGAGTCAGGCTGGTTCGGCAACTTGGGTGCCATTGTCAACGAGCAAATGTACAAGATTCGCACCAACGCTGCTTGCACCACTGCCGTCGTCGGTGAGCCGGCAAGTGTGGAAGACCATCCCATCACCATCGGCAACGGCTGGAACTGGATTGGCTTCCCGTGCAGTCAGCCCGTGAATGTGAGCACAGCCCTCGCCGACTTCACCCCAGCCAACAACGACATCCTCAAGGGCAGAAACGGCTTCGCAACCTACTATTCCGAGGGCGACAACAGCTTGTGGTATGGCACTCTGAATAGCCTTGAGCCTGGACAGGGCTACATGTACCAGTCGAACGACACGCAACAGAAAACCTTGACTTTCCAAACGGGACGCGGCGAGGCAGTCGTGGCCAACATCACGCCCGACGACAACGTGTTCCAGCCCAGAGGCGAGACCTATGCTGATAACATGACCGTGACGGCCATCGTCGAACTCGATGGCGAAGAAGTCCGCTCGGAGGAATACGAACTGGCCGCTTTCGTGGGTAGCGAGTGCCGTGGCAGCATCAAGCTGATGTATGTCGAGCCGATTGACCGCTACATTGCCTTCTTGACCGTGTTCGGCGAAACGAACGAGACCCTCAGTTTCCAACTCACCGACGGCATCGAAACGAGCTTTTCCGCCGACGAACTGAGCTTTGTCGCCGATGGCATGGCGGGTACTTTGGCGCAACCTTTCGCCGTCAGCTTCCGTGGCATGACCGGCATCGAAGACGGCACCACGGCAAGAGTGAGGGTGTTTCCCAATCCTTCCGACGGCATCTTCCACATCGAGGGACAAGGCATCCGCAGGATTGAGGTCTTCAACGGAATCGGCCAGATCGTCGTTTCCGAGGAAACCTGCTCCGAATCTTTCCTGATTGACTTGGGAAGCCAAGCCAAGGGCATGTACACGCTTCGCGTCATTACCGACAACGGAGTGAAAGTTAACCAGCTCATCAAATACTGATTGCCATGAAACGGATCATTCTTTTTCTAATCGTCATATTGACGTCCAATGGTTGGCTTTTGGCCAACCACTGGACACCCGACAGCTCGTCCTTTGAGGACAACATGACACTGACAGGCATCGTGCAAATCAACGGCGTGGAACAGCAAAGCACTGCATTTGAGGTGGGTGTGTTCTGCGGCGAGGAATGTCGAGGCTCGGATATGGTAGTCTATTTCGCCCCGACGCAACACTATGTCATTCAGACGCTTGTCTTCGGTACGAACGGCGACCTGTTGACTTTCAAGCTTTTCGACCACGGACAGAACACGGAGCTTGACTTGGTTTCTCCTGAAGCCATCACTTTCACGGCCAACGGCTACGGCAACCTGACCAATCCCTATGTGCTGAACTTCACTGGAGCTTGTGTCATTGCGGCAACGGCCAATCCTGCTGAAGGAGGCTTCGTCACGGGTGCGGGCGCTTATCCGCAAGGCGCGACCGTAACCCTGACTGCTACGGCCAACGAGGGTTACACCTTTGTCAATTGGACACAGGACGGCGAGGTCGTCTCGAACATACCAACCTACACTTTCACCGTGACCGAGGCGGCAAACTATGTAGCCAACTTCAGCAGCAACCATTGGACACCCAATAGTGCTTTTTTTGAGGACAACATGACGCTAACGGGTATCGTGAAAATCAATGATGTGGAGCAGCAGACATCCGCACTTGAGGTGGCTGCTTTCTACGGCGAAGAGTGCCGAGGCTCAGGGATGATAGTCTTTTTTGCCCCAACACAACAGTATGTAGTTCAGCTGCTTGTCTATGGCAATAGCGGCGATGAATTGAGTTTCAAGCTTTACGACCACGAGCAAAACATGGAGCTTGAACTGGTTTCGCCTGAGGCCATCACCTTTTCAACAGACGGCTATGGTAGTTTGTCTAGTCCTTATGTACTGAATTTCCTTGAGATTCATAAGATTACGGTAACGGCCAGTCCAACTGAAGGCGGCACCGCTGAAGGGGCTGGTACCTACACCCACGGCACTACCGCTACATTGACGGCCACGGCTAACACAGGCTACCATTTATTGAACTGGACGAAAGGCGACACCGAGGTTTCAACAGTTGCCACCTATAGTTTCACCGTGACGGAAGCCGCTGATTATGTGGCCAACTTTGAGTTGAACAGCTACGAAATCACCGCTGTCGCCAATCCCGAGGCGGGTGGCACGGTGACTGGAGCGGGCACCTACGACCACTTCTCGACCTGCACGTTGACGGCAACGGCTAATGAAGGCTATGCTTTCATTAATTGGACGAAGGACGGAAATGAAGTTTCGACCAGTGAGACCTATAATTTCACTGTGACAGAGACCGCTGCATTTATGGCGAATTTTGAATTGACCAACATCACCCAACCCTCGTCTCTCGCCCAAGGCTGGAACTGGTGGAGCTGTTATGTGGAGGCTGACAACCTGCTTGAACAGCTTGAAAGTGGCCTTGGCTCAAGCGGCCAGACCATCAAGTCGCAAAACGGCTATGTGCAGTACATGCCTGGCTATGATATTTGGTACGGAAGCACTGGCTTTAGTGTCACCAATGAGGCTTTCTACATGGTGCAGACCAATGGTGCATGCGAGGTTTCAATTGTTGGTGCCCAAGCCGACCCCGCCAACCATCCCATCACGCTTGCCACCGGCTGGAACTGGATTGGTTACCCGAGTACATCGCACATGAACTTCACGAC
>Ga0265298_10003286_pt1 | contig 21538 bp, 8 predicted proteins | sample AusTroGonzalo_MG_3_FD_193486 | JGI IMG/M metagenome (GOLD analysis project Ga0265298, IMG submission 193486) | Bovine rumen microbial communities from tropical cattle in Woodstock, Queensland, Australia - Gonzalo_01 | ecosystem: Host-associated > Mammals > Digestive system > Stomach > Rumen ...
GTACGACAACGCTTACGATAAGACAGCCACACTACGATACTATCAACGTTCGCTGGATGCTGCCCAACAAGCACACAACGACCAGTGGGCAGCCCGAATGCTCAACAACCTGGCTACCACCTTCGATCAGTTGGAAGAACGCGACAGTTTCATGTACTACATGCAACAAGTGGAACCACTATTGCCTAAGCTCAACGGCATAACTCGGGCTGTTGCGCTTTGCAACATGGGAAGTTATCAGCTAAAAGAGGGCGACTCATTAGCAGCCAAACAAAACCTACTACAAGCACTTAAACTGACCTATTTAGATAAAGCCAACTTTCTGCTGGCTAATATAGCCAAAGGTGAGGGCGACTTTAACAGAGCCACAGACCTCTGGTATCAGACATCGCAGGCAGAGGAACTGGACTTGCAAATCAAAGCTCACGAACAGCTCATCAGGCATTTTAATCAACAACAGGACTTCCGCAGGAGCAGCGAACTGTCACAGCGCCTAAACGACCTCTATCGTAGGAGCAGCGAACTGAGTGATCATACAGGTATTCACGGAATGCAACTGCAATACGAGCGTGCACAGGCAGAGCAACGTCAGTATCGACTCGTCATCATATTATTAGGTATCGCCTCACTATTATTATTGCTGTTGCTATCACTCAGCTACTACCACCGATGGCGCATCCGATGTTACAACCAATTGGTAAACGATATTTCAATACGACTCACGGACATGGAACAGTTACGCCAAAAACTGAATCAGCAACAGCAAACCGACCAGCAACAGCAACTGTTTGCTGCTGACATCACAGCCCGACTTCGTACCTTGGCACAACGCGGCCAACCTGCTTCTGAAGCAGACTGGACAGCACTCGTAGACGCTTACCGCCAGCATTGTCCGCAGTTCCTCACGATGCTGTCATCCATCAACAACTTACAATCGCGCGAACTCAACGTCTGCCTGCTCATCCGCCTGCGCTTCCAACCATCTGAGGTCGCTGTGCTCACAGCCTCATCGCCTCAGTCGGTCACAAACCTGCGTGTACGTCTGTTGCAGAAGGTATTCCATCAACAGGGTGGAGCACGCGACTTCGATGAGCACCTGCGTGAATGCTGATTACACACTATCATCCACAACGGAATCTTCTACGCCTTGCAGAAATGCAGGGCGTTGCTTTTTCATAAAATAATAGTACGAAACATTTCCCATGAGACATTTTTCAGAGATATATGAAACATTTTTGAATCTTTTTTCCCAAATTTATTCGTACCTTTGCAACAAATAACTAAAAGCAATGAATAAATTTCTGCTCATACTATTGACTTTGCTGCCCATGAGAGCTTTGGGTGGTACGTTTTCAGTTAGAAACGCCGCCATCTGTTATGACAAGCAAGAGGTGATGCAGGTAAAAAGAGCCATTACCGACCTTCAAACCGACATTGAGCGTGTGACGAATTGCCGTCCTATCCTCTCGACAAAAGGGATGCGCGGACAGCAAATCATCGTGGGCACCTACGGAAAAAGTCCGCTTATACAGAAGCTCATCAAGCAGGGCGTTATCAAGGAAGCCGACCTCAAAGGCAAGTGGGAGAGCTACGTCCTCACCATGACCAACGAGCAGGAGCCTCGTCTCGTTATTGCGGGCAGCGATACGCGTGGCACCATCTATGGCATCTACGACATCTCTGAGCGCATGGGGGTGTCACCCTGGTATTGGTGGGCCGATGTACCTGTGAAGCAGAATCCTGACGCCAAAATAGACATTCAGAATGACTACTATGCCTCTGGCGAGCCTTCAGTAAAATATCGCGGCATCTTCATCAACGACGAGGACTGGGGACTGAAGCCTTGGGCAACGAATAACTTCGAGAAGAATCTGGGCGACATCGGTCCCAGGACTTACGCGAAGGTCTGCGAACTGCTTCTTCGTCTCAAGGCCAACATGCTGGCACCTGCCATGCATTCCTGCACAGGTGCTTTCTATTCGCATCCTGAGAGCAAAGTGGTTTGCGACTCCTTCGGCATCATCATCACCACTTCGCATTGCGAGCCCCTGCTGCTGAATAATGCTGCCAAGAGTGAATGGGACAGCAAGAGAGACGGCGAATGGAACTACAAGACCAATCGCGAGACCATCTATAAGAAATGGGACGACCGTCTCAAGGAGGCCGCCAAATACGAAAACATCTACACCGTAGCCATGCGTGGTGTGCATGATGAGGGCATACGCGGCAATCTGCCCATGAGCGAGCGCGTGCCTCTTATTGAGCAGGTTATCAAGGAACAGCGAGAACTGCTGGAAAAACACTGTGTGTCGCGAGTTGCCCGCGACATTCCCCAAATCTTCGTCCCTTACAAGGAAACGATGGATATCTACGAAAACGGCCTCAAGGTGCCCGATGACATCACCCTCGTATGGGTTGACGACAACTACGGCTACATGAAGCGCGTGGCCAGTCCTGAGGAGCAGAAGCGCTCAGGGCGCTCAGGCGTCTATTACCACCTATCTTATTTAGGAGCCCCTCACGACTACCTGTGGATGAACACCACCCCACCCGTTCTGATGTACGAGGAACTGCGCAAGGCCTACGACAACGGGGCCGATCGCTACTGGCTGCTCAACGTGGGCGACATCAAGCCTATGGAACTGGGTATGCAGACCTTCTTCGATATGGCATGGAATATTAATGCCTTCAACTTTGAAAAGGTCTATATCCATCAGGCAGAATTCCTGGCCCGCACCTTTGGTTCAGTTGGCTGCGACGTCGCAGCATACCAGAACATTCTTGATGATTATTACAGACTGGCATGGAGCCGCAAGCCCGAGTTTATGGGCTTTGAATACCAATGGGACGACAAAGCCCATACTGGTCTGAAGCCTACGGAGTTCTCCTTCAAATACTACGACGAGGCTCAGCGTCGCTTGGCTGAATACCAGCGCATCAGCGATGAAGCGGAACGGATAAGTTCAGAATTTAGAATTGAGAATTTAGAGTTTGCTCCCGCTTTCTTTGAATTGCTGCAATTCCCTGTTCAGGGAGCCTATCAGATGAACCGCAAGTTCCTTATGGCACAACTCAATCAAGAGCTGGCAGCCGAAGGCCGCTATGCTGAAGCCAACTGGGCTGCCCGTCAGATGGAACTGGCCTACGACAGCATCAACGCCCTGAATCTCCGCTATAACAAGCTTCTGAATGGCAAATGGGATGGCATGATGGCACTCTCCACCAGTTTTACCCCCACCTGTCAGTTCTATCAGAAGCCCGAAGTGAAACGCTTTGAGGGTGCAGGCGAGAAAGCCGTATTGCTGACGCCCCTCAGAGGCCAGAGTGCAAAGGATTGTAAAGTCATTGACCTGCAAAATTGCCAAAATGCATCGGATGGTACCCATATCGTTCATGGTCTGGGTTACGACGGAAAGGTGGTGCAGTTTGGCGATCCTTCGAAGGAGTCCAAAGACGGAGCCTTAGAAGATATCTATTATAGGTTCAGGAGTCCAAATTGTGACTCCGTAGATGTTATTGTCTATACGGTGCCCTTCTGGCCTCTGTATAAAGGCAAGCAGAATCGTGTGGTCATAAGTGTGGATGACTCACCAGTGCAGGTCTTTGAAAACAAATTCAAGGAGTACGACCGCACGTGGAAGGATCAGGTGATGCGCAATGGTGCTGTGTGTCGCCTGCGCTTCGCTATCGACAAGAATCGCTCTAACCATCTGTTGCGACTTGCAGGCGACCCAGGCCAGATGATTCAGCGTGTTATCATTGACTGGGGTGGACTACACCCTTCATATATTGGACCAACTATTTAACCACATAAATAAAAGATTATGCGTCGTTTTACACTGACTATTATACTATTACAACTATTCTTCGGGCTGGCTTATAGTCAGACGGGAGTTTTCATTTCCTCAGAACGTTTCTCCAGTGCACTCATCAATGATATGTGCCAGGACAAATACGGTTATATGTGGATAGCCACCGATTACGGATTGAATCGGTATGACGGTTACCATTTCAAAACCTATTTTCACCAAAACGGCGACTCAACATCGCTGGGCAGTAATATCGTAACCAGCTTGTATCAAGACAGTCAGGGACGCTTCTGGGTGGGTACACGTACTGGTCTGTATCGCTATGACTACACCTCAGACACGTTTACTGGTTACCACTTCGGTGAAAAAAATGAGCCACGTATCACGGCTATCCTTCAACGTCAGAACAAAGAACTACTGATTGGTACCTCAGGTCGAGGCCTTTATGCTATTACAGACGAGGATAAGGCTGTGAAGATTGCTGGTGGCTACTCCACGCCTGGCGGTAACTGGTATTACAACACCATGATGGAAGACAGCCAGGGACGCTTCTGGAAGTGCGGTTACGGCGAGGAGGTAACCATGATGGACAATCAAGGCGTACATCAGTTCTTTGTAGACAAGGGCATCGTGGCACGTATCGTAGAATTTGGCGATGAGATGCTGATTATCGGCATGCACAGTATTTCCAGCTATCGAAACGGTCAGGTATCACATGCTGATATCGACATGACAGCACTGGGCAATAACGATGCCATTATCTGTTCGGCTATGCAGGACCATAACGGCAATGTATATATAGGTACACGTGGTGACGGACTTTTCCGCCTTTTGAAAGGCAGTCACCGACTGGAACGCGTAGAGTGTACCCTACTAGGAATGGACCTGAACACAGCAAAGATTATGACTATCAGCGAAGACCAGTGTGGCAATATCTGGTTGGGCTGTCAGTCGAAAGGTCTGGTTATATTGCCCAGTCAGCAACCACAGTTCGCCTCATGGAGTTTCACGGCCCAACGCTATTTCATCAGTTCCACCATCACTTCTCTCTGCAAAGGCGAGAACGGACTTACCTGGTGTACCGTGCAGGGTAGCGGTGTGTTTGCCTTCGATGCCACAGGACGCATTGTAAGACACCCCTCAGCACCAGCAACGACGGAACTCATATACTGCGACCGTCACGGCCAATACTGGCTGGCAAATAACGAAGCACTTTTCAGCTACGACCCCAACACGGGGAAATACCAACACCGTCTCAGTTTGGTGGCTGACAAGGTAAATGCTATCGTTGACGACGAAGAGGGCAACCTCTACATCTCGACTTACTCACGTGGTTTCTGCAAATTCAATCCCAACACAGGAGACCTCAGGAAGTATAACGGCACAGACCCAAAAACATCCAAAGGACAGCTCTGTAACAACTGGGTAATAGCCATGATGCGTGACAAAAACGGCTATATATGGCTGGCCACATCATCAGGTGTGTCCTGCTACGACCCAGTAAACGACAGTTTCCGCACCCGTGGCTTCGAAGGTCTCATGGACGGCATGATATGTTTCTCACTTTGTGAGACGAGACAGGGAGACATTCTCATTGGTACAGACCAAGGACTGTATCGCTACACACCAGGAGAAACAACAGTAAAGCCCTTTACCAAAGAGTGCACCTTAGCCGACAAGACCATTGCCTATATCGCGGAGGCTGAGAACGGCGATATCTGGTGCGCCACATCAATGGGTATCTGGCAGTATGACATCAAGACACAGAAATTCATTGGTCACGTCAATGGTAACGGACTTACTACTAAAGAGTATATCTGTAGCGTGGGTATGCATAATGCCGATGATGTCATCTATTTCGCTAACAACGACGGTCTTACGGTGTTCAGTCCCTCACAGGTTACTGGCAGTCATAAGCAACTGAAGGAAGTGAAGTTCACGGGCTTCTCTATTGCAGGCAACCCCGTCAGCCCGTTCTCTGACAGTTATACCGTTTCGTATCTCGATAACGCCATCACCCTGGAGTTCTCGCTGCTCGACTTCAACAACCCGAGCAACATCATCTACGAATACCGTATCAACAAAGAGGCATGGCAACAGAACCCAGAAGGTCAGAACACCATTATGCTGAGCCACCTGCAGCCAGGCACCTACAATATTGAAGTCAGGGCCATGTCGGGTGCCGCCTATTCTGAATCCACAACGATTACACTCAAGGTCACTCCACCTTGGTATCGATCTACATGGGCGTATGCCATTTACATTATAGCATTGATAGTATTGATAGGAATCATGGGCTTTAGCTATCGCCGACGTGCTCATCGTCTGCTGGCAGAGGAGAAGATGCGCTTCCTCATCAATGCCACCCATGATATCCGCTCCCCGTTAACCATTATCATGGGAGCTATCGGCAAATTAAAAGATTCAAAAATTGAAGAACTGAAGTCGGAAGAAGAACTTCAATCCTTTAATTCTACAACCTTTCAACCATCCATCGACACCATCGACCGCAATGCCCAGCGCCTTCTGCAGTTGGTAAATCAAATTTTGGATCAGCGCCGATTGGACAAGCAGCAGATGCAACTACACTGCCAGGAGACTAACCTCGTAGAATTTATCAGTGGTGTGTGCAAACTCTATCAGTTTGGTGCCGACCAACGCAACATTGCCTTCACCTTTGAACATGAGAAAGACCATGTTCTGGCATGGGTTGACCGCATCAATTTCGATAAGGTCATCTCTAACCTACTGTCAAATGCATTCAAATATACTTTCGACAATGGCGAAGTGAAAGTCATACTGCACGAGACGGAAAAGAACATCGAATTGTCTGTCATCGACGATGGCATGGGTTTCAAGGATGAGAATCCCGATCGTCTGTTTGACCGTTTCTATCAAGGACGTAACTCTGCCAACCTCGGCATACAGGGCACAGGTATTGGGCTGAACCTCTGCAGAGCTATCACTGAGATGCATGGTGGTACCATCAAGGCCCTTCGTCGTACCGACAAGCAGGGAGCCTGTTTTGTAGTAACCATCCCCAAGGGTAACAAGCACTTGCAGCCTGAGCAAATTGTCACAGGCAGTCCTGTACGCGAAGTGCTGTCGGCAGGCATCAAGAGCAAGCAGAAGTTCCGCCAGTTCCGCATACTGATTGTTGACGACGAACCAGAAATAGCACGCTATATTATCTCCGAACTGGGCGATCGTTATAAGTTTGACCACGCCGTCAACGGTAAGGAAGGTCTGAAGATGTTGCTCACTGATGAGTTCGACCTCGTCATCTGCGACATGATGATGCCTGAGATGGACGGTCTCACCTTGCTCAAGCATATCAAGGACAATCCCAACATCTCTGAGATTCCTGTTATCATGCTCACCTCTAAGGCTGAAGTAGAATACAAACTGGAAGGTCTCAGAAATGGAGCCGATGCTTATATCGCCAAACCTTTCGACATGGAGGAGCTGCATATCCAGATAGACAACCTTATTGTCAACGTACGCCGCTTGAAGGGTAAGTTCAGTGGTGCCCTGAAACAGGAAGACCGCGTAGAACAGGTTGAGGTAAAGGGTAATGACGATGCTCTTATGGAGCGTATCATGCGTTCTGTCAATGCCAATTTCTCAGACCCCGACTATAATGTAGATACGATGGCTAATGACGTGGGCATCAGTCGTGCCCAGCTACATCGTAAGATGAAGGAAATCACAGGTGTCTCCACAGGAAAATTCCTGCGCAACCTGCGTATGGAGCAGGCCGCCCGTCTGTTGCGAGAAGGGAAAATCAATGTTTCTCAGATTGCCGACCGCGTAGGCTATGCCGACCAGGCACACTTCTCCACCGCCTTCAAGACTCATTTCGGACAGTCACCATCAGAATATGCCGAGTCACACAAAATGTGACATAGAAAGCTAAACAAAAACCATTAAAACTATAAATTAAAAGAGATGAGAAAGAGTCTCATAGGTATCATGATGCTGTTTGCAGTATTAACTGTGACGGCACAAGATAAATTTTGCATTGCCAAAGACGGCAAGACAACAACCATCCTTGTTGATGAAAACGACTGGAAAGGCGTTATCCGCGCAGCTAACGACCTGGGGGACGACATAAGAAAAGTAACAGGCGTAGCCGCCCCCGTTAAGTATATTGCGACAGAATCGCAACCCACTATCATCGCAGGCACCATTGGCAAGAGCCCCCTTATCGATAAACTAATCAAGCAAAAGAAACTTGATGTCAAGAAAATAAAGGGCCATTGGGAGGGCTACTGTATCGACGTGGTAGATGGAAATCTCGTCATTGCGGGCAACGACAAGCGCGGCACCATCTATGGCATTTATGAGATATCCAAGCGTATCGGCGTGTCGCCTTGGTATTGGATGGCTGACGCTCCCGTAGTACATCAGGACGAACTTTGTTACGACGAAGGGCGTATATGCGACTGGCCAGCCGTAAAGTATCGCGGCATCTTTATCAACGACGAATGGCCTAGCTTCGGCACATGGTGTACCAAGCATTTCGGAGGCATCAACTCCAAGGCCTACGAGAAGGTCTTTGAACTCTTGCTTCGTCTGAAAGCCAACTATTTCTGGCCTGCCATGTGGGGCACAAACTTCAACGAGGACGACCCGGAGTCCCCTCGCTTGGCAGATGAGATGGGCATCGTGATGGGCACTAGTCACCACGAGCCCATGATGCGCTCACATCGTGAATACCTACAACGCAAGGAGCAGGTTGGCCCTTGGGACTATGCAACCAATAAGGAACGCGTGGACCAGTTCTTCCGCGAGGGCATGGAACGCAATAAGAACTTTGACAACCTGGTAACCATCGGTATGCGTGGCGATGGCGACGTGGCAATGGGTAAAGGTGATGATCAGGAGAATATGAAAACGCTCCATAATGTCATCGACGGACAGCGTAAGATTATCAAGGACATCTACGGACGTGCCGATGCCGTGCCTCAGCTCTGGGCTATCTTCACGGAAGTTCAGCGCTACTACGATGCAGGCTTCACCGTGCCCGATGATGTCACACTCCTTTTCTGCGACAACAACTGGGGCTACATCCGCCGCAAGGGTACTGAGAAGGAGCGCAAGCGCAAGGGTGGTCTGGGTCTCTACTATCATATCGACATGAACGGTGGCCCTTGGAACGACCGTTGGGTGAACACCACCACCGTGCCGAAGCTCCGCGAGCAACTGAACCTCGCCTATCAGAGCGGCATCGACCGCATCTGGATTATCAATGTAGGCGACCTGAAGCCGAAGGAGATGCCCATCTCGTTCATCATGGACTATGCCTGGGACCCTGAGAGCGTGGGCGCAGGTGACGAGCAGAGAGGATGGTTACGCCAGTGGACACGTAGCGTGCTCGGAGGCGTGTCAAATGCCGATGCCAAGGAGTGTGCCGATATCATCGCCTGCTATTCAAAGTATAATCTTTGGCGTAAACCCGAGGTGCAAGTGCCAGGACTCTTCAACTATCCAGAGATGATGAAGCTGAACAACCTTTGGCAGTCTGTGGTGCTGCGCTGTGAGGCTTTGAAAGAGCGTATCCCAGCCTCAGCACAGGATGCCTTCTATCAGTTGGTTTATTATCCAGCAGTAGCCTCTGCTGGTGTTGCCATGATGTACAATGCAGCTACGATGGGAGATAGCCTTACAGTGTGCCACCTGATGGAAAAAGACCAGCGCCTAACCGACTATTATAATAAGGTGATGGCAGGCGGAAAGTGGGACGGTATGATGCTCGACAACCACATCGGCTATACACAATGGTCAATCCCCGACAAGAACCGCCACCCCATGAGCCTCGGCTATAAAGTCAACTACCCGCTCCTCCACTCATTCGCCATGCCATCGAAGGAATACTCCATTCCGGCCATCGACTTTACTAATAATAAGCGGGAGGTACACCCCTGCTTTAACGGATGGCAAATACTTTGGGGACTTGGTCGCGGCGAAGCCTGCATGGGAGCTGCTGACGTGATGAAGGAATGGCCAACTGACGGTAGCGGACCTAAACTGGAGTACGACATAGATCTAACCGAAGAGGGAAAGATTGCTATCGGAATATTGCCGACACAAGACATCATGCCTGCTCGTGGTCTGCGCCTTGGTGTGCAGCTCGACGAGGAACCTATGCAGGTCATCGATGCCCGTCAGGGTCTGCACGATGAATTCCAGGAATACACGCCGAAGAACCTCGCCCAGTCAAAGAACCTGAAACCTCTCCCACCCCACAACAACCTGTTGCTCAGTGGCTGGAAGGACGGCAGGAAGATGCTACGCCGCGATGAGGTGTTTGACAACATCCGCTGGTTGGAGGTACAATTCCCCAATACGACATCTGGCAAACACAAGCTGAAGCTCATTATGATAGACCCCGAAATTGTCATCGAGACCATCGTGGTAAACCCCGATAACAATCGCTACAGCTATTTCGGTGCACCTGAAAAGAAATAATATCAAATAAAAAACTAAATAACCATTATGAAACAAACCTTTTTATTACTACTCCTATTCGTTTTAGGACTGATGCCTGCCAAGGCCGACAACATCACCGTCAATGGCACCAGTCGTTCGTACAATGTCTATGCGCCTCAAAATCTTGGCGAGAACCGACCACTGCTCATCTTCTGTCATGGCTACAATCAGGATGCCAACTGGATGCAAAACAGCGAGTTCAAGAATGATCAGGTGAGCATGGAGGCTGTGTGCGACACCGCTAAGTTCGTTGTGGTATTCCCCAACGGCATCGACAAATCATGGGACACCTCTGGCGACCGTGATATTAACTTCATCAAGGCCATTATCGACAAGATGGTAACGCAGCACAATATTGACCGTAACCGTGTCTATCTGGGTGGTTTCTCTATGGGCGGTATGCTGACCTATCACGCTATGAACAAGATTCCCGACCTCATCGCAGCCTTCGCTCCCTGTAGCGGTTATCCTATGGGCGGTGCAACAGCTAATGCCAATGTGCGTGCCATTCCCATCCTGCATATCCACGGCACCAGCGACGAGACCTGCGCTTTCAGTGGTGCACAGCCAGCACTCAATGTGTGGATCAATCATAATGGCTGTCCAACCACAGCCCAGGTTACCAATAATTATAATGGTTTCAGTGGCTGCAAGATGCATGTCTGGGGTCCTGGCAATGATGGTTCCGAGGTTCGCCTGCTGGAATTACCCAACAAAGGCCATTGGATCTGCAAGGAGAAACAGGTATATACTGGTAAGGAAATATGGAACTTCTGTAAGCGTTTCTCGCTGAACAAGACCAGCCCCAACGTAAAGATTACTTCGCCTGCTACAGGTACAAAGTACATCAGCTTCGGACCTAGTGGACAGGTAACATTCCCTGAGATCACTATCACTGCTACTGCCGACGACCCCAACGGCACTGTAGAGAAGGTGGAGTTCTACGATGGCACTACTCTACTCGCTACCTGCACCGTCAAGCCCTACAAAGCCACGTTCTCTAGTACTAAGACTGGCAAGCACACGCTGAAAGCCATTGCTACCGATAATGATGGCGAGACGAGCACCGCCTCAGTGGAATTGACGCTTCAGGCTCCCGCTTCTACGTTAAATCTCTCAACATTCTTCAACGAGGCTAATGCCATTCCTGCAGGCTGGACTACCTATGACAGTAGCGAAAAGCGCACGGGCTACAGCGGTGGTTATTCATCTGGCTGTCGTGTATTGCAGTTCACAGGTTCTACAAAAGGCTTCAACTATGGCCTCTATTTCCGCAATATCAACGGAAACGCCAAGCAGGGCTATGCTAAATTTGGACTTAGCAGCGCAGGCAACACACTCAGTCTGGCTCCTGGTCACTACATTCTAAAATACAAAATCTGCAACTGGAACATGTCCAATTTCGGCGAAGTAGAACTGGATATTGAGACACGCGCAGGCAAGAGCATCGCCAGCCAGACCTACACGCCAAACATCAACATTGGCAACACAGCTTCCAACAACTTCAACAGTCCTGCCCAGCAGACCTTCGAGTTCGATATTGAAGAACAGGGCGACTATGTCATTGCATTCTATAGTGCTGCATCGGAATGGAGCGACTGCATCATCGGCCAGCTTTCTTTGGCAGCAAAGACCTATGTAGCAACAGGCATTGAAACAATTGAAGATTCAAAATCCAAAATTGATAATTGCTTCTACGACCTCCAAGGCCGCCGAGTAAATAGCCCACAAAAATCAGGCATATATATTAGTAACGGTAAAAAGATTTATAAGAGGTAACAAAAGAATCCGGACCCAACGATTGTAGGTCCGGATTTTTTTTCGTAATTTTGCACACTGATATTACAACCCATAACAATATGCTAAAAACTAAACTCTTACTACTGGCATGTCTTGTAGGCTTCACTACGAAAGCACAAGGCCAATTAACAGATGCTTTATCTGATGAAACTTGGAAAGAATCGGAATGGATTTGCGTGGCTGACGCGCCAGAAGTACAAGGGCGCGTGAACGAACATACCCGTGCAGCCGATGGTGCCAACTGGTTTGTAACAACCATTAAGAATGAAAAGAAGGTGAAGAAGGTCCTGTGGATGACCACCAGTCTGGGCGTAAACGAACTCTATGTGAACAGCCAACGTATTGGCAAAGAGGTGCTGCGACCTGGATTCTCACATCACAGCAAGACAAAATATTCGTTCACTTACGACGTAACCCAACAGTTCCAGACGAAAAAAGGCGCTAAAAATATCCTCTCTGTTCAGGTAACCCCAGGCTGGTGGGCTGACAAGATTATCACGCCCAGCGGCTCCAACGGCATGTACGGTCAGAAGTGTGCCTTTCGTGGTGTATTGGAGCTGACATTCACGGATGGAGCAAAACGTCTATATGGCACGAATACAAAGGACTGGAAGGCCGGCATCGCAGGCCCCGTAAAACATGCAGCCATCTTCGATGGTGAGGAATATGATGCAAGGGCTCTCGCACCATTAAGAGACAATTCGGAATTATCGCAACCGTCTGTCAGTAAGGAATACGTGGGTATCATCGTGCCCAACTGTGGTGCTGAGATCTATCATATTCAAGAATGGGCACTCAACCCCCAAAAGGCGTATGTCTATTCAAAGGTAGAGGGAAGCAATAGTGATGCTTATGGAAAGATTGTTATCGACAGAGAATATACCACTGGAGAAACTATGGTTATCCGTCCTGGCGAGCATCTTGTCATCGACTTCGGACAGAACTGCGCCGCCGTTCCCTCATTCTTTTTCAAGGCTGAAAAAGGAACACGTCTCACCTGTCTTCCTGCCGAACTGCTGAATGACGGAAATGGCGCCAAGAATCGCGGTATGGACGGCCCAGAGGGGAGCATCCACCGTCGTAACCTGCGCATCCACGACAAAAGTATCCGACTGGATTACACCTTTGCCAATCGTGATATGTACGGAATGCCGTATGTAGGATATACCCCTCGCCAAACCTTTTTCGGATACCGATACCTCGACATCACCGTTACAAATGAGGTGACGATCCGAAGTATCCAGTCCATCCCCGTGAGCAGCATCACGCCCGAGATGGAAATGGGTCATATCACCACAGGCAACGACCTTGTAAACCAGCTCATCTCAAACACCATCTGGGGTATGCGTTCCAATTATCTGAGCGTACCCACCGACTGTCCGCAGCGCAATGAGCGACTGGGCTGGACAGCCGACACACAGGTATTCTGCGAGACAGGCTCGTTCTTTGCCAACACCAATCGCTTCTTTCATAAATGGCTCCACGACCTGCGCGACTCACAGAACGACGAGGGAGGCTATCCCAGCGTGGCACCTGCGGGACAATACGGATCTGGGGGCGATGAGTATATGCGCTTTGGTTGGACGGACGCAGGAATTATCGTGCCTTGGACGGTGTGGAAACAGTTTGGCGACAAGTCGATTATCGAGGAAAGTTGGGAGTCGATGAAACGCTACATGAATCATGTCAACCAGACAAAATACGACCATCAGGCTATCATCAAGGAAAATGGCAACTACCAATGGGGCGACTGGCTGAGCTATGAACCGCTGGAAACCTGCGGAGGCGGGGCCTTCAAGGATGGGAAACCCCTGCCTGAAGCCATTGAATACTGGAACTATCTGGGTGCATCCTATTGGGCACTCAATGACTCGATGATGTGCGATATGGCAAAAGCTACAGGCAGAAACGCTGCTTATTACGAAAAGATGATCATAGAGGCTAAGAGCTACCTGCTCGAGCGTTTCTTCAACAGCGACGGTACCTTCAAGTGCGACATCCTCAACACCATGCAGACACCTGCCCTCTTCGCCCTGCGCAATAATCTCTTCGAGGGCGAGGCAAAGGCAAAGATGATTGAGCGCCTACGCCAGAACTTCCGCGACCACGACGACTGCTTGCAAACGGGCTTCCTCGGCACCTCTATTCTGATGCCTACACTCACAGACAACGGGATGACGGATGTGGCTTATACCCTACTCTTCCAGCATAAGAACCCCAGTTGGCTCTACTCTGTTGATAACGGAGCCACCACTATTTGGGAGCGATGGAACAGTTACACAAAGGACAAAGGTATGGGTCCCAAAGGTATGAACAGCTTTAATCATTATGCCTATGGCTGCGTGTGCCAGTGGATTTGGCAGACCTGTGCCGGCATAGCCTCCGATCCTGCCCAGCCTGGCTTCAAGCATATCATCATGAAACCTGTGCCCGACCTCCGTCTTGGTCATCTTGACGCCACCTACAATTCAGCTGCCGGACTTATTGAGAGTCATTGGAAATACGAGGGCAACGACTGGATTTGGACCTTTACCATCCCTGCAGGTGCTACCGCTTCTGTGACGCTTCCTTACGAAACCGAAACAAAAGAATATCAGGCTGGCACCTATACCGTCAGAAAGACATGGCGATATTGACATCCGCTAATGGTCAGGCCACGAGCAGCAGTTGGCAGTAAAGAGTCATCCTGACGTTTTTTATCCAACCCTCACTCAAATCTTCTGAAACTCCCTACAGCAAAGGCTTAGAGACCAGTGTAGGGCATTTCCAGCATTTTGAGTGAGGGATGAGGGTAAATTGTTTTCAGTAATATTCTGAGACGTAACTCGGCCAACTTAGAATCATAAGTGCCGCAGTTAGAATCATAACTCGGCCACTTATGCATCCTAAAGTGCCTACTTACACGTCGTGAGCGGGCTGTTTGGAGGTTGCGAGCAGGCTTGTCTTAAACTTTTTCTTCCCATAATTTTGATTATTGCAAAATAATTCTTATTTTTGCAGCCGACACTGATAGCCCGTAAAGGGTGAGTGTGCCTATGGACTTTAATATTACTAACCTGTTATAGTGAAATAGAAACATCACAATAAAAACAAAACACAATCGGTTTGAGTCTGACTCAAACCGATTGCTTTTTTGCATATATTCGATTATTTGAAGTTATTCTAAAAGAAAATCAGAGGTAGTACGCTTTTCTTTTTCTGAACCATTTCACCTTTCATTCATCTACAGTGAACGAGTTTCCTTCTATGGCACAGGAATGCGCAGAGAACAGAATCTCATCGTATTCCATCCACTGTTTACGTCCCATTTTCTCAGCCACTTTCTGCTGATACTCCTTTCGGACGCTTTCGTATTCCTCTATCTCTTTTTCAAACATCGCCTGCAAAGCTACTAATTAGTCAGTATATATCCAAACAATAAGAGTTTTTTTCATTCCCCAGACTGATTTGCCTAGGAAAAGCTCAAAAAAACATTTGGCTTTTCACTCATTTTTTCGTACCTTTGTCCCCAATATAACCAAAACCTAAAATAGAAAATGAAACGAATCTTTTTATTCGCTGCGATGCTGTGTGGTGCGTTGACAACAACGGCACAAAACAAACAGTTGTTTGATGACAACTGGACCTTTTCTCGCAATGGAAAGACCATCAATGTGAACCTGCCCCACGACTGGGACATCTATGACGGTCCTAACTCTGGTAAAGGAGCCACAGGTACCGGCGGAGGCTGGTTTGAAGCCGGAAAAGGCGAGTACCGCAAGACATTTGCCACACCAAATGCAGAGATAGTCAAGCTGCACTTCGAGGGTGTCTATCAGAAAGCAGAAGTATTCGTTAATGGTCAGAAGGCTGGGCAACATGCGTATGGATATACGCCATTCACAACCGACATCACACCTTATTTACGCAAAGATAAGCAAAAGAATGAAGTGGTTGTAAAGGTTGATAACTCTGAGCAGCCTAACTGTCGCTGGTATTCCGGCTCAGGCATCTATCGCCATGTATGGCTCGAGACCTTGCCTGCGCTGCACATAGCCGAAAATGGCGTTGTTGTCAAAACGCCGAAGGTAAGCGAAAAAGAAGCCGAGGTTTCAATTCCTGTCAATGTGAACAACGCGTCTCAATCAGACCGAATAATTGATGCGATAGAAGTAACGTTCAACGAAGGAGATTTCAAAATGGCCCCACAAACGAGCCATATCTTGAAACAGTATTTCGAACATGGATACACGATGCATAAAGCATCAAGCCTGATTGTGGATTTTCACTTTACCATTGCCAATCCCCATCTTTGGTCGCCAGAAGATCCTCATCTTTACGAGGCTATCGTCAAGTTAAAGTCCGAGGGACGCGTCATTGATGAACAGCGCGTGAAATTCGGCATCCGTTCATTCTCGTTTGATGCTGAGAACGGTTTCGTGCTCAACGGCAAGAAGGTGCTTATCAATGGTGCTTGTGTACACCATGATGATGGCGTGCTCGGAGCTATGGCATTCGATGCAGCCGAGATTCGCAAGGTAAAGCAGATGAAGGAGGCTGGTTTCAACCTCATCAGAACCTCGCATAATCCTACTACCCGTGCTTTCCTGGATGCCTGCGACTCGATAGGTATGCTGGTTATCGGCGAGGCCTTTGATGGCTGGCGCACCCAGAAGAACCCCTACGACTACTCTACACTCATAGACTCCTGCTATCAAGAGGATATCCATGCGATGGTGGCGCGCGATAGGAATCACCCCAGCATCATCTGCTGGAGTATCGGAAACGAAGTCATCGAGCGTAAGGACATCCGCGTGATTACCACTGCCCGTAACCTGAAAGCTGCCATACTGGAAAAAGACGATACGCGTCCTGTGACAGAGGCCCTCTGTGCCTGGGACCGCGACTGGGAAATCTACGACCCACATGCCGAGGTGCTCGACGTAGTGGGCTATAACTACATGATTTTCAAGCACGCCAGCGATCACAAGCGCGACCCAAAACGTATGATCTGGCAGACGGAAAGCTATCCACGCGATGCCTTCCGCAACTGGGCCATAGCAAACGATTACCCCTATGTTGTGGGCGACATAGTGTGGACGGGCCTCGACTATCTGGGCGAAAGCGGCATCGGTCGCAATTATTATAAAGGTGAACGCGAGGGTGAATCGTGGATTGAGGGCGGTCAACCCGAATGGCACGGTGCCCCCTGTGGCGATGTGGATATCACAGGTTGGAGAAAGCCTATCAGCCATTATCGTGAGATACTTTGGAAAACCCGGAACATGCCAATGTATGAATGGAAAGATGGCCAGAGGAGTTCCACACCAATAGAAGATGACGGTATGTATATGGCCGTGAAAGAGCCCAACGGCTACAACGGAGAAATCAAGACGACGATGTGGAGCGTATGGCCCACATGGGAAAGTTGGAACTGGTCAGGATGGGAAGGTAAGCCTATCGAAGTAGAGGTCTATACGAAGGAACCTGAGGTAAAACTATATCTTAACGATAAACTTATCGGTACTAAGAAGGTGAGCCGTGAGACTGAGTTCAAGGCGGTCTTTACCGTTCCCTACGAAGCGGGCACACTACGTGCTCAGACTTGTTGGGGACGCATCAAAGCACTCCATACAGCAGGAAAGCCGGCACGTCTGCGCCTCACCCCAGACCGCAGCGTGATAACTGCCGATGGGCAGGACCTGTCGTTTATCGTTGTTGAGGTTATTGACAAGAATGGTAATGTCTGTCCTGATGCCGCCATCCCCTGCGAAGCCTTTGTTAAAGGACAGGGTACATTACTGTCGTTTGCTTCTGCCGACCTGAAGGATATCGAGCCCTACACCTCGTCTCGTGTAAAGACATGGAAAGGACGTGCTCTATTGGTGGTTCGCAGCACACATAAGAAAGGTAATGCTCAGGTCAGCATTAAGAGCAATCTGCCCACAGCAAACCTAACCATCAAATCGAAATAAGCGATGAAAAAGAATTTATCATTTTAAGACAAAAAAGATTCAATTTACACATTTGACAAATTTCCGCATATCCATGAAACGTTTCCCTTTGTCGGAAACGTTTCTTTATTTATACCTTTGCACCCAGATTAATTATGTATAAACAAAAACGACAACGAGACTTACGTTTTTTAGTTGGTAATGTTAGTATAATAGTAATTTATGGTTTGAATAAAATATGGCGCGTAGCGATTACGTGCCATGTTTTTTTCATATTTCAAACTATTTGAAACAAAAAAGCATACATATTTTATTTATTTATTGTAATTTTGCCACCAAAATAACTAAAAGCATAAACCAAAATGATAAGTATCTACCACTTTGGCAAATTTACACTAACATGTTTAGCGAGTCTGGCAGTTCTCTGTGCATGGGCTCAGAACCCCATTATCTACGACCGTTATACACCAGATCCTGCACCCTATGTTCATGGCGACACGTTGTACCTCTTCGTTGACCATGATGAAGACGTGACGGAAAACAACTACTTCACGATGAAGAACTGGTTGCTGTATAGCACCGTGGATATGGTAAACTGGACTTATCGCGGCACACCTATAACAGGTGAGACTTTCAAGGCATGGGCCAAGACGGATAACGACTGCTGGGCCAGCCAGTGTATAGAGCGCAATGGCAAATGGTATTGGTACTGCACGGCCACCATCAAAGGCGAGGCCTATCCAGGTATTGGCGTGGCTGTGGCCGACAATCCTGCAGGCCCCTATGTTGATAAAATAAAGAAGCCACTGGTGAAAGGATGGTTCAAGATAGACCCCTCCGTATTTATCGACGACAACGGACAGGCTTACCTCTTCTATGGCAATAACATGCTGTGGTATGTAAAGCTAAACAAGAATATGACGTCATTCACAGGTAATGAGATAGAGGTAAAGACGAAGAGCGAAGATGCTTTTGGCCCCTATAAAGGCTATAATGACGACGGCACGCCCAAAACCAATTTCGAGGAAGCCTCATGGATTTACAAGCGCAATGGGAAATACTATCTGGAGTATGCCGCAGGTGGTGTGCCTGAGCACTGGGCCTACTCTACTGCCGATAAGGTGACTGGTCCTTGGACGTATCAAGGCAAGGTACTGGGACAGGCCGACAATAGCTTTACCATTCATGGTGGCAGCGTAGAGTTCAAGGGACACCATTACATGTTCTATCACAACGGCAAACTCACTGGCGGTGGCGGCTATAAGCGCTCCACCTGCGTTGAGGAGTTCACCCCCAACGAGGACGGCACCAGTCCCAGCATTAAATTCACCACCACTGGTGTAGAACCTATACAGGCCGTCAATCCCTTTGAATTGCAGGAAGCAGAAACCATCAACAAATGCTCTGGCGTACGCTGTGAAGGCGATTACAATGGATGTTACGTAACTAATACCAAGAAAAGTGGTAATATCAGAGTGCGTAATATAGATTTTGGAGAAACAGGTGCCAAGTCGTTTAAAGCCCTTGTTCGCTCTACAGAAGCCACGACATTGGAAATACGCACTGGAACCAAGAGCGGCTCTAAGACCGTAGGCAGCATTACGATTGCATCAACCAACGGCGAATGGCAGGAAGTGACTTGCGACCTATCAACTACCGTTAAGGGTGTGCAGCTTTATATCTATTTTATCATCAAGGGTACTGATGTACAGACTTTCGACTTCGACAAGTGGCAGTTCTTTGAGGAGCCTTCGAGTATCAAACCTCGTACCACAAGCCTGAAATCTCAAACCACCTACGACCTTCAAGGCCGTAAGACCAATAACAGCAAACATGCAGTGAAGATTATAAACGGCAAGAAAATCATCAAATAAACCTATCACTATAATGAAGAAAATCACCCTTTTCCTTCTTTCGCTGCTTGGACTAGGCAGTACCATGACGGCTCAGGACAGCGACAACACCAACCGTCTTTGGGACAATAAGCCTGCTAAGATATGGCTGGAAGCACTACCCATTGGCAACGGATTTCTTGGCGGAATGGTCTATGGCGGCATTGCTACTGACGAGCTACAACTCAACGAAGACACATTCTGGAGCGGTGGACCCCACAATAATAACAGCACGACATCGCTCAACTATCTGGATCAGGTACGTCAATTGATTTTCAATGGTAAGGAAAGTGATGCCGAAAGTCTCATTAACCAGCAGTTTGTGAAAGGTCCTCACGGCATGAAATACCTGTCGCTGGGCAGCATAAAGATGGTTTATAAAGGTATCAAATCCACTAGCGTAGAGAACTACGAACGCGAATTGGATTTGGAAAGGGCTGTATCTACAGTGAATTTTGATTACAACGGCCATCACTTCCGCAGAACATCGTTTGCCTCTATGACTGACAGTGTCATCGTGGTACATATCGAGGCCGACACACTTAATAACTTCACCATCACGCACTCGGCTCCCTTCACCACTTCTTATACGAAAGGCAGCAATGGCGTTGTAGCCACCATCAAAGGTGTTGCACACGAGGGAATAGCTGCCAAACTGGAAGCTAAACTAAGATATATCGTAGATTGCGATGGAGAGGTGACCTATAATTCCACAGGTTCCGTATCTGTGAAAAACTACACCAAGGCCACCGTCTATATCACAGCAGCAACAAACTACGTGAACTATAATGACGTGACAGGTAAAGCAGCCAGCAAAGCCCTCTCTTATCTGAATCACGCAAAGCAGTATCATTACGACGAATTGCTGAGTCGCCATGTGGAGGCCTATCAGAAGCAGTATAATCGTGTCAAACTGAACCTGCCGTCAACAACAAATAGTCAGTTGACCACAGAGAAGCGTCTTGACAAATTCTCAGGTAGCAAGGACTGGGGCATGATTGCCCTGCTGTTCAACTATGGTCGCTATCTGCTTATCAGCAGTTCACAGCCTGGCAGTCAGCCCGCTAACCTGCAAGGCCTTTGGAACGACAAACAAGATGCACCCTGGGATTCGAAATACACCATCAACATCAATGCTGAGATGAACTACTGGCCTTCGGAGGTGTGTAACCTCACAGAGACCAATGAGCCCTTCTTCCGTATGATTCGTGAACTAAGCGAGACGGGGGCCGTCACAGCAAAGACGATGTACGGATGCAACGGGTGGATGGCCCATCATAATACAGACCTCTGGCGCATAGCAGGGCCTGTTGACGGTGCTTTTTGGGGTATGTATCCTAATGGTGGTGCTTGGTTGGCCACTCATCTGTGGCAACATTACCTCTATACAGGCGATAAAGAATTCCTGCACGAGTGGTATCCTGTCATCAAGGGTACGGCCGACTTCTATATGGACTATATGCAGCCCCATCCTAACTACAACAACTGGCTCGTCGTGGTGCCCTCAGTAAGTCCTGAGCAGGGCCCTGCAGGTAAGTCTACGCCTATCACCGCTGGTTGCACGATGGATAATCAGATAGTGTTTGACGCCCTTTCAAACACCCTGAAAGCC
>Ga0265298_10003288_pt1 | contig 21530 bp, 16 predicted proteins | sample AusTroGonzalo_MG_3_FD_193486 | JGI IMG/M metagenome (GOLD analysis project Ga0265298, IMG submission 193486) | Bovine rumen microbial communities from tropical cattle in Woodstock, Queensland, Australia - Gonzalo_01 | ecosystem: Host-associated > Mammals > Digestive system > Stomach > Rumen ...
CTTCTCTGCAATCTGATTTTTGCTGCCATAAGTTGTTGTTTTTATTGAATTTATAAATGATTTGAATAGCCGTTATCCCGTAACGGCGGCGCAAAGGTAGTAAAAAAACTGATGCACTCTACTTCCCGCGTATTATTTTTATTTTTTGACAGTTAAGTCAACGCTCTTTAGGTCAGAGTCCAGTGATGAGCCGCCGTACATGATTCTGTAGCGTCCGGGGCGGAACTTGAGTCCGTCAGTAGCCTCGTCATAGAAGCTGAAAGCCTCCTTGTTAAGCTCAATCTTAACGGTTTTGGTCTGTCCGGCGCCGATGTTAACACGTGCAAATCCGGCCAGTGACTTGATGGGAGCACCTGCATCGTCAAGTGCTTTGACATAAACCTGGATAACCTCATCACCGTCAATCTTACCGGTGTTGCTGACAGGAACTGTCAGGGTCATGTTCTGAGCATTGCCTTTTGTCTTGGCCTTACCGTAGCTGAATGTGGTGTAGCTCAGACCGTAACCGAAAGCGTACAGGGGCTGGCCCTTGAAGTAACGGTATGTGCGGTTATTCATTGAGTAGTCCTGGAAATCAGGGAGCTGGTCAGTTGAAGCGTAGAAGGTAACCGGCAGACGGCCTGCAGGGTTGTAATTGCCGAACAGCACATCGCCAACGGCCTCACCGCAAGCTTGACCGCCGTACCAAGCCTGGATGAGTGCGTCATACTTGCTCTCTACGTTGCCGAATCCCATGGCGCTGCCTGATACGTTAACCAGAACGATCGGCTTACCTGTAGCGTCAAGCTCGGCCAGTAACTGCTGCTGGATCTCGGGGAGCTCAATCTCTGAACGGTCATGGCCTTCACCCTCTATGTCCGATGATATACCGCTTACCATGATGATTACATCGGCAGGAGCAATCTTCTTGATGACGCTGGGGAAGTCAACCGGACCGCGGCTGTAGATATCAAATGAGAATGATGCTGAACGGGCCTCAGGCTGTACCAGATCAATGTAGATATTATAGGTCTTGCCTTCCTCTACATGGAATGTGGTCGATGCAGCGCCACGGCCGCCGCCAAATCCGCCGAATCCGCCGCCGAATCCGCCACGGCCACCGCCCTGACCGGCATTCTTGGCAATGGTGTCACCGTTCAGGATAAAATTGTAACGTGAGCTTCCGCGTACGTTGTAAATCATATCGCCGGTGTAATCGGCTGTAAAACTGCCGGTGTATTTGGCTGAGAATCCGGTCATGTTGACGCCGGTCTCCCAGGGGCAGTCCTCATGTGCAAGGGCGGGTGATGTGGTGTTGAGGCTCAGGGGCTCGTCATAGTCAGCCTTGGCTGCTACGGCACCGGTCCAGTCAAGAGTGTTGTAGTACTCTGCATGCAGCCCCTTTCCACCGTTTATCTCAGATACGTAATGTTTGGTGATATAGGGTACATTCAGGTCACAACCCTTCTCGTAGATAATCTTAGCACCGGGAGCGGCCTCGCGGATGCCGTCCAGGATGGTCTTGCTGTTGGCTGCTGTGGGGTAGCCGTTGTAGTTACCCAGGATAACGCGTGCATCGTCGGCATTGGGACCTACTACTGCAATGGTGATATCCTTCTTGAGGGGCAGGATGTTACCGGCGTTCTTGAGCAGAACAATGGCCTCATGGGCGGCCTTGCTGGCAAGTGCGGTGTGGGCGGGGCTGCTCAGGACATCCAGACCAAGGTTTGCCCAGGGCAGATCTTCAGCGGGATCAAACATACCCAGCTCAAAACGGGCCTTGAGGATACGGCGTACGCTTACGTCAATATCGGCCTCAGTGATAAGACCCTGCTGTATGGCCTGGGTCAGTGAACGGTAACTTGTACCGCACTCAATGTCTGCACCGGAAAGAACGGCATCGGCCGATGCGCTTGCTGCATCCTTATGAGTGCCGTGCTGGCGGGCGTTGAAGAAGTCACCTATGGCACCGCAGTCAGTAACAACCAGGCCTTTGTAGCCCCACTTGTTGCGCAGGATATCCTGCAGCAGACGGTCGCTGGCGCAGCAGGGATCACCCTCGTAACGGTGATATGCGCACATGACCTCCTGTACGTTTCCGTCTATAACCAGGCTCTTGAAAGCGGGCAGGTAGGTCTCCCACAGGTCACGGCCCGATACGGTTACGTCAAACTGATGACGCAGGGGCTCGGGACCACTGTGTACTGCGTAGTGCTTGGCGCATGAGTGCAGTTTAAGATATTTGGAGTCATTGCCCTGCATACCTAAAACGGTTTGGGTACCCATGACGGAGTTAAGGTATGGATCCTCACCGGGAGTCTCCTGGCCGCGGCCCCAGCGCGGGTCACGGAAGATATTTACATTGGGGCACCAGAATGAGAGTCCGTTGTGCCAGATGCTTCCGTTGGGCTGTGTTACGCCTAACTGATGATGGTCAGTGGTGTTCCATACGGCGCGGGCCTCATCGGATACTGCACTGTATATCTCAAACTGCTGGGGCGCATCGAATGTGGCACCCAGGGCTATTACCTGAGGGAATACGGTTACGTCATCATAGCAGATTCCGTGGCAGGCCTCGTTCCACCAGTTATAGGCGGGTATGTCCAGACGGTCTACAGAGATGGAGCCGTTCATCATAAGTCCTATTTTCTCCTCGGGGGTGAGAATTGAAAGCAGGTTGTCAACTCTTTTGTCAAAAGACAGCTTGGGATCTTGGAACGGATAATCATAAGTCTGGCCGATGGCGGGCATCATTGAAACAGCCAGAAGGCATGAAATTAACAGGATTTTCTTCATATTTTATTGTTTAGAATTTGATTCTGGTTAGTTACGGGAAGCCAAATATACGGATTGATTTTAATATGAGACTCCTGTGTGTCCGTTAAGTTTAAGTATGTATATATTTATCCGATAAAAATGTAGAAATAATGCATTCGGAAAGAGGGAAAAGTGTTACATTTGTAGGATAAATCGGTTCAGGAGCATAAATGGCACAGGACATAAGGCATGATGGTGTTGTGGACTCTATTGACGGCCAGAACGTTATTGTTCGCATTACCCAGTCATCGGCTTGTGGCGGGTGTCAGGCAAGGAACATTTGTCGTGCAGCCGAGTCTAAGGATAAGCTGGTGGAGGTGCATCAGACTGATGCCGGCACATTCAGAGTGGGGCAGGCGGTGACAGTGGCCGGTGCTGAGAGCCTTGGCATGAAAGCCGTGGCTTTTGCTTTCGGGCTGCCTCTGTTGCTTTTATTGGTTGCGCTCATCACGGCAATGTCTGTTACAGGCAGCGAGAGGGTGGCCGCCATAGCTGCGTTGGGCATACTTGTTCCTTATTATATTGCGCTGTTCCTGTTCCGTGACAGGATTAAGAAGGACTTTCAATTCAGAATAATAGAGTAAACAGGATATGACGTTTATTTTTACAGCCGTCCTTGTGCTTGGACTTACCGGACTTGTTTTAGGTCTTGTACTGTATGGCGTTTCAAGGAAATTCAAGGTTGAAGAGGACCCCAGAGTGGGTCAGATTACCGAACTTTTGCCCGGAGCCAACTGCGGAGGATGCGGATTCCCCGGTTGTGCCGCTTTTGCCGCTGCATGCGTCAAGAGTGACTCTATGGAGGGGCTTAAATGTTCGGCTTGCACGAGTGAGGTAATGCAACAGATCGCAGCCATAACCGGGCATGCGGTTGAGGTTGGAGTGGAGAAGGTTGCTGTGGTAAGATGCAGCGGCTCATGTGAGAACCGCCCCAGGACAGGAATCTATGACGGAGCCAGGAGTTGTGCTGCGGCCGCTTTGATGAACGGTGGTGAGACTGGCTGTTTCTACGGATGTCTGGGCTGCGGTGACTGCGTGGCTGCCTGTAAGTTCGATGCCATTCACATGGATACTGAGACATGTCTGCCTGTGGTTGACCAGGATAAGTGTACCGCATGCGGTGCCTGCGTCAAAGCCTGCCCGCGCTTTATCATAGAGCTGCGTAACAGGAACAAACTGGACCGCCGGGTTTATGTAAGCTGCGTCAACAAGGATAAAGGTCCGGTCGCCAAGAAAGCTTGTGCAGTGGGTTGCATAGGTTGCGGCAAGTGCGTTAAGGCATGTCCGTTTGAGGCTATCACGCTTGAGAACAATCTGGCTTATATTGATCCGGAGAAGTGCCGTCTGTGCCGTAAGTGCGTGGATGAGTGCCCGCAGCATTCAATAGTAGCCGTTAACTTCCCGCCCAAGAAAGAGCCTGCCAAGACTCAAGAGCCGGCCGTTGAGGCACCCCGGGAGAATACAGAATCAACAGAAAACAAATAAGGTATTATGAATACTTTCAAAATAGGTGGCGTACACCCCGAGCCTAACAAGCTTACGGCCGGCAAGAAGATTGAGACTTTGGGTCTTCCAAAGCAGGCTGTCTTCCCGCTGTCACAGCATATAGGTGCTCCGGCCGTACCCTGCGTCCAGAAAGGTGATATGGTCCGTGTTGGAACCAGGATTGCTGAGCCGGGCGGCTTCATGTCGGCCTCAATACACTCATCAGTATCAGGCAAGGTTGCCAAGATTGACAGCATAGTCGATGCCAGCGGCCTGCGCAAGCCCGCCATATTCATTGACGTGGAGGGTGATGAGTGGGAGCCTTCAATAGACCGTACTGACACGCTTTTGCTTCAGAATAACCTGTCACGTGAGGAGATAATTGAGAAAATCAAGGACTCTGGCGTTGTAGGAATGGGCGGAGCCTGTTTCCCTACACATGTAAAACTCTCTCCTCCTAAGGATTGTACAATTGATACGCTGATAATAAACGCTGTTGAGTGTGAGCCGTATCTTACGGCTGACCACAGGCTGATGCTGGAACATCCGGATGAGATAATAGTTGGTATCAAGTTGATTCTCAAGGTTCTGGGTGTAGACCGTGCAGTGATAGGCGTTGAGGCCAATAAACCAGATGCCATAGAGCTGCTCAAGTCAAAGACTACAATGGTGAGCGGCATTGAGGTGATGCCTCTCAAGATGAAATATCCGCAGGGCGGTGAGAAACAGCTTATTGAGGCTGTTACCGGCCGCCAGGTTCCGCCTCCTCCTGCGCTTCCTGCCAATGTGGGCTGCGTGGTGCAGAACGTAGGTACGGTGTTTGCCATATATGAGGCCGTGATGAAGAATAAGCCTCTGATAGAGCGTATTGTAACCGTAACGGGCAAGGATGTAAAGAATCCCTGTAACCTCAAGGTGAGAATGGGTACTCCGGTAAGCCAGTTGGTTGAGTACGCCGGCGGCATGCCTGATGATACCGGTAAGCTGATATCCGGCGGCCCCATGATGGGACGTCCGCTGCTGGATGATACCGCTCCGGTGGTCAAGGGAACATCGGGTATACTCTTGATTCCGGAGAGTGAGGCTGCACGCCGTGAGGAGCGTAACTGCATACGTTGCGCCAAGTGTGTCCAGGCCTGCCCCATGGGATTGGAGCCCTATCTGCTTGCTACCGCATCAGAATCCGGTGACTGGGAGTGCGCTGAGGAGAACTGGATAATGAGCTGCATAGAGTGCGGTTGCTGTCAGAGCACCTGCCCATCACGCCGTCCGTTGCTTGACTGGGTACGCCTGGCCAAGAACAGGGTAGGCGGAATAATCCGCTCACGTAACGCTAAGAAATAACTATTATGGCTCAGAAACTACATATTACAACTTCACCGCACGTTCATTGCGGTGACACCATAGAGAGGAATATGCGCTGGGTGATAGTGGCACTGATGCCGGCACTCATTGCATCATTCATGGTATTCGGGCTGGGCTCACTGATTGTAACTGCTACATCAGTCTTATCCTGCCTCTTTTTTGAGTGGTTCATTACAAGGGTTTTCCTTAAGAGACCCTCTACGCTGGCCGATGGCAGCGCTATCATAACCGGTATCCTGCTGGCTTTCAACCTGCCGTCCAACCTGCCGCTTTATATGATTGTGGTGGGCGCGCTGGTGGCTATAGGAATAGGCAAGATGGCGTTTGGCGGTCTGGGCAACAACCCGTTCAACCCCGCGCTTGTGGGCCGCGTCTTCCTGCTCATATCATTCCCCGCCAAGATGACATCATGGCCGGTACCCCATCAGCTTACAGCTTATGCCGATGCCGTGACAGGTGCCACCCCCATGAACCTGATAGGTCAGATAGCCGGCGGCAACACCGCAGCGATGGATCAACTGCCCGCCCTGAAGGATCTGTTCCTTGGTACTATAGGCGGCTGTATAGGTGAGGTCAGCGCCTTGGCTTTGCTCATAGGCCTGCTCATACTGCTGTGGCGCAAGGTCATTACATGGCACATCCCTGTAACCATCCTGCTTACCGTTGCAGTGCTTACAGGCATCATGTGGCTCATCAATCCGGTGCTCTACGTGAATCCGCTCTACCATCTCTGCTCCGGCGGTCTCATGCTGGGTGCCATTTTCATGGCTACTGATTATGTGACATCGCCCATGACTCCTAAGGGTATGGTATGGTACGGTATAGGAATAGGTTTCCTTACCGTGGTTATAAGATATTTCGGTTCTTATCCGGAGGGTATGTCGTTCGCAATACTTCTGATGAACGCCGTCACTCCGCTTATCAACAACTGGTGCAAACCTAAACGTTTCGGGGAGGCAGTAAAATGAAGAAACTGGAATCTAACATAGCTAATATGGCCATTGTGCTGACCGTGATTGCCGTTGTGGCAGGCGGTCTGCTGGCATGGGTCAACAATGTGACCGCAGGCCCCATTGAGCAGATAAACAATCAGGCCATTGAGAACGGTATCAAGAGCGTGATCCTGGGTGACCGCAATATTGAGTTCCGTGTGGATGAACCTACTGAGAAGGACGGATTTGTCTTTCATAATGTATATGATATGAATGACAACCTGCTGGGTACGGCAGTTGAATCAACTGATAAGAACGGATTCGGCGGTGCATTCAAGGTTATGGTGGGCTTTGACTCTGAGGGTCAGATTCTGGGTTATGAGGTGCTTGAGCACAGCGAGACCCCGGGATTGGGCGCACAGGCTAATGACTGGTTCCGCCAGAAAAGCGGTGAGGTGGCTGAGCAGTCAGCTGTTGCCACTCTGCTGCTGGGTGCTCCCGGCAAGCCCGGTAACCACAATATAATAGGTATGAACCCCGGTGATAACGTTATGACCGTAAGCAAGGACGGAGGTGAGGTTGATGCCATTACAGCATCGACCATTACATCAAAGGCTTTCCTGCGTGCCGTGAATGCCGCTTACAAGGCAGTGTTCGGATATACCGCCGCTGACGGCGTGAGCGGAGCTTCATCACAGAACTAAAACTGATGCAAGGCGATGAATTACTTTAAGACAATAATAAACGGAATAGTCAAGGAGAATCCTACGTTTGTTCTCCTTCTGGGTATGTGCCCCACGCTGGCTACAACCACATCGGCTGTCAACGGACTGGGTATGGGCGTGGCCACCATGTTCGTGCTCATATGTTCCAACACATTCATATCACTGCTCAAGAACCTGATTCCTGACGGTGTGAGAATACCCTGTTACATAGTGGTGATAGCATCATTCGTTACTTTACTGCAGATGCTCATGCAGGCGTATGTGCCTGATCTCTATAAGACCCTGGGCATTTTTATCCCTCTGATTGTGGTTAACTGCGTCATCCTGGGCCGTGCTGAGGCATTCGCTGCCAAGAACAATGTGTTTGCTTCAATCTGTGACGGCATCGGAATAGGCATCGGTTTTACGCTGGCTCTCACCATTTTAGGATTTGTACGTGAACTGCTGGGTAACGGTGTCGTATTCGGTTACCGTATATTCCCCGAGTCAATGAACATGCTGGTATTCGTGCTGGCTCCCGGAGCATTCATTACGCTTGGTCTCCTTATGGCCATCGTCAATTCAGTAAAGAACCGTAAAGCCTGAACACTATGGAATATTTTCTGATTTTTATAGCGGCTATATTTGTCAACAATATAGTTCTTTCCCAGTTCCTGGGCATCTGCCCGTTCCTGGGTGTGTCAAAGAAGATCAGCACTGCTGCCGGTATGGGACTGGCCGTGACGTTTGTGCTTACGGTTGCTGTCATCGTTACTTACGCATTGCAGAACTGGGTGCTCAATCCGTTGGATCTGGGTTATCTGCAGACAATAGTATTTATACTTGTGATAGCCGGACTGGTTCAGATGCTTGAAATGATACTCAAGAAGGTATCTCCTTCACTTTATCAGGCTCTGGGCATATTCCTGCCGCTTATCACTACCAACTGCTGCATACTGGGCGTATCCATCCTGGTGGCCAATGCAACATATAATGCACAGGGTCTTGAGCCGAACCTGCTTACAGGTGTGGTTTACGCGATAGCCACTTCAATAGGTTTTGCGCTTGCACTGATCATATTTGCCGGCATACGTGAGCAGCTGGCTAAGGTACGTATCCCGGGGAGCATGGAGGGTATGGCTATAGCACTGATCACGGCCGGACTGCTGGCCCTTGCGTTCATGGGATTCAGCGGCGTGGATCATGGCATCGCCGTAGCTGCAGGATTGTAGTTTTAAATAATTGAAATATGAGAATTTCTGGAGTTTGTTTTTCAGCTTTAGCCTTGGTGCTTGCTGCCTGTGGAGGTGGTGCACCGGCCGATGGTACTCAGTTGGCTAACGGCAAGTATACTGCTGATGCCCTTAATGTTGAGAGTACAATAACTGCTACCGTGACTGTCAAAGGTCACAAGATCTCTGCTGTTACCGTAAAGGATAACGGTAGTACCTATGCGCAATACACATCACCTTACACTGAGATTCCCAAGAGGATAGTTGAGGCTCAGAGCACTGATGTGGACGGTATAACAGGTGCCACATATTCATCGGATGCCGTTAAGAAGGCTGTTGATCTGGCACTTGCCCAGGCTCGCGGTGAGAAGGCAGTTCCTGATAAGAATGCTGCACTTGCTTTCACTCCCGGTACATATACGGGCAGCGGTAAGGGTTACGGCGGTCAGGTTCAGGCCCGCGTAACATTCAGCGAGACAGGCGTTACAGATATCCGTATAGGCCAGCAGCGTGAGACTGCTCATGTGGGTGATGTGGCTCTGCAGAATCTTCCTGCTAAGATCATTGCCGCCAACGGTCTGAATGTTGATGCCGTATCGGGTGCTACAATGTCAAGCTTCGGCCTCAAGGAGGCTGTTCTGGATGCTGCTGACCAGGCTGGCGTTACCAATCGTAAGGCATTCATTGACAACACTGTAAGAAATGGTCATGCAGATGCTAAAATTGCAGATACATGGGATGTTGTTGTAATAGGCGGTGGCGGTGCAGGTCTCTGCGCTGCAGCACAGGCTGCCCAGGACGGAAACACTGTCCTCATCATTGAGAAGAACGCTGAACTGGGCGGTAATACCCTTGTATCAGGCGGTGTATATCAGTCAGTTGATCACAGTTTGGTATGGGATATCAATAATCCTACGGCTACCAGTGCCAAGGGCTTTGATGGCAAGATGCATAACAAGGTCCGCGCCACAGTGGGCTGTGTAAATGACCTCAAGGTTATCTACGGCTGGAGTGAGGCTCCGTTTGATGCATCATACTATAGGGATCATGAGTTTGTGGCCGGCGATATTGAGGAACTCTCCAAGCATGGTGTTCATGCTGAGTATCTGCCTGTGCTTCAGGATCTAAAGAAAGAGATCAAGGCATATCTGGATTATGCAGAGCCTCAACTCAAAAAGGGTGTTCCTGAGAACCAGCTTTTACTCTTCTCAACCACTAACCTGCATATTTTCCAGACCTACTACGGCGGTCTGCGTCAGAATACGGCCAAGGATGAGTGGATATACGGTGACTATGACCTTGTAAAGCAGTTCATAGTTGAAGGCGAGCAGCTCAAACCCTGGCTCATGAGTATGGGCGTGGGCTTCAGTGACAGCCAGTCAACACTTGTGGGTGCCCTATGGTATCGCGGTAACACCATGAACGGTTGTACTGCCGATGCTGACGGTGACGGTACTATGGAGCGTTATCAGGGAAACTGGGGCTCATACGTCATGGCTCCTCTTGCAGTGGTCAGAAACGCCAGCAAACACAACCGTGTACTTAGAGAAACCAGCGCCAATGAACTGATATTTGAGAATGGCCGCGTAACAGGTGTCAAGGCTAAGCAGGTTGATGGCACAGAGGTTATCGCTCTTGCCAGGAAGGGCGTCATCATAGCAACCGGCGGATATGCCGCAAACATTCAGAAGGTGCTCAAGACCAACAAGTACTGGTCACGACAGTATCTGTCGCCTACCATAGGTACCACCAACCGCTCATCACTGCGCGGTGACGGTATTGATATGGCTGAGAAGGTGGGTGCCGCAACAGTGGGCGAGGGCTATACACAGCTTATGCCTCTGGGCTACATCGCTGACGGTGCTATAGCATTCGGCGGTGTTGAGAACGCCATTTTCATCAGCCCCAAGGACGGCAAGCGTTACGTCGATGAGTGCTCTGAGCGTGACGTGCTCTCACTTAACGGCTTCAAGCACGGAATTGAGTATGAGGGAGTACGCGGTGTTTACTTCTATATCACTCCCGGATTCGGAGGCTTTGGTGGATTCGGCGGTGGCGGATTCGGCGGATTCGGCGGCGGCATGGGCGGCTTTGGCGGAGCCAACGCCAATGCCAACGCCAACGTTAATACCGGACGTCGTTTCAACGGCCGTGACTGGAGCGGTAAGGCATCAGAACTGCCTGAGTTCTTTGATGAACTGGGTATCACTCTTGATGCAGAGGTAGTTAAGAACAGCATCCGTGAATATGATATGGCTGTAATGGACGGCCGCAATCCTGAGGGCGTAGGCAAGCGTCATGCTACCGGTATCATCGGTTCCGCACGTCGCGGTGCTGACGGTCAGTATGATAAGTCAACCTACAACATTGATGATGCCAACCTGTCAATCCGCGTGCTTGCTCCTTCAACACACCACACAATGGGTGGTCTTAAGGTTGATCTGGACCGCCGTGTTCTGGATGAGAACGGCAAGGCTATTCCCGGCCTCTATGCTGCAGGTGAGGTTACCGGCGGATTCTTTGGCGGCAACCGTCTGGGCGGTAACGCTCTTACCGAGTGCATGGCATCAGGCCGTATTGCAGCCAAGGGTGTAGAGAAAGATTGCAAATGATTGCATTCCCTAACGCAAAGATAAACATTGGACTCAATGTCGTGGCCAAACGCACAGACGGCTACCACGACATTGAGACAGTGTTCTATCCCGTGCTCTTGCAGGATGCGCTGGAGATATCTTTGATGCGTCCGCTTGATCCTGCTGGGTTGCGCAAACGCCTGGAGGCTGGCCTGTTGGTACAACCTGATGATGCATTCATGCCTTACAGACTGTTTCCAAAGAGAGAAGACATACCCTGCTGTTCACTTGAAATGACAGGTAATGAATTCCCGTTCAAGGCGGCCGATAATCTGGTGGTCAAGGCATACCTTCTGCTCCAGCAAGATTTTGACCTGCCGTCAATTGATATCAAGCTGCACAAACATATCCCGTCAGGTGCCGGCCTGGGCGGAGGCTCATCGGACTGCGCATTCATGATTACGCTCTTGAATCGCCGGTTCAACCTGCGTATGCGTGAAAGCATGATGGAGCGTTACGCCGCACGTCTGGGTTCTGACTGCGCGTTCTTTATCTCCAACACTCCGTCAATAGCTACGGGTAGGGGTGAGATACTCAATTCCATAAGCCTTTCACTCAAGGGCTACACCATCCTGCTTGTCAAGCCGGAGGAGTCTGTCAGTACAGCCGAGGCATATGCAGGCGTTACTCCGCACAAGCCTGATATTTCACTCGCTGAAGCGGTTATGAGGCCTGTCTGTGAGTGGAAGGATTGTGTTTTCAATGACTTTGAACCTTCAGTGTTCGCCAAGCATCCTCTGCTGGGTGAAATCAAACAGAAACTATATGATCTTGGAGCGGACTATGCTGCAATGACGGGTTCAGGCTCCACAATCTACGGCATCTTCCGCCAACCTCTTGACAATCCCGCAGACCTGTTCCCAGGCATGTTTACCTGCCAAAGGGAATTGATGTAATTTTTTAAAACGCATTTTGAATAATCTGCAGTTTATTGAGTGTAAGGCTCAGTAAACCTGTTAATGTTTCAAAATGCGCTTTAACTTGCTGTGCATAGCGGATTATTAACAGTATATTTCAGAAAAAGTGATATGAAGTTCAATATAGTTTTGGCAGCAATGCTGTTGTGTGCGGTCGCTCCCGCCAGTGCCGATAAGGCGCGCATTCTTGAACAGAAACAGGGCAGCATTACGTTTGTGGTTGATGAGAATCTGCCTAAACCCCGCAGAGAGTTCTTTAACGGTATCCCGCAGTCTCGCAGAATTAAGAGCTTGGGCGCGGAAAAGTATCACAATCTGGATGACAACTACATTGCCGCCAGTTTCTGGGATTTGCCGCTGGCTATTGATGACACTCCGTTCTATACGGGAATGGTCCGTGCCTTTTCTGATCATCGGCCCATCACACTCTCACCTGATTTAATATGGATGCTCATAAGCCAGGCATTTTCACATGACGTGAATGCCGATCCCGAGAAGTTTCGTGACAAACTGGTGGATTTTGACGGAAAGATTGACCTGATTATCCAGGTTGATAAACCTCTCTACGATCCTGATTTCAACTGGACCGCAGCCATTGACGGTTTTGCCAAGAAGATTGACGCCAACACCAAGAACGATATAGCCAAACTCATTACGGCTGATTTCTCAACAACCGGACCGGTTGAGCGTCTGGCATCAGAGATTGTGCTGATGGAGACTACCAAATCATTCTTTGAATTCATAATGATGTATAGCGGATGCGGATTCCCGTCCATTACGCTGACAGGTACCGTGGAGGACTGGCAGTCCATAGTTGACAAGACTGCCCGTTTGAGGGAACTGGGTGCCGGTAAATGGGCATCGGACCTTAAGCCTATACTGGAACAGTTCGTACAGGCCGCTCAAGGTAACCCGGATCAGGCTTTCTGGCAGGATATTGTTATGAAGAATACCGTTGAAAACCTGCGTGGCGGAGCTTGTTCTGAAGATGAGCCCACTGAACTTGACGGCTGGTTCCTCAAGTTCCTGCCATATGACAAAGACGGTAATCCTACACCGTCCAAGATACCGCACAACTATGACAAATTCCCCAAACAGATGTCATCGGTACCGGTCAAGTACATTGAAACGGATCCCGCAACCGGCCAGGTCATAGCAACTATTCCATTGGATTTATCAGGCGGCATAGTAGGATTCATGGCCGATGAAAACGACTGCGTGTCATTCCATCTGGGATGGGCTGTGAACATAACTGAAGATGACAAGAATCTTGAAAGGATTAATAATGCAGGGGGTTGGGTATACCTGCGGGTAAGCAAGGTCCCTGAAGCGTTGCGTGCCATAAAGCACTTTGACATGCTTGACCTGACATTCACTGACAAGGTTGAGATACCCGATTGGTTGTATCGCATGGATATAGACCATCTGATCATTCGGGGTGATATAAGCAAGAATGACCGGAAGAAAATGGAAAACCGTTTCAGGGGGCGCGTGGATTTCAAGAAGTAGTGTTCTGTTGAAAACGCGGGGATAAGTATAGTATCGGTTCGCACATACTCCTCTCGGCTTGCACTATCTTTGTACCAGAAGAAAGAAGATATGGCAGATTCCAAAAGCAGACAGCGCAGCTCGCGCACCAACAATACTGACGGCATAGTACTCAATCATCTGCAACCGCAGGCTCTTGAACTTGAGGAGGCTGTGATTGGCGCATTGATGATAGAACAGGATGCGTTCCCCAAGGTGAGTGACATTCTTAAAAAGGAGTCATTCTATGACCACAGGCATCAGGTTATATATGAGGCTGTGGCAAACCTGTCGCTTAATCAGCGTCCCATAGATATCCTAACTGTTACTGAGCAGCTTAAGAGCAACGGTACTCTTGAGGAGGCCGGTGGTGCCCTCTACGTGACGCAGCTGGCCGGTAAGGTTACATCATCGGCCCATATTGAGTATCATGCCCGCATCATTGCCCAGAAGGCTATGGCCCGTGAACTGATAACCTTTACCAGTGAGATTCAGACTGAGGCTTTTGATGATACTACCGATATCTCAGAACTGCTGTGCGAGGCTGAGAACAAGCTGTTCCAGATAGCTCACCGCAATGTAAAGAAGGATTTTGCATCAATTGATGCGGTGCTGCAGGAGTCTGTGGAGCGTATCCGTACTGCAGCCAAGCGTGCTGAGGGAATGAGCGGGCTGGCCAGCGGATTCCATGATCTGGATAACATCACTTCAGGCTGGCAGAAATCAGACCTCATCATTTTGGCTGCCCGTCCGGCTATGGGTAAGACGGCATTTGCGCTCTCAATGGCAAAGAACATTGCCGTTAACAATGAGCATCCGGTGGCTCTTTTCTCACTTGAAATGAGTAACGTTCAGCTTGTGAACCGTCTTATTTCAAGCGTATGCGAGATTCCCGGTAACAAACTGCGTGACGGCCGTCTGGCACCTTATGAATGGAATGTTCTTGACAGCAAGATAAACGCACTGCAGAACGCTCCCATCTATCTGGATGACACCCCTTCACTATCCATCACGGAGTTCCGCACCAAGGCCATTCGTCTTAAGCAGGAGCATCAGGTGGAGCTCATAATCATTGACTATCTGCAGCTTATGAATGCCAGCGGAATCCGTTTCGGTAACCGTCAGGAGGAGATAAGCACCATATCACGTAACCTCAAGGGCATAGCTAAGGAGCTGGATATTCCTATCATCGCCCTGTCACAGCTTAACCGTGGCGTGGAGACCCGCGAGGGATACGAGGCCAAGCGTCCGCAACTGTCTGACTTACGTGAATCTGGTGCCATAGAGCAGGATGCCGATATCGTATGCTTCATCCACCGTCCGGAGTACTACAAAATCTATGAGGACAACAACCACAATGACCTGCGGGGCATAGCTGAGATTATCATTGCCAAGCATCGTAACGGTGGAGTGGGTGATGTTCGCCTCTCTTTCCAGAGCGATCTGGCTCTCTTTGATAATATCGGCACTGGTGGAGTAGCTCCAGGAGCCCGTAAGGGCAGTGTCAAGCGCTCCAAGATGAATGACGAGCCAATCCCGCCCGATGATCCTCTGGGTGGTGCTCCAGATTCAGGTGAAATTCCTTACTGAGTTAATGTAAGAATTTTTCAGGAAGAGACTACAGTGTAAAGCAAAAACGTACAAAAGGAGTCAGACACCAATTGTACTATCCGGCTGACGGGCACGGCCTGAATGGATTGCACTGCAGCCCAATTTAAAAAGGGTATTCCCGCCAATTAATAGTCACTATCTCATCTACAATAATATCATTTCCATAGTAACAATTATAATCCGTTAGATTTTCAATATCACGTGACATAAAATCAAGTTTAATGATATTGTTCCAAAAACTCAGATAATTGAGTGGCTGGGATGGATCCAAGCATAACAAATACATTTCTTTTGGTCCATCCATATAATAACCAATAGCTACAACAGCATGTCCTTCACCATTCTTTTTCCGATACGCCAGCATAACAGGAAACCGTTCATACAATACCGATCTAATTTTCTTGTGTAAATCCCGCCTACTTACAGTATTTTCAGTACCAGGTTTTAATGTGAAGTAATTAGATAAATTGCTATGTGAGCATTCATTTAATTTTTCAGAGATTTCTGCAAAAGAATCCCCCCCTATGCAAAAGCCCTTCAGGTTATATAGGAATGTACGTTGGATTGAATCAACAAAGCTGTTTTCTTCACCACGTCTTAAATCAGTCAAATCTTCCCGCTCAAGTAATCCGTGTATTATCAACATCATCATAAGACTGTAGATACAACATGAACCATCAAGATGACCTTGTCTTGCAAATACTAGAGTTGGTTTATAATTTCTGCCCATTGCACGAATGTTCATCCCCTCTAAGAAATAATTTTCAACCAGAACAATGTTTGTAAAAATGCTCATATTACCTCAAGTGTTTTATTTGTTTCAAGTAAGTCAATCAAAACATTCCAAGTAGAGCAGTTTAAAGCTCCACCGTCACGTACCAGATCCTGGCATCCTTCTATTCTTATCACTTTGTGGTTTGGATAGAAATTCCGAATTTGATTCATTGCCAGTTTATCCTCTTTTATCTGTAGTCCGGGCAGGAATATGCATTTATCTGTTTGTAGAAAGTTAATGTATGCCCATGAATATTTGCTCTGTTGCGGAGTATCATAGTGCAATTCTTCCACCTCAAAATGGGGAGTTAGACCACTCAGCAAACGCTTCCTCAAGTTTGGGTCAAAGTCCACATAGTTGTTAAGTAGTACTCTGTTTCCTTCTATGTATCGCACCATACCGTCAGCGTGGCCATACTCATCATATCGGTCCCAAGGTATAAGTACTACCTCAGCTTCAAAAAGTTTTTCTAGTGTGGCCAGCAGTTCATTCTTTTTAAACTTGGTATTATTCTCCAGTAGAACTTTATCAGTCATTATGACCTTATGACCACACTTTATTACGTTACCTCCATCAAGCACTATATCTGTGTAGGTACAGTTCAGCTTTAGGTCTTTGTCTATACCTTTATAATTCGGAATGTACTCTTCATAGCCTTTTAGGTAATCCGGACTGTAAACGTATCGCAAGAAACTAGTCCCGTTAATCTGTATGGGCATATAGTCACGCACCCATACATACTTTGCAGAATTTGTTCTGGGTAGGATATCAATGGGTATCCTTTCAGCTTTTAGGGTATTCATCAGATTCATGCACATTGGCATGTAGTGCTTAAGCCCTTCGGCCAGATAAACTTTGTTGGTTTGATTGTCAGTTATCATTATTATTGAATCTAATTTTATAAATAATTAAATATCAATGCGTTACACCTTATTTGCAGGCAAAGAAATGGCAAAATGACCGGACTACCAACGGAAAGTTGTTAAGTTTAGTTAAGAGCTGATTATCAGTTATTTATATATAAAATAGTGTCATATATGACACTAAATGATTGTTTTAATATGGATAGCAAAAATTAGTTCGTATTTTTGCCTATGAGAGTATTGTTTCAACACTTCTTACTGACTTATTAAATACAGATATGGCTGGCAGTTTTAGTTTTCTTGAAAATCCATTTGATGATTTAGATGGAAGTAATTTGAAAGAATTTGATAATCATTGCAAGGATATTGCAGAAAACCTGATTAATAATTATTGTATCAGAATTGGAATAGACAAATGCTTTTATCTGGCTGAAATTGAGTTTTATTATTGGCAGAAGGATAAATGGAATGATAGTTGGAATAAAGTAACATATCCAAGAGATAACAAGAAAGCTGGTGACCTATTTTACCATAATAGTGGCATTGATATATGCTTTAACAGCAGCTATGATGAAAAGAAATACGGAGGTATTCTGATAAGGGCAATAAAAGACCAGAATGATGTTGTGACTGCTGGGCCATTGGTTTGCTGCCAATTGATCTTAAACAGCTGTGATACAGAAAAAATGCCTATACTGAAACGTACTGATGAACGACATATTGAAGTTAAATCATCAATACGCTCTTTAGGTAAAGATGATATGATACAGGAGAAAGAAAGAAAAAATGAATTGAAACTCTGCTTCTATGATTCGAGTATAGGAATAAACGAGAGTACTACTTATAATGAGAATAGCATCCCGGAAAAGAATGTATGGAATCCCAGGAAAGTGGTCTTTGACAAAAAGAATGGACGTACCAGGATATATAAAGTTCAATATGCATCACCTAAAGAGAGGCTAAATCCTTAATAAGTGATACTTCTATACCTGTCAATAATGAAGTATAAAAGTAATTTGTTATCATGAAAAGTGTATTTGTAGTAACTTTGTGAAGTCTGATGCCAAGAGGCATTCCATAAGTTATGTTTTGCTTTAAGTAGGGATGCCACTTGTTTTTTTTACAGATAGTCCTATTGTAAAACCAATTAGCTGTTTGCACCATGGCAAAGAGAGATTATTTTAAGACCGTAGAAGAACAAACGGAACGCTTGAAAGATTTAGGCTTGATAATATCTGATGATTCAAAAGCGTACGAGATTCTGTCTGATATCGGATATTATCGTCTTGGATTCTATATGTTTCCTTTTGAGAAAAAGTATCCATCCAGAAACAGCCGTGATCATGTTTTCAAAGAGGGTGTTTCAATTGATACTGTCCTGCGTCTTTATTATTTTGATTTTGAACTCAGACATATCCTGCTTAAATACATCAGCAGAATCGAGATTCATTTACGGACAACGATTATCAACTATATGTCGGCCAAGCATCATAATAACGATACATGGTTTGTGAGTAACGCCATTGTTTCTCCAGCCTACATCCGATCGTTTGGGGAAATCTATGATAGGGTTCGGCTTTCTCCATACATCAAATGGCATCACCATAATCATCTGTGCAAATACGCTCCTGCATGGAAAACTCTGGAGTTTATGACAATAGGTGAAATTCTGGATTTATATGATGCTATATCAAATGTCAAATCCAGATTAGAAATATGTAAGTCTTTTGGAATCCGTTCCATAAAGACATTTGACAATTATTTGACATCGATAAGAAGAGTACGTAATAGATGTGCACATGGTGGAGTGTTGTTTGATTATGCGGCAAGTGAGCCTTTAACTACTAAAGGGCCCGTGGATTTATTGACTGTAGCTGACAGAACTAACCTTAACGGTGTTGTTGGCATTATTAAGTATATGACTGGCGTTGTCTCCAAAAATAGATTAGCCGATATGGAGGAAGAGTTGGATTGTCTCATTGAGAAATGTAAAGATGATGATTGGGTTTATACTGTTATTCAAGTGGCATCAGGTTTAAAATAATTTTGGTGGATTGAAAAGTCTTTGTATTTTTGTGGCAGAAATATAGTGCTATGCGTGGCTAAGTCTCACAACTTAGCACTTAAAAAAGGAGAAGGAGCCGTATCCAAGTCGATGCGGCTTCGTTTTTTGTTATTTGGTTTATAGAAACAGTAAACACAAAAAGAACTATGTTCTTTGAGTTCCGATATCCTTTTTGTACCTTTGCGGTTTGAAAACGAAATAGGTATTTTATGAACGTTTCATATAAGTGGCTCAAGGAGTATGTTGACTTTGATTTGACTCCTGATGAGGTGGCTGCGGCCCTTACATCAGTAGGTCTTGAGGTTGACGGAGTAGAGGAGGTTCAGTCTGTAAAAGGTGGCCTTAAGGATATTGTGGTAGGTGAGGTTCTTACCTGCGTGGAACATCCCAATTCAGACCATCTGCATGTAACCACAGTTAATCAGGGTAGTGGAGATCCCGTACAGATTGTGTGCGGTGCTCCCAATGTGGCTGCTGGCCAGAAGGTTGTGGTTGCTACCATCGGCGCCAAGATCTATGAGGGCGACGAGTGCTTTACCATCAAGCCTTCAAAACTGCGCGGTGTTGAGTCATTCGGTATGCTATGCTCTGAGAAGGAACTGGGTCTGGGTAATGACCACTCAGGTATCATGGTTCTTCCATCCGATGCCATTCCCGGCACTCCTGCCGCGGAGTATTTCCATCTTGAGTCAGACTTTGTGATTGAGGTTGATATCACTCCTAACCACAGTGATGCTTGCTCACACTGGGGCGTGGCCCGCGATTTCTACGCTTGGCTGCTCCAGAACGGTTACAAGACCGCTCTGCACCGTCCTGACTGCGACGGCTTCAAGGTTGATAATCAGGACCTCAAGATAGATATTGACGTTCAGAATACCGAGGCTTGCCCGCGTTATGCAGGCGTAAGCATCAAGGGCGTTACCGTTAAGGAGAGTCCTGATTGGCTTAAGAACAAACTGACAGCCATCGGCCTTCATCCCATCAATAACATAGTCGATATCACCAACTTCATACTGTTCGCTTACGGACAGCCTCTGCACAGCTTTGACGCCGATAAGATCAAGGGCGGCAAGGTAGTGGTAAAGACCATGCCCGAGGGCACCCCGTTCGTAACTCTGGACGGTATCGAGCGCAAACTCTCCGAGCGTGACCTGATGATCTGCAACACACAGGAGCCCATGTGTATGGGTGGCGTGTTCGGCGGTCTGGAGTCGGGTATATCGGACTCAACTAAGAACGTGTTCCTGGAGAGTGCCTATTTCCATCCCACCTGGATCCGCAAGAGCGCACGCCGTCATCAGTTGAGCACAGATGCATCATTCCGCTTTGAACGCGGTATCGACCCCAACGGCACAATTTATGCACTCAAGCAGGCCGCTATGCTGGTTAAGGAACTGGCAGGTGGTGCCATCTCAATGGATATCAAGGATGTTTATCCTTCCAAGATAGAGAACTTCAAGATTGACTTTGAGTTTGATTACGCAGACCGTCTTATCGGCAAGCAGCTGGACCGTAAGGTTATGAAGAGCATTGTTGAGAATCTGGGCATTACGGTGGAGTCATTCTCTGAGCAGGGCATGAAGCTCTCAGTTCCTCCTTTCCGCGTAGATGTACAGCATCCGTGCGATGTAGTGGAGGAGATTCTCCGTATCTACGGTTACAACAACATAGACTTTGACAAGTCTGTCAAGTCAAGCCTTACCGTTCAGGGTGAGGTGGACCGCTCACACAAACTTCAGGATCTTGTATCAGAGCAGTTGGTAGGTTGTGGATTCAATGAGATCCTGAACAACTCGCTCACCCGCGCCGCCTATTATGACGGTCTGGAGTGTTGCCCGCCTGAGAAACTTGTTCACGTGATCAATCCGCTCAGTGCCGATCTGAACGTGCTGCGTGAGAACCTGGTATTCGGCGGACTGGAGAGCCTGTCACACAACATACGCCGTCAGAGCTCAGACCTGAGGTTCTTTGAGTTTGGCAAGTGCTACTATTTTGATGGCGTAAAGCGTGAGGCACTCAAGGAGCCGGGCAAGGACGGTGAGCCTCAGAATCCGCTGCGTGCATACTCTGAGGATTATCACCTGGGGCTCTGGATTACCGGTCAGCGTGTATCGGGCTCATGGGCCCATGTCGATGAAAAGAGCTCCGTATATGAGCTTAAGGCATACGTGGAGAATGTGTTCAAGCGCATCGGCCTGGCACAGAATGCCATTCAGATTGAGGAGTTTGACAACGCTATATACAGTTGCGGCCTGCGTTACAAGTTGCGTTCAGGAAAGACGGTTGCAGAGCTGGGTCTTGTTGCCCGCGCTCTGCTTAAGGCTACAGATGTTGAGCAGCCTGTATATTATGCTGATATCAACTGGGATGAGTTGCTCAAGGCTACCCGTAAGGTCAAGACCAGCTTCACTGACCTGCCCAAGTATCCGGCCGTTCGCCGTGACCTGGCTCTGCTGGTTGACAAGAGCGTCAAGTTCAGTGATATTGAAAAACTGGCCTATCAGATTGAGAACAAGATTCTTAAGGAGGTAACGCTGTTTGATGTCTATGAGGGCAAGAATCTTGAGGCCGGCAAGAAGAGTTACGCCGTAAGCTTCCTGCTGCAGGATGAGAGCCAGACTCTTA
>Ga0265298_10003291_pt1 | contig 21525 bp, 28 predicted proteins | sample AusTroGonzalo_MG_3_FD_193486 | JGI IMG/M metagenome (GOLD analysis project Ga0265298, IMG submission 193486) | Bovine rumen microbial communities from tropical cattle in Woodstock, Queensland, Australia - Gonzalo_01 | ecosystem: Host-associated > Mammals > Digestive system > Stomach > Rumen ...
GAAGGGAGCCGACCGCGATGCACTTGTGCTGGCGGTGGGCGGCGGTGTAACTACCGACATGGCAGGATTCGCGGCGAGCATCTACAAGCGCGGCGTCCGTTATGCCAACGTGCCCACGACCTTGCTTTCGATGGTAGATGCCGGGATAGGCGGCAAGACGGGTGTCAACCTGGACGGTTTCAAGAACCTGCTGGGGGTGATACGCCAACCGGAATTCACCGCCATCTTTCCCGAGGTGCTGCAGACTCTCCCGGAGAAGGAGCTGCGCAGCGGCTTGGCAGAGATGCTGAAGACTTTCATAATCAAGAATCCGTCCCACGCCTATGAGCGCACGGTGGCCGAAGGGCCTCTGCCCGAACTGATACAACTGGCCGCCGGGATAAAGCAGGAGATTGTGGAGAAGGATGAGTTCGAGAGCGGGGTCCGACGCAAGCTCAATCTGGGGCATACCTGGGGGCATGCCATAGAGTGGCGTTTCCCCGGCGCTTTTTCCCACGGCGAGGCAGTGGCAATAGGCATGGTGCAGGCAGCCCGCTACGCCGAAAAGGCCGGAGTGGCCGAAAAGGGGCTTGCAGAACGCATCGAAAAGGACCTCAAGGCCTGCGGCCTGCCCACGGCGCTTCCATGCCCCGTAAAGGAACTTATGCCCGCCATAGCGAACGACAAGAAAGCGCAAAACGGGCAGATCCGTCTGGTCCTGCCCGCTAGAATAGGAAAAGTCGTCGTAAAGAAAGTGGATCCTTCTACTCTGTGACCGTGCAGCCTGCGGATACGATATTGCTGACCGCATCCCAGGAATCCCTCGCCTCCAGGAACACTTCATAATCGCCCGGGGCCACATCTACAACCAGTTTCCAGTCCTTCTTCATCTGCGAAGGCTGGGGTGCCCGGTAGAAATCCGCCAGCACCTTCCTCACCGACACGGTATATCCGTCCTTCTTGATTGTGAGGCGGTAGTTGTGCACGAACTCGTCGTCGGTGCCTGCCGGCCAGCTCACGGTCATCTTTCCCTTTCCTCCCTTGGCTGCGACCGAACTCAGCACAGGGGGCTGGTTCGCGGCCGCAAGGGCCTTATGGTTGTATTTGCGGAGATGCTTGCCGTCCTTGGAAGGACGCCTCAACACCCAGGGCTCGCCGATTGTAGTATTGTTGTAGAAGTCCATACGGACCACCCGCATATTCCCCCTCTTGTCGAACTGCAGCAGCAGCCCCTGGGAGAATTCGTCTTTATCCCTCATCACAGTCTTGCCCGCCATGTTCTCGTATCCGCCGTTATCGATGGCCATATAGCGCGTGGAGGCCGTGCCCATCGCGGTGAAATCCCCCTGCCAAATGCTCCTCGGGTCGTTCAGAGGGAAGTGGAGATGCCCGCCGAACACCACCGCCTGCGGGTATTTGCTCAGCACGTCCGTCAGCACCCTGGTGCTCCAGTAGCCCGTATGATTGGGGTAGGTGTCGTCCAGATAGCTCCCGTAGATAGTATGGTAGATCATGGCGTGGGTGATGACTATCACGTACTTGTCGGGCTCCTTCTCGGTAATGGCCTTGAGGTTCTCGTCCAGCCATTTGATGCTTTCTTCCGGATAGACCACGGGGTCGCGGCCGTCCGGGGTAATGGAGAGGATATGGTATCCGCCTATGACATTATGACGGCATTCGAACTGCTCGGCCATCTTGGGGTCGCCGACTTCTTTGAGATAGTAGTCGGGGCCCAGGCGCTTGGGGAACTGCTTGGCTTCTTTGTATGTGTTGGCCGTCCATTCCTTCCAGATATCGTGGTTGCCGACTGTGTAGGCCAGAGGCACGTCCACAGGGCTGAAGACTTCTTCGTACAGGCGTTTCCAGTCGTTGATCTGGGTGTATTTACTTTCATCCCAGGCGGGGCTGTCCACCAGGTCGCCTACCACCACGACTCCGCCCAGGCCTCCGAAGCGTGCGGCATAGTCGCGAGACTGCATAAGGGCGTTCCGGAACTTCTGGGCCGGAACGGTCTGATAACCATTGACATGGGTGTCGCTTATCGTGGCCAGGTTAAGTACTACCCTCCTGGGGTTGAAGTCGCGGCCGAAAGCGATAGTGCCGACCAGGAAGGCCGACACTACGAATAGTTTTTTAAGCATTGCTGAATAACGATTTCACTAGGGCCGGTACATCGGCCACCTTAACTGTTTTTATTCCTTTGGGCAGTTCCCCGGTCAGAGGAGTGAAACTGCTCACATATATGCGTTTGAATCCGAGCCGGGCGGCTTCCGCGATACGGCGGTCGGTTTGGGCGACGGGGCGGATTTCTCCGCTGAGGCCTACCTCGCCTGCGAAGCAGGAATCCCCCGGAAGGGAATAGTCGAAATTGGAAGACAGCACAGCCGCTATCACCGCCAGGTCGGCGGCGGGGTCGCTCACCTTCAGGCCGCCTGCCATGTTCAGGAAGACGTCTTTTGCGCTGAGATGGAATCCGGCGCGCTTCTCCAGCACCGCCAGCAGCATGTTCAGACGGCGGGTGTCGAAGCCTGTGGCAGAGCGCTGGGCGGTGCCATAGACAGCGCTGCTGACCAGGGCCTGCACTTCGAACAGCAGGGGACGGGTGCCGTCGAGGGTGGCGCAGATGGCCGCTCCGCTGAGGCCCGCCTCGTGCATGGGAATGAGCATCTCCGAGGGATTGGCGACCTCCCTGAGGCCGGTGCCGGTCATCTCGAAGACCGCTATCTCGGAGGTGGATCCGAACCTGTTCTTAATGCTACGGAGGATGCGGTATGCTCCCCGGTTCTCCCCTTCGAACTGGAGGACTACATCTACGATGTGCTCCAGGATCTTGGGTCCGGCGATATATCCGTCCTTGGTGATATGGCCGATGAGGAGGACAGGGACTCCGGAGGTCTTGGCGAAGCGCAGCAGCATGGCCGCGACTTCCTTGATCTGGGAGACGCTTCCCGGGGTGGATTCCACCGTGTCGGTAAACATCGTCTGCACCGAATCCACTATCATAAGTTCCGGGCGGATGGCCTCTGCCTGCTCGATTACGGATTCTATCCTGGTTTCGGTGAAGATGAGAGTCTGTTCGTTGTCGGGATTCCGGTCGGATGAGAGGCGGTCTGCACGCATCTTCACCTGCCTTTCGCTCTCTTCGCCTGTGACATACAGGGTCCTGAGTCCGGAGGCAAGAGGGATCTGGAGGCTGAGGGTGGATTTGCCTATGCCGGGTTCGCCGCCTACGAGGACCAGGGAACCGGGAACTATGCCTCCTCCCAGCAGACGGTCAACTTCCGGAAGGCCAAGCGACATGCGTGGCTCCTTGCTACGGTCGATTTCCTTGAGGCGGACAGGTTTGCGGGCATCGGAAGACTTCGCGGACAAGCCCTTGGAGCCGCTGCCGGCGGATTTCTTCTCCACCGGAGCTTCTACCATGGTGTTCCATTCGCCGCATGCGGGGCAGCGCCCCATCCACTTGGGGCTCTCGTTACCACAATTGGTGCAATACCATAACGTTTTCGCTGTTGCCATAATCATCGTCGCCCGACCTTTCCACCAGACCGGCCAAGTACAAATTTACGAGTTTTTTCGATATTATTTCGCTACTCCCTTCAAAGCCCGCCCAACCGCTGCGCTTTCTCGCACGTCATGCCCGGACTTTCCCCTGTCATGCCCGACCTGATCGGGCATCTTTTACCTGACCCCTTTGTCATGCCCGGCTTGACCGGGCATCTTCGCGCCACGTATAGTCAATTGCGGCCCTTGGGGCCGGGCCGCAATTGACACCCCGTTCATTCACTCCGCCCCCAAATCCCTTATTGTCATTCCGAGCGAGCGCAGCGAGCCGAGGAATCTCGTCGCTGGGCTAAGGCCGCCGGCGAGGAGAACCTTTGCAGATTGTTCCCCGCAGCCGGCGCCGTATAGGGGTATGTTAGGGGAAGGTCCCCTAACAAAACAATCGGGCTGAAAGCCCGGTCTTGCCTCGACCGGCAGCGTTGCCCACCAACTGCACCCCGTTTCCTGCCACGACCTGCAGCATTTTTGCCGTTTTTTGCTCTAGGTCCCCAGTAAAACACGCCAACCTGCAGCGTTTTTGCCGTTTTTTGCTCCAGGTCCCCGGTAAAACACCATGACCTGCAGCATTTTTGGCCTATTATGCTCCAGGTCGATAAAAGAAATGCGGTGTGATATTCCGTGGAAGTGTGGTGAGACACTAAGATCCTTCGCTAACGCTCAGGATGACAATTATTGTGCAGCAACCATGTGATTGATAGATAGGTGATAAGCGGCACCGCCGCTTGCCGAATGGCAAGGCAAGCGGCTACAGTTCGGGCGCTGTGGGGGGCTCAGTGCGAAGGCCCTCCTCGCGCCCGACTGTTGCTCGCAGCCGCAAGGGAATGGGGAAAGGAATAACGGAACCGAAGTCTCTACCAAAGCCGAAACTCGCCCACCCCTGCGCGAGAAAGCGCAGCGGTGGGCGCGCCAGGATGCCCGGTCGGGGCCGGGCATGACGGAAGAATGGCCGGGCATGACAAAAAAGGATGGCCGGGCATGACGGGAAAACGCCGGGCAGGCAAGTGGCTGTGTATCAACGAAATCCTGGAAACAAATCGGCGAAATCGACCGATTTGTTTCCAGGATAATGCTGTAAATCAAAGACTTAGGTGCCCGGCAAAAACACCCGACAATTAGGCGGGAGGCACCGAAGTCCGGAAACTAGCGCATCTCGGCGGCCTCGACAGCTTTGAAGTACTTGTAGCTGTTGAGTTTCAGTTCGCCGGCCGCCTCCTCGTCCACGACGACGATGCCGTCGGGATGGTTCTGCAGCGAAGACACGGTGTTCTTATGTGTGATAGGGCCTTCGATAGCCTCACCGATTGCACGGGCCTTCTTGGGTCCGAGGGCGAGGATGATGACCTCGGCGGCAGAAAGCACGGTGGCTACGCCGACCGACATGGCCTGCTTGGGAACCAGGTTCACGTCTCCCCCGAAGAAACGGGAATTGACGCGGATGGTATCGTCGGTCAGGGTCACCACGCGGGTACGGCTCTGCAGCGAGGAGAAAGGCTCGTTGAAAGCGATGTGTCCATCTTCACCGATGCCGCCGAAGAACAGGTCGAATCCGCCGGCGGCCACTATCTTCTCTTCGTAAGAAGCGCACTCGGCTGCGAGGTCGGGGGCGTTGCCGTCGAGGATGTGGATATTCTCGCGGGGGATATCGACGTGGTCGAAGAGGTTACGGAACATGAAGCTATGATAGCTCTCGGGGTGCTCTACGGGAAGACCTACGTACTCATCCATATTGAAGGTGACCACGTTCTTGAAGGAGACTTCCCCAGCCTTGTTCATACGGGCAAGTTCGGCATAGACAGCCTCGGGGGTGGAGCCGGTAGGAAGGCCCAGCACGAAGGGCTTCTTGGAAACCTTTGCCTTGGCGTTGATAGCACCGGCGATACGATGTGCCACCCACAGGGCAGCATCCTTTGCATTGTCTCTGATGATGACTTTCATATTATCTTAATCTTAAAAACACTTCTATTGCCTGATATTCTGCCATGCCCAGCTCGTCATAGTGCTTTGCAGTGGCCTGGGTGCGGTCTTCCGCCCTCTGCCAGAACTCGCGCGGATCCTCGCCGGGGAAAGGAACGATGTCCTTCTGGGAAAGGTGGCGGTAGATAGCGTGGCGCTTCTCGATGAGTTCGTCCGGGCTGAGCGGCACGGCCATATCTACGCGGGCGATCTCCCACTCCATCCAGGCGCCACGATAGAGCCAGATGTGGCAGCTGTCGACCCACTTGGCACCCTCTTCCTTAAGCTGCTCGAATGCTTCGAGGGCAGCTTCGGTGCAGACACGGTGAGTTCCGTGAGGGTCGGCAAGGTCGCCGGCCATGTAGATTTGGTCGGGCTGGACCTTGTTCATCAGAGCCTTGATGATGTCCACGTCTGCCTGGCTGCAAGGGAGCTTGCGGATGCCGCCGCTCTCATAGAAGGGCAGGTTGAGGAAGTGGATGTGGTCGTCCTTCACGCCGAAGGAATAGTCGGCTGCGCGGGCCTCGCTGCGGCGGATGGCGGCCTTGATGTCGAGGAGCTTGCGGGGTTCGGGTTCACCGGGCACCTTGGAATCTACCAGAGCCTGGACCTCGGCGGTACGGTCGCCGTATCCCAGCTGATAGGCTGCATCTATATGCTGCATCACCACCGAATCATGCACGGCAACGTTGCCGGAAGTCTGGTAGGCCACATGCACGTCGTGTCCCTGATGTACCAGGCGGATGAAGGTACCGCCCATGGAGATCACATCGTCGTCCGGATGAGGGGAGAGGATGAGGACCTTCTTGGGGAAGGGAGTGGATGCGACCGGACGGGTGCTGTCGTCGGCGTTGGGTTTTCCGCCGGGCCAGCCGGTGATGGTATGCTGAAGATCGTTGAAGACCTGGATGTTCACCTGGTCATAAGGGCCGGCCACGTCCAGCAGCTCCTCGAGGGAGTGCGACAGATAGTCGGCGTGGGTGAGCTTCAGGATAGGCTTGTGCACCTGCTCGCAGAGCCAGATGACGGCCTTGCGGCGGAACTTGGGAGTCCATTCGCAGGGGCCGATGAGCCAAGGGGCCGTGACCCTGGTAAGAAGGCTGCCGGAAACTTCGTCCACGAACATCGACACATTATCGTGATGCTGGAAGTAGGTAGCAGGGCAATCGGAACCGATCTCGCCCTCCACAACACGGGCGACTGCTTCGGCCTTGGTTTCGCCCCAGGCCATCAGGATGACCTGCTTGGCGCTCATCATGGTACCAATACCTATGGTGATGGCTTCCTTAGGAGTGACACTGATATCGCCGTTGAAGTAGCGTGTCTGACGCTTGCGGCTGGGGTAGCTGAGCAGCACGGTGCGGGTGCGGCTGGATTCCGAAGAGCCAGCCTCGTTGAAACCTACCTGCCCCTGCTCTCCGATGCCCATGATGAGGAGGTCCAGATTGCGGGCTTCCTTATCGAAATTGGAGCACCACGCGGCCACCTCGTCGTGCGACACGGTGCCATTGGGGATGTGGATGTTCTGAGGAAGGATGTCGATGTTGTTCAACAACTCCTGGTGGAGTCGGCGGTTGCGGCTCTGCATGTCAGTGGGCGACGAAGGATAGTACTCGTCGATGCTAAACACAGCAACGTTCTTAAAAGAAATGCGCCCTTCGCTGTAATAGCGTGAGAGCACTTTGTAAAGAGATGCCGGAGAGGCACCAGTTGTAAGTCCCAACTTGAAGGTGCCCTCCGGGTTCTCCTTTTCGAATCTGTGAATAGCCTCGACTACGATGTCGGCCACTTTACGGCTGCCCTCCGAGGAATCTGAATATACTTCTGTAAAAATCTTGTCGTATCCATGAAGGATGTCTTTGGGGAGATTTTCAGTAATCAGGCCTCCGTCTTCGGGTAATGTAAAATGTCTCATAGTCTGCTATGTATATATTTTAAAGTAAGTGAAGTCCTACTGTAAGTCCAGCCATAACTATCGAGACCATGCTCATCAGTTTGATCAGGATGTTGAGCGAAGGTCCTGACGTGTCCTTGAAAGGATCTCCGACGGTATCGCCCACGACGGTCGCGTGGTGGCTGTCGGAATTCTTTCCGCCGAAATGCCCCTCCTCGACATACTTCTTGGCATTATCCCAAGCACCACCGGAGTTGGACATGAACACGGCAAGCACGAACCCTGCGCCGAGGCCGCCGATAAGCAGGCCCAGCACGCCGGCAACGCCGAGCACCACGCCGGTGAGCACGGGAACCAGGATGGCGATGAAAGCGGGCAGCAGCATCTCATGCTGAGCTGCCTTGGTGGAGATCTCCACGCAACGCTTGTAGTCCGGAGTCCCCTCGCCGGTAAGGATACCTTTGATTTCGCGGAACTGGCGGCGCACCTCGACCACCATCTTGCCGGCAGCACGACCGACGGCATTCATGGTAAGGCCGCAGAAGAGGAAGGCCATCATGGCACCGATGAACACACCCGCGAGCACGGAAGGATTCATCAGGCTGACGTTATAGTTGTTGAGGATATCCAGGATGCTTGCGCCGGCGGCTTCGACCTGTCCGGCCACGCCGTTGACAAGTTCGCCGGTACGGGCGAGGGCAATCTTGATTTCCTCGATATAGGATGCAAGGAGTGCGAGGGCGGTGAGGGCTGCGGAGCCGATGGCAAATCCCTTGCCGGTAGCGGCGGTGGTATTGCCGAGGGCGTCGAGCACGTCGGTACGCTCGCGGACTTCCGGATCAAGCTCACTCATCTGGGCATTGCCACCGGCATTGTCGGCGATAGGGCCGTAGGCATCGGTTGCAAGGGTGATACCCAGGGTGGAAAGCATACCCACGGCGGCGATTGCCACACCGTAAAGACCCTTGGAGAGGTTGGCGGCGGTGAGCATGTTGGCCACGTCGAAGTTGATGGCGAAGAGATAGGCCAGGATGATGGCGCAGGCAATGGCAATCACGGGGATGGCGGTAGATACCATGCCGAGACCTACACCGTTGATGATGACGGTGGCGGGGCCGGTCTGCGAAGCCTCTGCCAGCTTCTGGGTGGGCTTATAGGAATGGGAAGTGTAATATTCGGTTGCTTTGCCGATGATGACACCGGCGAGAAGACCCGCAACTACCGAGCAGCTGAGCTGCCACCAGTTGGAGAATCCGAGAAGATAAAGCACGCCGAAGGTGGCCACGCCGCTGAGGGCGGCAGCCAGGTTGGTCCCGACGCTCATGCTCTTGAGCAGCTGGGCCATGCCGGCACCTTCCTTGGTGCGCACGGTAAAGATGCTGAGCACGGACAGGACGACGCCGATAGCGGCGATGAGCATAGGGGCAAGGATGGCACGCATCTGCATGTCGTCGCCTGCGCCATAGAATGCGGAAGCACCCAGGGCCATGGTGGAGAGGATGGAACCGCAGTAACTTTCATAAAGGTCGGCACCCATACCTGCGACGTCACCGACATTGTCGCCTACGTTATCGGCGATGGTGGCAGGATTGCGGGGGTCGTCCTCGGGGAGGTCGGTCTCGACCTTACCTACGAGGTCGGCGCCCACGTCGGCAGCCTTGGTGTAGATACCTCCACCAACACGGGCGAAGAGGGCCTGGGTAGATGCACCCATGCCGAAAGTAAGCATCGTGGTGGTGATGACGACCATCTTCTGAGCGGTGGTGGCATCGCTCACGAAGGCATTGAGCACTATGAACCAGATTGCAATGTCGAGAAGCCCGAGACCTACCACGGTGAGGCCCATGACGGCACCGGAACGGAACGCAATCTTAAGACCGGAGTTCAGGCTGCGGCGTGCTGCGTTGGCAGTACGGCCGGAAGCATAGGTAGCAGTGCGCATGCCGATGAAACCGGCAAGCCCGGAGAAGAAACCACCGGTGAGGAAAGCGAACGGCACCCAAGGGTTCTGCACCCCGAAACCGTAGGCAAGGATGGCAAAGAAGATTGCCAGCACTATGAATACGACGATAACTACCTTATACTGCTGTTTGAGGTAAGCCATGGCTCCCTCGCGCACGAACTGTGCGATTCTCTTCATGGTAGGCGTACCTTCATCTTCCTTCTTCATCTGGGCATAGAAGATAGCCGCGAAGAGAAGTGCCACGATGGAGGCCGCCGGGACGGCATAGAATAGTGGGTTCATAATATGGTTTTATTAATTATTCTGCAAAGATAAAAAAAGAAGGGAGAAACCGAAATTTCCCCCTTCTATTTGTTGCTGAGTTATTCAGCCTTGGCTTCTTCTGCCGGTGCCTCTGCGGGTGCTTCCGCTGCGGGCGCCTCTGCAGGTGCGGCCTCTGCCTTCTTCGCGCGGCTGCGGCGTGTGGTCTTCTTCGCCTCCTTCTTGGCTCCGCCTGCGAGGGCTGCCTCGTTGAAGTCTACGAATTCGATCAGAGCCATTTCAGCTGCATCTCCCTGACGGAAACCGACGTGGAGGATACGGAGGTATCCGCCCGGACGGTCTGCGATCTTGGGTGCGATGGTACGGAAGAGTTCGCTCACGGCATTCTTATCCTTGAGGTAGCTGAAGACAACACGACGGTTGTGGGTGTTGTCGTCCTTGCTCTTGGTGATAAGCGGTTCAAGATAGGGCTTGAGGGCCTTCGCCTTGGCCTCGGTGGTGATGATCCTCTTGTGGAGGATGAGCGAGGAAGCCATGTTGGCGAGCAGAGCCTTGCGGTGTCCGCTCTTGCGGCCGAGATGATTAACTGCTTTATTGTGTCTCATCGTTAGATATTCTTTTTCTTAGGTTCAATATTGTACTTGGTAACATCCATTCCGAACGAAAGCTTCATCTTCTCCACCAGCAGGTCGATCTCGTTGAGGGACTTGCGGCCGAAGTTACGGAACTTCATGAGTTCGGCGCGGCTGTAGGATACCAGGTCGGCGAAGGTGTCGATGTCGGCAGCCTTGAGGCAGTTGAATGCGCGGACGGAAAGTCCCATATCGGAAAGTTTGGTGAGAAGGACGTGCCTCATGCGGAGGCTCTCCTCGTCAAGTTCTTTGCTCTCGGTCTCAAGAGGGCTCTCGAGGGAGATCTTGTTGTCGTCGGTAAAGAGCTTGAAGTGGTAGATGAGGATGTTTGCTGCATCCTGAAGAGCAGCGCTCGGGCTGATGGAACCGTCGGTTTCAATCTCGAGGTTGAGCTTCTCGTAGTCAGTCTTCTGCTCCACGCGCCAGTTCTCTACGCTCCAGTTGACCTTGCGGATAGGGGTGTAGATGGCGTCCACCGGAATGGTACCGATAGGAGTGTTCTCGTCGCGGGATTCCTCTGCGGGAACGAAACCACGTCCACGGGTGATGAGGATGTTGATTTCGAGTTTGACGGAAGGTTCGAGAGAGCAGATGTGCTGATCAGGATTCAACACCGTGAAAGAAGACAATCCTTTGGAGATGTCCTCCGCTTTGAACTCCTGCTTGCCGCTGATGACGATTCTTGCCTCTTCGCTGTCTACGCCTTCGACCATCCTCTTGAAACGGACCTGTTTGAGGTTGAGGATGATGTCCTGCATACCTTCGATGACACCGGGAATGTTTGCGAATTCCTGGTCAACGCCGGTAATACGTATCTGGCTGATGGCAAAACCTTCAAGCGATGCAAGGAGAATGCGACGAAGGGCGTTGCCTATGGTCTGGCCGTAACCAGGCTCAAGGGGGCGGAATTCGAAACGTCCGAGAGTCTCGGAACCTTCGAGCATGATAACCTTGTCAGGTTTCTGGAATGCTAAGATTGCCATAATAATCAGGTGTTAAATTTTACTTGGAGTACAGGTCGACGATGAGCTGCTCGTTGATGTTCTCGGGAATGTCGGCGCGGAGGGGCAGGTTGAGGAACTTGCCGCTCAGGGTCTGTGCGTCGAACTCCAGCCATGAGTACTTGGCGGCACCTGCAACGCTGGCGGTGATGACCTCGAGGTTCTTGCTGCGCTCGCGCACTGCAATCACGTCGCCGGCTTTCACCTGAGCCGAAGGAACGTTGCAAACTTCGCCGTTGAGGGTGATGTGACGGTGGCTTACGAGCTGGCGTGCAGCTGCCCTGCTGGGAGCGATGCCAAGACGATAAACCACGTTGTCGAGACGGCTCTCGAGGAGGAGAACGAGGTTCTCACCCTTCTGGCCGGGCATACGGGAAGCCTTGTCGTAGGTGTTGTGGAACTGACGCTCGAGAACACCGTACATATACTTCACTTTCTGTTTCTCCTTAAGCTGGGATCCGTATTCCTTGCTCTTTTTGCGCTTGGCTGCGAGACCATGCTGTCCCGGAGGATAATTTCTCTTTTCAAAATCTTTATCTGCACCGAAGATAGGTTCGCCGAACTTACGGGCGATCTTGGTGGTAGGGCCTGTATATCTTGCCATAGTTCTTAGTCTTTAAACGTTAAACTTTACGACGGCCTTTAGGACGGCATCCGTTGTGAGGCATAGGGGTTACGTCGACGATCTCGGTAACTACGATACCTGCGTTGTTGATGGTGCGGATGGCGGACTCACGACCGGCGCCAGGACCCTTTACGAATACTTTTACTTTGCGAAGACCTGCATCATAAGCAGTCTTGGCAGCGTCTTCGGCGGCCATCTGAGCAGCGTACGGAGTGTTCTTCTTGGAACCACGGAAACCGCACTTGCCGGCAGAGCCCCAGCTGATCACCTGCCCCTGGGCATTGGTCAGCGACACGATAACGTTGTTGAAAGTAGAGGAGATATGGGCCTGCCCATAAGCTTCCACCTTGACAACTCTCTTGGATGTTGTAGTTTTCTTTGCCATAACTTAACTGCTTTTACTTGGTTGCCTTCTTCTTGTTAGCAACAGTCTTCTTCTTACCCTTGCGGGTACGGGCATTGTTCTTGGTGCTCTGCCCGCGGACAGGGAGGCCGACACGGTGACGGATGCCACGGTAGCAACCGATATCCATGAGTCGCTTGATGTTCATCTGGACGGTGGAACGGAGTTCACCCTCGATCTTCATCTCGCTGACCTCGGCACGGATTGCTGCAGTCTGGGCATCATCCCAGTCGCCAACCTTGATAGTAGGATCGATGCCACACTTCTCCAGGATCTTGGAGGCAGTGCTGCGGCCGATTCCGTAGATGTAGGTAAGTCCCACATCACCTCTTTTGTTGTTTGGTAAATCAACACCGGCTATTCTTGCCATATTATACTTTACTTAATTGTTAGACAATTGAATTATCCCTGGCGCATCTTGAACTTGGGGTTCTTCTTGCAAATCACGTAAAGGCGACCTTTACGCTTTACGATCTTGCAATCTTCGCTGCGCTTCTTGATGGATGTTTTGACTTTCATATCGTTGTAATTTTATTTGTATCTGAAAGATATTCTGCCCTTGGTCAAATCATAAGGAGAAATTTCAACTCGAACTTTGTCGCCAAGAAGAATGTGGATAAAGTTCATACGCATCTTCCCCGAAATGTTGCAGAGAAGCACGTGACCGTTCTCAAGCTCGACCTTGAACATCGCGTTCGGGAGGGTCTCTATGACCTTACCGTCTTGTTCTATTGCTACTTGTTTTGACATTGAAAAATATTACTTGTTAAAATTTGATCGTGGGATCTTTCTCGATAAAATCGAAGGTCGACAGTTGCTCTGCGTGGCCGCGACGGACAACAACCGTAAGTTCGTAATGTGCAGTGTTGCTCCGGTCTGCGCTGTGAACGCCCCAGCCGTTGCGGTCCAGGTACACACTCCTGCCGCCGGCTATGACCATGGGCTCGATGCATATTGTCATTCCTTCCACGAGCTTGGGGCCGTGCCCGGGGCGTCCGTAATTAGGAACGCCGGGAGCCTCATGCATCCCCTTGCCGATTCCATGACCCTCGAGTTCGCGGACCACGGAATATCCGAAGGATTCGACGTACGATTGCACCGCGTGTCCGATGTCGCCTACGCGATTACCCGCTACGGCCGCTTCAATGCCCTTGTAGAGCGAAGCCTTCGTAACATCGAGCAGACGGCGGGTTTCCGCGCTTATCTCCCCTACCGGGAAGGTGTATGCGGAATCGCCGCTATAGCCCTTGTACAAAGTGGTGATGTCGGCGGTGACGATGTCGCCCTCTTTCAGAGGTTTGTCATCCGGAAATCCGTGGACGACGACATCGTTCACCGACATGCAACAAGCCGCAGGGAAACCCTCGAATCCAAGGGAACTCGGAATTGCGCCGTGGTCGCGGATGAAGGTCTCGGCTATGCGGTTGAGCTGGTTGGTGGTTACACCGGGAGCTACCGCCTTGCCTACTTCGGCCAGCGTACGCGACACGAGAATAGCATTCTCGCGCATCAATTCGATTTCCTCTTCAGTCTTGGGTTTGACCATCTTGCTTCGTAATTTTCAAAGAACTACATACCTGAGCGCCCGGTCAGACGGCCAGTCTTCATGAGGCCATCGTAGTGGCGCATCAGAAGATAGCTTTCGATCTGCTGCAGGGTATCGAGGACGACACCGACGAGGATCAGGAGGGAAGTACCTCCGTAGAAGCTCGCGAACTGGTCGTTGACACCGAAGATCCTTGCGATAGCAGGCATGATGGCTATGAAGGCCAGGAAGAAGGAACCAGGAAGGGTGACCCTGTCCATGATGTTGTCGAAGTACTCGACAGTCTTCTTACCAGGCTTCACACCCGGAATGAAACCTCCGTTCCTCTTCATATCCTCTGCCATCATGTTAGGATTGATAGTAACAGCGGTGTAGAAGTATGTGAAGACAACTACGAAGATTCCAAACACAAGATTATACCAAATACCGGTATAGTTACCAAGCGCGGCTGCGATTCCTCTGGTGGACTCCCACTTGGAGAAGAGCAGGGGAAGGAGCATGATAGCCTGGGCGAAGATGATAGGCATGACACCGGCGGCATTGATCTTAAGCGGGATGTACTGACGCACTCCGCCGTACTGACGGTTGCCGACAACACGCTTGGCATACTGCACGGGCACGCGGCGCACGGCCTGCACGAGAGCAATAGCTGCGATGATGATGAAGAACCAGATAAGGAACTCCACGATGAGCAGAAGCATACCACCGTTGGTAGTGGTGAACTTCTCACCGAGTTCAGCAGCGACTGCGAAAGGCAGACGGGCTACGATACCGATCATGATAATGAGAGAGATACCGTTACCGATACCACGGTCGGTGATACGCTCGCCGAGCCACATCACGAACATCGAACCGGCCATCAGGATGATGGTAGATACGAGGTTGAATGCGAAGTTGCTCCAGCCGAGGGTATTCACGGCTATGAAAGCCTGACCGGGGATCTGGTTGTGGAGAGCGGCCATGTAGGCAGGGCCCTGGATGCAGATGATCAGGATGGTAAGATACCTGGTCAGCTGGTTCATCTTCTTGCGCCCGCTTTCGCCTTCCATCTGGAGTTTGCGGAAGTACGGCACGAAGACACCCAGGAGCTGGACAACGATGGATGCCGAGATGTACGGCATCACACCGAGCGCAAAGATTGAAGCATTACCGAATGCACCGCCGGAGAACATGTTCAACAGGCCGACGAGGCCGGAAGAAGCAGTATCCTGCAGTTTGGCGAGCATGGTGGCGTCGATGCCAGGGAGCACGATGAAGCAGCCAAGCCTATACACCAGGATAAGCATCAGGGTATAGCCAAGGCGCTTACGAAGCTCTTCAATCTTGAAGATGTTCTTGATTGTCTCGATAAACTTCTTCATTGTTATTCATTTACGACTGCCTTTCCACCGGCAGCTTCGATTTTGGCAATTGCGGATTTGCTGAAGGCATCTGCCTTAACGGTAACGGCAACGCTGATCTCACCGTTTCCGAGAACCTTGAGAAGGTCGTTCTTTCCGGCGAGGCCGGCGGCCTTGAGGTCATCGACGGTGATTTCCTTGGCCTTGGAGGCCTCGGCAATCGCCTGTATGGTGGAAATGTTGACCGCGGTATATTCTACGCGGGTAGGATTGGTGAAGCCGAACTTAGGAAGACGGCGCTGGATAGGCATCTGACCGCCTTCGAAGCCGATCTTGTGTTCGTAACCGGCACGTGCCTGGGCACCCTTGGTACCACGGGTGGAGGTGCCGCCTTTGCCAGAACCCTGGCCACGACCCAATCTTTTCTTAGCGTTCTTTACAGAACCAGTTGCAGGTGTGAGATTTTCAAGTTTCATAATCTATCCCTCCTTTAGTCTATAACTTCAAACTTGACGAGGTGTGCGACCTTCGCGAGCATGCCGCGGGAAATAGGATTGTCCTCAACCTCTACGGTGTGGCCGATACGGCGGATGCCGAGGCTGCGGAGATTCTCCTTCTGGCGCTTGGTCTCGCCATTGGTGCTGATCGTCTGGGTAATTTTAAGTTTTGCCATGGTTCTTCCTCCTATCCGTTAAAAACTTTACTCATAGGAATACCGCGCAGCCCTGCTACGGTGTAAGCGTCGCGCATCTCGGTAAGAGCGGACACGGTAGCCTTCACAAGGTTGTGAGGGTTGGAAGAGCCTTTGCTCTTCGCAAGAACGTTCTGGATGCCGGCGCTCTCGAATACGGCACGCATAGCACCACCGGCCTTTACACCGGTACCGGGAGCTGCGGGCTTCATGAACACCTTTGCACCACCGAAAGCGGCTTCCTGCTCGTGAGGGATGGTGGTGTTGATGACGGGAACCTTTACGAGGTTCTTCTTTGCATCTTCCACACCCTTTGCAATAGCTGCAGTGACTTCGTTGGCTTTTCCAAGACCATAGCCTACAACGCCGTTTTCGTCACCCACGACTACGATAGCAGCAAAGCGGAAATGACGACCACCCTTAGTAACCTTGGTTACACGCTGGATGGCAACGAGCCTGTCCTTCAGTTCGAGGTCAGACGTCTTAACTCTTTTAACATTTGTATTTGCCATAGTCTTTCCTATTAGAATACGAGGCCGCCTTCACGTGCGGCATCTGCCAAACTTTTAACACGTCCGTGGAAGAGATAACCTCCGCGGTCGAAACATACGGTGCTCACACCGGCTGCGAGAGCACGCTCGGCAACGGCCTTGCCTACGATAGCAGCGGCCTCGATGCCGGACTTACCCTTGCACTCTGCGGCAAGAGCCTTATCGTTAGATGCAGCTGCGGCAAGAGTCTTGCCGGCCTCATCGTCGATAACCTGAGCATAAATCTGCTTGTTGCTTCTGAAGACTACAAGACGAGGGCGCTCGGGAGTGCCGCTGACGTGCTTGCGGATACGGTAGTGAATCCTTTTTCTTCTTGCTATTCTACTTAATGCCATAATTCTGTCCTCCTTTATTTAGCAGCAGCAGTCTTTCCTGCCTTGCGACGAAGTTGTTCACCAACGAACTTGATACCCTTGCCCTTGTAAGGTTCAGGCTTGCGGAATGAGCGGATCTTGGCGGCAACCTGGCCGATAAGCTGCTTGTCGCAGCTCTTGAGAACCAGCTTGGGAGTCTCACCCTTCTTGATTTCAGGGACCTCGGCCTTCACCTCTGCGGGAAGCATGAGCTGGATGTCGTGGGAGTAACCAAGAGAGAAGATAAGAAGCTGGCCCTGGGCGGCTACACGGTAACCGACACCGACGAGCTCCTGATTGATAGTGAATCCTTCACTTACGCCAACGACCATGTTGTGCACCAGAGCGCGGTACAGACCGTGCATGCTGCGGTGACGGGGCTGGTCCGTCGGGCGGGTGAATTTAATCTCGTTGTCCTCGATGGTGACAGTGATGTCCGGATCTACTTTCTGGCTCATCTCACCAAGAGGTCCTTTAACCTTCACAACGTTGCCGTCGAGGAGCTGGACGCTCACGCCGGCCGGAAGGTTTACAGGTAATTTACCAATTCGTGACATTTGATCTATTCTTTATTATATTAATATACGTAGCAAATAACTTCGCCGCCCACGCCGAGCTCCTTGGCTTCCTTGTCGGTGACAAGACCCTTGGAGGTGGAGATAACTGCGATACCGAGTCCGTTGAGGACGCGAGGCATGTTCTCTACAGCGGTGTACTGCCTGAGGCCGGGGGTGCTGATGCGCTCGATCTTCTTGATAGCGGGCATCTTGGTCTCGGGGTGATATTTGAGAGCGATCTTGATGGTGTTGTAAGGGGTTCCCTCGACTACCTTGTAGCTGAGGATGTATCCTTTCTCGCACAGAATCTTGGTGAGAGCCTCCTTCATCTTGGACGAAGGGATCTCGACGACCTTCTTGCCTGCAAGATAGGCATTACGGATCCTGGTGAGGAAATCTGCGATGGGATCAGTCATATCGTTAATCTTTTAATTATTCTACCAACTTGCCTTCTTTACACCCGGAATGAGTCCGTTGCTGGCCATCTCACGGAACTGGATACGGCTGAGGCCGAATGCCCGCATGTATCCTTTAGGACGACCGGTAAGAGAGCAACGATTGTGAAGACGTACGGGAGAGGCGTTCTTGGGGAGCTTATCGAGTGCTGCCCAGTCACCGGCCTCCTTGAGGGCCTTCCTCTTCTCGGCATATTTAGCAACCAGTTTCGCGCGCTTTACTTCGCGGGCTTTCATTGATTCTTTTGCCATATCTCTTAGTTGTTATGTTTCTTGAAAGGCAGACCAAACTCGGTGAGAAGGGCTTTGCACTCCTCGTCGGATTTAGCTGTGGTGACGAAAGTGATCTCCATTCCGTGGATACGGGGGTTCTTGTCGATGTCGATTTCGGGGAAGATGAGCTGCTCCTTGATACCGAGGGTATAGTTGCCACGACCGTCCATGTTGCCGGATATACCGTTGAAGTCACGGATACGGGGGAGGGTGACACGGATGAGCTTCTCGAGGAACTCGTACATCTTAACGTCGCGAAGGGTGACCTTGCAACCTACAGGCATACCTTTACGGAGCTTGAAGTTGGAGATGTCCTTGCGGGAGATGGTGATGACAGCCTTCTGGCCGGTGATGAGGGAGAGCTCTTCGGCTGCATCCTCGACAAGTTTCTTGTCCTGGGTTGCATCGCCGACGCCTTCGTTGATGGTAATCTTCACGAGGCGGGGAGCTTCCATGATGGTGTTATAGGAGAACTGCTTGACGAGCTTGTCGGCGATCTCCTCCTTATAGGCTTTCTTCAGAGCAGGAACGTAACCCTTGGGGGTCTTCTGCTGATCTGCTGTTGCTTTCTTTGCCATAATTACTTAATCTCCTGTCCTGATTTTTTAGCTACGCGGATCTTCTTGCCGTCGACAACCTTGTAACCCACGCGGGTAGGCTTCGAAGAGGCGGGATCGATAAGATTCACGTTGGAAATATGGATAGCGGCCTCCTGCTTGATGATACCACCCTGAGGCTGCTTGGAATTGGGTTTCGTGGACTTGCTGACGAGGTTGACCCCCTCAACGATCACACGGTCCTTCTCAGTGAGAACGGAAAGGACCTTGCCGGTCTTTCCCTTACTGCTACCGGTAGTCACATACACGGTGTCACCTTTCTTAATCTTGAGCTTCTTCATAATCTTGATGTATTAAAGGACTTCCGGTGCCAGTGAAACGATTTTCATATAATTCTCGCGGAGCTCCCTGGCGACAGGGCCGAAGATACGGGTTCCGCGGAGTTCACCTGCATTGTTCAGAAGAACACATGCGTTGTCGTCGAAACGGATATAAGAACCGTCGGCGCGGCGGATTTCTTTCTTGGTGCGTACTACGACAGCCCTGGAGACTGTACCCTTCTTGGCGTCACCGCCAGGAATCGCACTCTTCACTGCGACGACGATGGTGTCGCCGACGGTGGCATAACGATGGTGGGTACCGCCAAGTACACGGATGCAAAGGACTTCCTTAGCTCCGCTGTTGTCGGCCACCTGTAGACGTGTTTCCTGCTGTATCATAACTACTTAGCTTTTTCTACAATTTTTTCAACTCTCCAGTTCTTGGTCTTGCTGAGGGGACGGGTCTCCATGATGAGGACGGTATCGCCCTCTCCGCACTCGTTCTTCTCGTCATGAGCAACGAACTTTGTGGTCTTTTTAACGAACTTTCCGTATAAAGGATGCTTCTCTTTGCGTTCAACGGCAACGACGACGGTTTTGTCCATCTTGTTGCTGACCACTACGCCTTGTCTTTCCTTACGAAGATTTCTTTCCATAAGTCTTGCTGTGATTTAGTTCTGTTTTTCTTTTTCAGCGAGGATAGTGATCATAAGAGCGATATCCTTGCGGAGCTTCTTGAATTTGGAAGTGTCCTCCAATGGAGAAATGGCGTGATTGATCTTCATTGTGTCGAGATTACCTTTCTCGATCTGGATGCGGTCGCGCAGGTCTGCTACAGACATTTCGCGTGCTTCTGCTGCTTTCATTGTTCTACTTCTCCATTAAATTATTCCACATAATCCCTGCGGACGATGAATTTGGTCGCGACGGGGAGCTTGTTGGCGCCAAGACGCATTGCCTCTTTGGCGATCTCGAGGGAGACACCCTCGGCCTCGAAAATGATACGGCCGGGCGTGATAGGAGCGACGAATCCGTAAGGATCGCCCTTACCTTTACCCATACGAGTATCGAGAGGTTTCTTGGTGACCGGCTTCACAGGGAATACCCGGATCCAGAGCTGACCCTCACGGTTCATCTTACGGGTAATAGCCTGGCGGGCTGCCTCAATCTGCTGAGCGGTGAGCCAGCAGTTCTCAAGGTTCTTGAGACCGAAGGAACCGAATGCAAGCTGGTTGCCACGCTGGGCCATACCCTTCATACGGTTCTTCTGTTCCCTTCTGTACTTTGTTCTCTTAGGCTGTAACATTGTAATATTACTTAAATTAAAACTAAAAATTCATCTTAAATCCTTGATAATCAGCGATATACGCAATTACAGGGCGGATTTTTGGGATGCAAAGTTAGCAAAAATTTCTTTACGCGCAATGACTTTTGCAAAAAAATTTAGCATTTTCGACACAAAAATTTCATAGCCAACTCTTTGATTTTTCAGCAACTTACAAATTCGGACAAAAAAAATTTTGTTACCTTTGCGACCGTGAAAAAAATAGTGTTGACAATACTATGCATCCTGGCAGCCCTGCCCCTTTTTGCACAGCGCAAAAAGCAGGCGGAGCAATTCCCTATGTATTACGTGGTTGACGAGAATGGCGACACTACTTTCGTGGATTCCCTCGACCCCGTGTGGGTGTTCCCCAAGGGCGTGAAGATGAAGAAAGGCGACTGGAGGAAGCAATACAAGATGGTGTACAACTTCAACAAAGTTTACCCATACGCCCTTGCAGGCAAGAAAATGATGCATCAGGTGGACAGCGTGCTGGCAGCCGACGTAACGCGCCGCAGCGAGCGCAACGCCTACACCCACGACGTGATGATAGAACTCTTCACCATCTTCGGAGGGGACATCAAGCGTATGAGCATCTCGCAAGGCGTAATGCTGATGAGGCTCGTGGACCGCGAATGCGGCATCCCACCCTTCGACATCATCAAAGAATACCGCAGCTCCTTCTCGGCCAATTTCTGGCAGTTCATCGCCAAACTCTTCGGCCAGAACCTCAAGAAACGCTACGACCCCAAAGGGGAGGATGCCAAGTTGGAAGAGCTGGTAGGGATTTGGAATAAAGGCCACTGGGATTCGTTCTACTTCGCAGTATTCTGGGAATACCCCACCAAGACCGTCATCAAGAGGGACTACCTCAAAAGCACTGTAGAATCGCGCGAAAGCCGCCGCAAACGCAGCGAAGAAGAAAAGGCCCTCATGAAAAAGAGCCTCAAGGAAGCCAAGGAAATGCTGAAAGAGGACTAACGGACGGAAAGATCTTTTCCGTCGAAGCAGGCATAGTGCACACCGCCCGCAATCCAATCTTTAAGTACGATCATACGCCCGCCGGTAGGAAGGGCCATGTCCACCGCATCGTGGAAATGCCCGAAAATACAATAGTCGGCAGGGCTCTCTTTGGTACTTTCCACGGCAAACTCGTACAGAGGCTCGGCCTCCCCGCGGAACTTGTACCCCCCGTGCTTGCGGCGGTTGGAATTGCTCCAGTCGGTGCCGAAGCGGAAGGCAAGCCAAGGGTGCAGGGCGCTGAAACAGCGCTGCAGGAAACG
>Ga0265298_10003292_pt1 | contig 21520 bp, 14 predicted proteins | sample AusTroGonzalo_MG_3_FD_193486 | JGI IMG/M metagenome (GOLD analysis project Ga0265298, IMG submission 193486) | Bovine rumen microbial communities from tropical cattle in Woodstock, Queensland, Australia - Gonzalo_01 | ecosystem: Host-associated > Mammals > Digestive system > Stomach > Rumen ...
ATTCCCTTTTTTAATGAGTTAAGTAAATAATAAAAAGGGGGCTTGCTTTGATAACTAATTCCATCCCTACGTCGGTATGACCCGAATCAGGTTAGAGGGTATCATCTCAGCCCGAAATATCGGGCACCCCTTGAATTGCGGGTGCAAAGGTACGTATATTTTTCTGTTCTGCAAAATTCTTATCAAAAAAAATTGTAGGTAACAAAAAGAGACCGAGGCCATCTTTCACGAAAGCCTCGGTCTCTTTTTGTCTTTATATCTTCGATATATTATCCGAAAAACTCACCATCACCCTGCTGGTCATAACTGCTGCCATCGAAGCAGTGCGTGCAGACATGACTCTTTGGCAGACCTATTGACTCAATAAGGTCTTCGATATGAGCGAACTTCAGTGAGGTGAGACCCAGTCGGCGAGCAATCTCCTCTACCATACGCTTGTATTCTGGTGAGTCGGTCTTTGCATACTGGTCGAGCTTGGCCTTGTCATCACCCTCGAAGTCACGGATGATACGACGGGTGATCAGTTCCAAGTCGCTCTTGCTGCTGGTAAAACCAATAAACGGACAACCATAGACCAATGGGGGACAAGAGATACGCACATGCACCTCCTTGGCACCATTCTGTATGAACTCACGGGCATTATCGCGAAGCTGTGTACCACGTACGATACTATCATCGCAGAACACCACGCGCTGATCCTTCAGCAGGGCTGCATTAGGAATAAGCTTCATCTTGGCCACGAGGTCACGACGGCTCTGATTTCCAGGAGTAAATGAGCGGGGCCATGTGGGTGTGTACTTCAGAACGGCACGCTTGTAGGGGATGCCAGAGCCTTCAGCATAACCCAATGCCATACCTACACCAGAATCGGGGATACCGCATACCAAGTCGGCCTCAACATCGTCCTTCTCACCCATCATACGTCCGTTCTTCTCGCGTACATATTCTGTATTGATACCCTCGTAGTTAGAAGCAGGGAATCCGTAGTAAACCCACAGGAACGAACAAATCTGACAGCGCTTGAAGGCTGGCTGCAGCACCTCGAAACTATCTGCATGCAGACGAACAATCTCACCAGGACCTAAATCGCGCACGGGCTTATAGTCCAGATTGGGGAAACTGGTGGTCTCGCTACATACGGCGTATGCCTTCACGCAATCGTCAGTACCGATGGGTGAAAGCTGATGTGTTTCTTTCTTACCAATAACAATAGGAGTGCGGCCCAGAACGTCGCGGGCGGCAATGATACCGTCTTCGGTGAGGATGAGCATGGAGCACGAGCCCTTGATCTTACGATACACCATATTAATACCCTCGACGAAAGTGGATCCCATATTAATAATTAATGCCACCAACTCGGTCTGATTCAAGTTGTTGGCACTTTGTTCGCTGAGGTGCATTCGCTGGGCAAGGAGTTCATCGGCAATCTCGCGCAGGTTGTTGATCTTTGCAACAGTAACCACGGCATAGCGGCCCAGATGGGAGTTGATGATAATAGGCTGGGGGTCAGTGTCGCTAATCACGCCAAGTCCCTGATTACCACAGAACTCGTGGAGCTCGTCTTCAAACTTAGAGCGGAAATAGTCGCGCTCCAGGGAGTGAATGCTTCTGCTGAAGCCCTTTTCCTTGTCAAAGGTCACAAGGCCTGCTCGTTTTGTACCAAGATGAGAATTGTAGTCTGTGCCGTAAAACAAATCGTTTACGCAGTCACGTGTGGAAATGGTTCCGAAAAATCCGCCCATAGTTGTTATCGCTGTTTAATTTGGGCGCAAAGGTACTACTTTTTTATGAATTACAAATGATGAATTATATTTTTTTTGTAATTTTGCAATTCAAGATGAAACAGGATCGACTTTGGAACCAAAATTACTGCAAGGTGATGGCAGCGAATTTTGCGCTGTTCTTTGCCTTCTATGTGCTGACACCACTGTTGCCGCTTTACCTCAGCGAGCACTTTGGTGCCACGAAGGATGTAATTGGTCTGGTGCTGTCGGGTTATACGGTTACGGCCCTGCTGTTTCGTCCGTTCAGTGGCTATGTGGTAGACACCTTTCCACGTAAGACGGTACTTATCATCTGCTACAGTGCCTTTGCCATCTTCTTTGCTGGTTATCTGGCAGCCTCAACCCTATTATTATTTCTAATTGTACGTACGTTACACGGAGGCCCCTTTGGTGGTTTGACTGTAGCCAATAGCACCGTAGCTATTGATGTGTTGCCAAGCAGCAGGCGTACGGAGGGTATCGGTTATTATGGGCTTTCTAATAATTTGGCAATGGCTATTGCCCCCACTATCGGTATCTTTGTGTATCAGTGGAGCGGTAGTTTTGAGTTACTATTCTGGATCGCATTGGCTGTAGCCTTTGGCGGACTCTTGGTAGATAGCACGGTGAAGGTGCCTGAAAAAGAAATTGTAAGAAATAAAGCAAAACTCTCATGGGACCGTTTCTTTCTGGTGCGAGGCTGGCTCTTGGGGCTGAACATGGTGGCCTTTGGTTTCAGTTTTGGTGTGTTGAGCAACTATCTGGCTATCTACGGCAAGGAGGCGATGGGTATCACTGGGGGTACAGGCACTTACTTTACGCTCTGCAGCGTAGGCCTTATCTTGTCGCGTTTACAGGGAGGAAAAGCCCTTCGTAATGGACGACTTACGCATAATGCTGGCTCAGGAATGGTTATCTCACTCATCGGCTACACCTTGTTTATCCTCATGCCGACGCTCAATCATTTGTCAATTATCCATTCTCAATTATCCATTACCATCGGTTATTACGGTTCAGCCCTGCTTATCGGACTTGGCAATGGTCACATGTGGCCTGCCTTCCAGAATATGACTATCAATGTAGCAGGAAACAACCAGCGAGGCACAGCCAACTCTACCATCCTCATCTCATGGGATATCGGTATGGGTCTTGGTATCCTGCTTGGAGGTATCATTGCCGAACTGTTAGGTTATGCTGCCGCTTTCTGGACCGTCGTCTTGGTAAATGGCTCTGGCGTAGCTCTCTTCTTCATGGCCACGAAGGCATTCTTTCTGAAGCGGAACCTGAATAAAACTGTCTTTTGATTTTTTTATTGTAAAACCCTAAATTATAAAGCGTATGAAAAAAATGATGTTTGGTTTCATGGCACTACTGATGTGCGTAGCCATGATTTCGTGTGACAACAAGAAGTCTCAACTCAAAAAAGCTGCTGAACAAGCAAATCTTGAATGTCCTTTTGAAATGGGAGCAGTAGGTTCTGTTACCAACATTACGTATGATGAAGATAATAACACTTTCATCTATGAGTACGATATGAAAGAAGATTTCAATAACGTACAGATTCTTTCTAATCATCTGGATTTGATGAAGGAGTCCATGATGGTGACAATCAGTAATGATACTGAAGGCCTGAGAAAAATGGCCGATTTGATTATTGATGCAGAAGGCAGTCTCAAATTCGTCTATCACGGTTTGAAGACTGGTGCAACCATGGATCTTACGCTAAACACAGAAGAACTTAAGACAGCATTGAATCTGGAAACGACAAAGCTTGATGCTGTAAAGATGGAAATCGACATGACAAATCTACAGATGCCCATGCAGGTGGCACAAGGCCTTCAAGTTACTTCTGTGCGCATTATTGGCAACGACGTTACTTATATCAGTGAGATGGATCCCAACCTCTATAATCTGTCACAACTGAAAGAGAATGCCGATAATGCCAGAAATGGTATTGTCAACTCTCTGCTATATTCAGGTCCTGTGGAGCGTCTCTTCATTAACAAGATCATTGATGCTGACCTGAATTTGGCTTATCGCTATTGCTATGCAGGAGATCCCGAAGGAGAAGCATTTATCGTGACCCTAACAAACGATGAACTCCGCGAAATATTGAAGTAGCATTATCGCACCATGTTATATCCCCACTTCAACGCAAAGTAGAAGAGGGTGCCAAAGAACAGACCGGCGATAGCATCAATGGCATAGTGAGCTTGGATATAAAAGGTGCCGAAGAATAACAATACAGCGAAGGGCAGGAAGACGAAAAAGAGCTTCCTGTTTTTTGTTTCCCAAGCCAACCACATCACGATGGTAGCCACACCCACATGACTGCTGGGGAAAGCTGCTGTGGGACGTTCGCCTGCATCATGGGCAATAACCAATAACTTATACATGATGCCGTCTTCCCATCCTGGTATAGGCAGGATGAAGTCGCGGTTATGGACATCGAACTCAATGGTGTTGAAGTAATCGCCGATATTCGGGAAGATACCCTGTGCTATCTGCTCTACGCCTACAGCCTTAAAATAGAACTGCGGTCCGGCTACGGGCAGGAAGATGAAGATGAGGTAGAACAAGAAGAACGAGCCTACAACGATGAAGGCTGTACGCTCAAAATGCTCATAGCGCCATAAGAAATAGAAGATGGTGATGCCTACGAACAGCGGATAATAACTGACGTAACCCATAGACAGCAACTCGCTGATGATGGGGTGTGACCACGACTGACAGAACTCCAACGCTGGTTGGAAACCAAAGAGCGACTGCTCATAACCCGCAAACACATGGTCGAGGTTGGGGAAGATACGGTTCAGCTCATAAGTATCAGGATACCACCACGACAGCAACAGCAACTGCCCCGATACACGAAACAGTGTTGTCAGCTTACTAGGGTACAGACGATAAACGCCCCAAAGCGCCAATGTCAAGATGACGGCTTGCGCTCTGAACCACAGCATATCTGTTGGGTGACTGAGTCGCACCCATGTTACCAAGATAAAGATTGTTGTAAACAGCGTGTAGGCCATCATGATCCACTCCACTGCCATCAATCCTGTCTTGGGCTTCTTTTCTACAGCAAAAATGTTCTTAATCAAATCTCAATTCTATATAGTCAGTAATCAGTTCTTAAAGCCAGCCGTTATCCTTATACCATTTGATAGTGAGAGGTACGCCCTTCTCCAGTGTGTATTCTGGTTTGTAGCCCAGTTCCTTGATTGCCGGCTCAATGTCGCAACGCCAGTTGCGCTGCTTCAGGATATGGTATTTATCATTATTCAAGGCAGATATCTTGCCTGTGATATGTCCCCATTTATCGCCAAAGAAGGTGATGACACGCAACACCCAAATAGGTGCTGTGATACGAATCCACCAAGGGTTGCCCAACTCCTTGCGGATGAGGTCTGAGAAAGTGGTTGACTGATACACCTCGCCATCAGAGAGGAAATACTTACGGCCTGTCTGTCCTTTCTCACAAGCCAGGAAGACAGCCTGCACCACATCGAGCACATAGACAAACGTGATGTCCTGCTGCTGATAGCCCACAGCAAAGTCGGAATGCTGCTTAATACTCTTTGCCATCAGGAAATAGTCGCGCTCACGAGGGCCATAAACACCTGTAGGACGAAGGATGACATAAGGAAACTCTACACTTTCCAGCCACTGTTCTGCCTCCAGCTTGCTCTTACCATACTCCGTGTTGGGCTGGGGTGTATCCGTCTCCTTGATTTCCACGTAGGGCTGCTGCTCATGGATAGCACCAAAGACACTCAGCGAACTGAGGTAAACGAAACGCTTCAGGGGCATCTTCAGGTTGATGAGCGCACGCACCAAGTTCTTCGTACCCTCAGTGTTAATACGACGGAAGTCGGCGGTGTTCAGACATTTCGTCACACCTGCGGCATGTACCACATAATCGAACACATGATCTTTCAGCTGCGCTTCCAGTTGCTCCTGACTGCTCAGGTTCAGTTCAATGAAGTGGATACGCTCGTCCTGCAAGAAGTCCTTCTTACTACTTCCTCTGACGGCAGCCCACGTCTCAAACCCGCGCTTCAGCGCCTCTTCCACGATAAACGAGCCGATAAATCCGCTGGCTCCAGTAATGAGTATTTTCATACAAATAAAAAATCTGGTGCAAAATTACGGCTTTTTATTGGATTGGCCAAAGAATTTATCACGCTCAGTAGAAAAAATCACTTTTTTATTCGCTCACTTCATCAAAAATTTTGTACCTTTGCCCACAGATTACTAAAAAACTACAACTAAGAAATGAAACAATTCTTCATTTTACTATTTGGCCTGCTAACTGGAGTATCGGCCTATGCACAGACTGAAGTGACTACTACTGAAGCAAAATCACTTTACAAGGATGTCTCGAAAAAACGAACGAGCGTACACGACCCATCGGTAGTGTATGAACCTAATAGTCAGCGTTATTATATCTTTGGTTCGCATCGCGCTCAGGCTTATACCACCGACCTGCAAAACTGGACGTGGTTCACATCGCCATGGAAAGTGGGAAGCAACAATAATGCCAGTAACGCTAACGCTTTTGTGACTCCAAAAGTAACGAAGGTTAAGAAAGGCGGGGTAGAGGTTGATCTGCCAGCATTCAATGCCTTGGACTGGGCTGCCCGTACGGATACTGGCTATGATATCAATGGTAATATGTGGGCACCTGATGTTATCTGGAACCCCGTGATGCAAAAGTGGTGTCAGTATCTAAGCGTGAATGGCGATGGCTGGCATTCCAGCATCATCCTACTCACATCAGATAATATTGAAGGTCCCTACGAGTATCAGGCACCTGTGGTAATCAGTGGCTTTGATAATGGTAGCCATTCATTTAAGGATACCGACGTGGAACTGGTATTGGGCACGATGACCACCCTACCCTCGCGCTATAACAGTCCCTGGGCACATACCTCAAAAGCCAGTCTGCCGAATAACATTGACCCCTGCGTGTTCTATGATGAGGAGGGCAACCTCTGGATGGCCTATGGCTCATGGAGTGGTGGCATCTTTATACTGGAACTTGATGAAGAGACCGGTCTGCGCGACTATGACGTGACTTACAGCACCACAAATGGCGACCCCTATTTTGGTAAGCGCATAGCAGGTGGCTACTACGTGTCGGGCGAGGGTGCTTATATAGAATATATTGGTGGCTACTATTACCTGTTTATGAGCTATGGTTTCCTGGATCAGAAAGGTGGTTATGAGATGCGCGTGTTCCGCTCAAAAAATCCTAACGGTCCTTATACCGATGGAGGCGCTCGCAATGCCGTCTTTGATAGTTACGTACTTAACTACGGCCCAAACGCAGGTGCTCGCGGCGAGAAACTAATGGGGCCTTACAGCCACTGGGGCTATATGTCACAGGGCGAGCGTTCACAGGGTCACAACTCAGTGATTGATGCCCCCGATGGTCGCACCTATCTGATTTATCACACCCGCTTCTGTAATGATAATAAAGATGAAAACGAAGGGCATCAGGTACGCGTGCATCAGTTGTTCCAGAACAAGAACGGCTGGCTCGTTGCCTCTCCCTTTGAATATAATGGTGAGACAATTACCAACGAGGATATCAAGACAAAGCAGCCTTTTGAGAAAGAACAAATAATAGGCAACTACAGTCTGCTGATTCATAAGTTTGCCAACAACCACAACAACCTGGAACAGGTAGAGCCCGTGTCTATTACACTGAATGCCGACGGCACCATCACAGGCAGCAAGACAGGCAAATGGAGCATTGACGAAGGTACGCATTATATCACCCTGACCCTTAGCAATACAAACTATTTCGGTGTAGTTTATGAAGAGACGATGGACTATACCAATATGCATGCTATTGCTATTACTGCCGTTACTAATGGCGGTATCAGCGCTTGGGCTTATAAGCTACATCCGAAGTACGAACTGGCTTATCAGATTAAGAATCAGAAACTGCCCGTTTCCTATAGTCAGAGTATCAAGAAGAATGTGGACCTCTACGGCGGTATGCCGCTCTATGGTGATCATACTACCCTGCAATGGACCAGCAGTAACCCCATTGTCATCAACGACTATGGTAAGTATTACCCCTTAGGACTGGAAGAGGACACCGAAGTGACACTCACAGCCCGTCTTACCTGTGCTGATTATTTCTGGCAACAGTCATATAACGTGAAAGCCCTCTCAGAAACAAACGCCAAATATTCTTCGGAGACATGGGCCGACGGTATGCTGGCTCATTATGAATTCGATGATGAGGAACTGACTAACAAGCTGAACAAATCTGAAAAGGCTGTACTGAAACATAACAGCACAACGGCTTCACCCATCGTTGATGATACTGAACAGTTGCGTAATGGCAATACCGTTCACCTGAACTTTGGTGCCAACGGTAAAGAGAGTTACGTCTCAATGCCTAACCCACTGAAGGGAAAGGACCTGAGCAACGGTGCTACCATCTCATTCTTCGTGAAGCGCACGGATGATAACCTATGGGATGCACTATTGGGCATGAGCGATGATACTCAGCGCCTCTATCTCACGGGTAATCTCTATGCAGGCTTTAATGACGGCAATGGTAATTACATAGATATTAATCATCCAGAGACGGTGAAGACCGATAAGTTGCAGCCTGGCAAATGGAATATGGTGACCATCACCTTCTCGCGCACCGTCAACTCTACGTCTGGTGGTATCACCATCTATGTGAATGGCAATAAGAATACAGATAAATACAAGGAGTCGCTCAATGGTAAGGAAGCCACCACGAAACAAGGATTCGACTATAACTTGATACTCGACCTCATGGCTTCATGCGATGAATTGTATCTTGGAAACGGCTCGTTCTGGGGTTCTGCCGATGCCCGCTTTGACGATGTGATGGTCTATGACCGCGCGCTCAGTTACGTAGAGGTGATGGCGCTGCAACAGATGACCGATCGCAGTAACACAAACGGCAAGACCGATGGCATCCAGGAAATTGTAAAAATTGAAAAATGTAAAAATGAGAACGTCTACGACCTGCAGGGACGCCGCATAGAGAATCCACGAAATGGACTCTATATCAAGAACGGTAAAAAGATACTGGTACGCTAAAGCAAATCCAGACAACGCTCAATGAATATGCCGCAGCAGCGATCTTCCACATCGCGGTTGCGGTATATCATTTCACGCACCACGTCCATAGCCTGACGAGTACTGGCAGAGAGTGACTCCTGCTTCATCAGATGGCCGATAAGCACAGCTGAGAAGATATCGCCCGTGCCGTGATACAATCCTGGAATCTCGTCGTAGTCGTGGAAGAAATATTTGCCTGTGGCAGCATCATAGCCACACACCTGATTCTTATTGTCAATGAAGCAACTGGTGATGATTGCCGAGCGTGTGCCCAGCTTCACCAGCTTATCAAGCAGCTCACAAGCCTCGTGACGCGTCATTCCTTCCTGTTTGAAAGGTTCTCCCGTAAGATGACAAGCCTCCGTATAGTTAGGGAAAATGAGATGAGCCACGCTAACCATCTCACGCATCAGTCGCACCTGATCCTCACCAATACCATTATACAGCTTACCACCATCGCCCATCACGGGGTCCACAAAGATCGTACATCCCTGTTCGGCTTGATCGCGACAGAACTGCGCCACTAGGCGCGACTGTTCCTCGCTGAACATCAATCCCGTACAGATAGCATCAAAACGGAAACCAAGTTTTTTCCAGACTGGCAGTGTCTGGCGCATATACTCCGTGGTGTCCTGCTGCGCAAAGTCGCCATAGTCCAGCGTGTTTGACACCAATGCCGTGGGCAGATTGAAAGCGGGAATACCCATATACGACAAAATAGGCAGCATGGCAGCCATACCCACCTTGCCGTAGCCCGCTACATCATTAACTAATAATACCTTTTTCAATTTTCAAATCTTAAATATCAAACCCTTTCGCATTCACGCATTTCAGGTTCTTCTCCAATTGCTGTGTACTGCTGGCACCTACCAATACAGAGGTGACGCCACGCTGAGCCAGAATCCAGGCCAGTGCCATCTCGGCCAGTGTCTCTCCCCTACTCTGAGCCTGCTCGTTATAGGAGCGTATCTTTGCCAAGAGCTCATCAGTCAGCATACTCTCCTTTAGGAACTTCCCTTTCGACATACGCGAATCCGCAGGAATACCATTCAGATAACGGTCTGTGAGCAACCCCTGAGCCAATGGTGAGAACGAGATAAAACCAATGCCCTTCTCAACACAGAAATCCAAGATGCCCTCTTCCTGAGGTTCACGGTCGAGCATGTTCAGGCGTCCCTGATATATTAATAGTGGTACGTCGCGCTCACGCAGATACTGCTCTGCAAACTTCGTGGCTTCCAATGGCCAGCGCGAGATACCCACGTAAAGAGCCTTTCCGCTACGCACAATATCTACCAATGCCTGCAGCGTCTCCTCCAGTGGTGTCTCAGGATCATAACGGTGACTATAGAAAAGGTCCACGTAATCCAGATGCATACGCTTCAGACTCTGGTCGAGCGATGCCATCAGGTATTTCCTGGAACCCCAGTTGCCGTAAGGACCAGGCCACATATCATAACCTGCCTTCGACGAAATGAAGAGTTCATCACGATAAGGTGCGAAGTCATCATCCATCAGTCGGCCCATCGTCTCCTCAGCCGAACCGTAAGGAGGTCCGTAGTTGTTGGCCAAGTCGAAATGCACCACGCCGTGGTCGAAGGCATAACGCGTAATCTCACGTGAGCGTTCATACGGATCCACCCCACCGAAGTTATGCCAGAATCCCAGCGACACTTTCGGCAGCATGACGCCCGAGCGTCCGCACCTCTCATACTTCATTCCGCCATCATAACGCAGCGGGTCTGCAAAATATTTATCCATAGACAGTTGGAATTTGGGCACAAAGGTACGAAAAAACGATAGAAATGCAAAAAGAACTATTCTTTTTTTATCCCTGCATTAAAGCCGCCCCTTATTAAGGAGCTCTAAATCTTTTTTGCCGAGACAGCGTAACTTCAGCAAAGCCTGAGTTATGAAAAAACAAGAATTCGGGGACGGAGTTAAGTCTTCTTGCTCCGTCCCCGAATCATATTAAAAGATGTAGGATGATTACTTTATCACCACTTTCTTGCCATTTTGGATGTACATACCTTTTACTGCAGGTTTTCCTGTGAGGCGGCGACCGTTCAGGTCATACCAGTCCTCGACATTGGCAGCACTAACATTAATGGTACTGATACCTGTCGCATCGCTCTCGAAGATGATATTCATAGTACGGGCATGGTTGGGAGAGCTAGGGATAATCTTCAGCCAGCAGCGGTTGGCGGGCAGTATGCCTGCGTCCTTCACCCATGTGAAGTTCTCACCGTTGAGCACGTAGTTGTCTGCCTCAGCCATGTCTGCTGCAGTGAAGGTCTTGGGCTCTAGTGTTCCAAAGAAATGCTCCGCGTCGTAGTTGACTGTAGCAGCTTGCTCATTGAGGTCTAACAGTACCTGCTGGTTCTCATCCGTACCATTAAAAATGATTAGCGGAGTGTTGGCAACGGCTGACTCCAGTCCATCAGCAAGTATCACGATACCCTCATTAGCACTCATAGCGATAACAGTGCTTAGCACGATGCCGTCAGCAGTGCCCTCTGCGAGGTTCAATCCCTTATCTCCATAATAGCTGGCGTATGCTCCGGCTGGAATGGTCAGCGAGGCCAATGCCATCTTCACGGTCACGGTCTGCGGTGCATAGTCATTATGAGTTGCATCGCCCATTACACGGTAGTACACGGTATAGATGCCGGCTTCCGTACCCATAGGAATGGTTGTAGCGTAGTTTTCGCCATCAAGTGAATACTCCATCTCACCAAACGTAGTGCTACCTGCCTCTACCAATTCCTGTGCTACACCTATATAATATAGTCCAATCTTTGGAGTCGGAGCTGTAACGAGATAGTAATTCTGGGGATCGGGCATTACAGGCTTGATGTAACTGTATTCAGCCATACCTGCAACAGCTTCTGATACGCTAACTTTAGCGCCTTCAGCATTGATTTGCACAACAGCCAGATTATTAAATGCTACGTCACCACCGATGGCAGGATAGCTACCAGCAGTATTGCCGTCAATCAGACCACCAGTCATCCAGAAGCCTTCCGTAGCAGTAATCGTAACAGTGTTATAGACACCACCTCCCAGGCCTGCTGCCTTATTGCCTGTAATCTCACCACTGTACATTGTGAATGCGCCGTTATTGACGATACCACCGCCATTGCCTGTCGTGTTACCACCAGTGATTATACCTTCACCCGTGATGGCCAAGGTTCCGTTGTTAATGATAACGCTACCATCGGCTACTGCCTCTGTGAGGTTACGGTTTATTGTGTGTCCGTTCAGTTCAAGCACTACCGTTTTGCCCTCTGGAATAATGAGTGCAGCATCGGTGCTCTTGGCTATGACATCTTCTGCCAGTTTAATTACGCCACCGTTGGTCATCGCATTCTGTAAGGCGACCCAGCCCGTTACCGGACCTTCTTCCTTATTCATCTCAATGCCAGCGTTTTCACTATCGAGTTCTGTAATTTCACCGTTCTTCACTGTGACATGTACCGTTTCAGAAGACATACCTGTCAGCGCTGGTAACGCAAGCGTCATCGTGTATGTAAATGAACCATCTCCATTATCTACTTTTTCAACAAATGTAACGTCGCCAAACGGCACGTCAATGGAATAGGTGCCACCCATAAAGGTTGCGCGGAACTCATTTGGTTCGTCACCACGGCTATAGCTGATAACACCCGTTAGTGTGCCGTAGCCTGTCCAGATATCATCACCAAGAGCTTCATAAAGTTCAGCCAAGATTGCAAACTTCTCTGGGTCGGGCATTACTGGCTTTATGTAGCTGTATTCAGCCATCTTTGCCTTTGCAGTCTTTGCGCTGACAGTTGTACCTTCTGCATCAATCTGAACGACAGCAAGATTATTGAAGGTGACATCACCACCGATTGCGGGATAACTACCAGCGGTATTGCCGTTAATCAGACCGCCTGTCATCCAGAAGCCGGTCGTAGCCGTATTTGTAATGGTGTTATACACACCACCACCTAAGCCTGCAGCCTTATTAGCTGTAATCTCGCCACCATAGAGCGTCAACGTACCGTTATTAAGGATACCGCCGCCGTTGCCAGTTGTGTTACCACCAATAATCTTACCGCCCTCAGAATCTGTGATGGCCAGAATACCGTTGTTAATGATAACGCTACCATTGGCTGCTGCCTCTGTGAGGTTACGATTGATAGTATGTCCGTTCAGCTCGAGCACAACGGTCTTGCCTTCTGGAACGGTCAAAGCTGCATCTGTGCTCTCAGCCACGATATTCTCTGCCAGTTTAATCACACCGCCATTGCTCATCGCATTCTGTAGGGCGGACCAACCAGAAATCGGATCTTCTTCCTTATTCATCTCAATACCGGCATTCTCGCTATCCATCTCCGTGATCTCACCATTCTTCACAGTAACATGTACCGTTTCAGAAGGCATTCCTGTCTGTGCAGGTAGTGCAAGCGTCAGCGTGTATGTAAATGAACCATCGCCATTATCTACTTTGGCGGCAAATGTAACATCGCCAAACGGCACATCAATGGTATAGGTACCACCCATGAATACTGCACGGAACTCGTTAGGTTCATCACTACGGCTGTAGCTGATAACACCCGTTAGTGCGCCGTAACCCGTCCATACATCGTCACCGAGGGCCTCGTAGAGTTCTGTTAAAATAGCGTATTTTGTGGGGTCTGGCATTACAGGCTTGATGTAGCTGTATTCAGCCATGTTTGCCTTTGCAGTCTTTGCACTGAGCGTTGTGCCTTCAGCATTCACTTGCACGACTACTAAATTGTTGAAGGTGACATCGCCGCCAATGGCTGCATAGCTATTTGCTGTGTTATTGTTAATCAATCCACCTGTCATCCAGAAGCCAGTTGTGGCGGTATTCGTGATGCTGTTATAGACACCACCACCTAGGCCTACAGCCTTATTACCAGTAATCTCACCACCATAAAGCGTCAGCGTTCCGTTGTTCAGGATACCACCACCGTTACCAGTTGTGTTACCACCGATAATCTTGCCGCCCTCTGTGTCTGTGATAGCCAGAATACCATTGTTGATGATGACGCTACCGTTGTCTGTTGCACTGGTCAATGCACGATTGATGGTCTGTCCGTTCAGTTCGAGGATGACAGTCTTACCTTCAGGAACAATCAGTGCTGCATCAGTGCTTGCGGCCGTGATGTTCTGTGTCAGTTTGATAACACCACCCTTTGTCATAGCGGTCTGCAGGGCAGCCCAACTATCAATACCACTATTCTCTTTGCTCATGTCGAGACCAGCGTTCTCGCTCTCCATTCCTGTAATTTCACCGTTCTTCGTGGTGACATGCAGCGTCTCTTGTGACATGCCTGTCTGTGCAGGAAGGTTCACTACAAGCGTATAGGTATACGAGCCGTCGCCATTGTCGTCTTTCGTTACCGTTGTGAAATCAGTAAACGGCAAATCTATTGTGAATGTACCGCCCATGAACATTGCTCGGAACTCCTCTGGGTCATCACCACGACTGTAGCTGATGACACCCGTCTGCTCACCGTAACCCGTCCAAACATCGTCGCCGAGGGCTTCGTAGAGCTCTTTCAGAAGTTTGTTTTCTGCCCTTTCTATGATGAACGTTGCGTTAGCTGTGCCGCTGTAGTCAGAACCGCTGACGGCAGTAATGGTTACGTTAGCCGTACCTACGTTCACATTGTTCCCGTAAGACACCGTGTAGTCAGTACCTTGGGTTAGTGTGGTGGTGCCGTCTTTTACAATAACAGCAGGCTCAATGGCCGAGCCCGTGTAATATTGGTTGGCAATGGTCTGAATCCATGAATCCTGCAAGTTCTTGGCATAGGTTACCACCACCCAAACGTTAGCTCCTGGCATAGTAAACGTCCATGTACCAGCAGCCTGTCCAGCAGTCACAGCTATCTCGTCCTGCAGGGCTGGAGCACGGAAGCCACGAGCACTGGCACCACCCCAGGAGGTATAGGCGCGGACGGTCACGCCTTTTGTCGAATAACCACTATTAGGCGTTACGTTGACGGTAACCACTTCATTTTTCTTGGCTTTTGTTGCTGACGTACCGCCAACGGAAAACGCCACCGTGCCGTGAGTTGTGCTCTCGTCCGACAATGTGATGTCATATGAAGCAGCAGTAGTACTGGAATTAAACTTGATATTGTTCAAATCAGAGAAGTCCAAGCTTACGCTTCCTTCTGGATAAGTGGTCAAAGTTCCACCCGTAATAGCGATCCCTGTGCAGCCTGCGATAGTGTAATCGTTCGGAGTTCTATATACGCCCAGATCACTTGCCTGTCCATTGCTGCCATTGTATTTGTTACCTGAGAATATACAGTTCACAATGACCAAAGTATTGCTTGAGTTGTTACCTATCGCGCCACCATACTTTGTGTTCGAGGAGGTCGTATAGTTATTGAGGAACGTACACTCGCTCAGGTAAAGACTACCCATATAATTGTTGATAGCTCCGCCGATTTCACTTGAATAGTTTCCTGTGAACGTCGTGTTACGGGCATATAGAGTGCCTTGATTCTCAATGGCACCGCCACCCTGGTTGCTGCCGTCGGTGTGGTTGTTGCTCACGGTACATCCGTCGAGCACCAATGTACCGTTATTACGGATGGCACCACCGCCTGCATTCAGGTCAAAATTGTTAAGCGTAGCATTCTTAATGGAAAGCGTATTGCCAGAAGAAATACTAAAAGCACGAGTAGAAGGACCACTCATCGTTTTTCCATTTCCATTGATGGTTATCTTCTTACCACCACTAATGGTAATTGCCGAAGTGAACTGGATGTTAGCCGTCAGCCTTACATCATTGCCCGCATTCAATGCACTTTGCAGTTGTGAAAAGGTCGACACATCTGTCTGTGCCATTGCGCCCAAAGCTGTCATCAGCATGAGGACGAAAAATAAATAAAGTCTTTTCATTTAGGTTAATTGTTTTGTTAATAATTATTGTGTTTTTTTATCGTTAAACCGAACGAACGCTACTGCAAAATTGCAAAAAGAAAAGCACGTATGCAATACGATACGTGCTGTTTTTACGAATTGTCCCTAAAAATAGTGCGATTTTTTACGAATTGTCACCTCGATTGAACCACCACTCCTTAGGAGTCATACCTGTTTCACGGGCGAAAGTGCGGTAGAAAACACGTGGAGATGAGAAACCGCAACGTTGGCAAATTTCTTGTATGGTCCAGTCGGGATGCTCTATCTTCATCCGTTTGGCTTCGTCTATACGGCGACGGTTGACAAACTGATAGAACGTACAACCATACTCGGTGTTGATGAGTTGACTGAGGTAGGTGCGGTTGAGCGGCAATACCTGGCGCAAGTCTGTCAACTGGAAATCAGGATTAAGGTACGGCTTCTCTTTGTCGAGCCAGGCTTCCAGGGTAGCACGATAGGCTGCATTGGTCGGATTGACCTCTTCCTGCTCATCCGAAACGGTACTGCGCAACTGTTTCCACGGATCAGGCCGATAGAGCACGCGTTCGGTTGTGTAGGCAATCATAAATAACAAATAAAGGTCTTGCGTAAGCACACGTGAAGGGCCGTTCGATACGCATAGCCAGAAGAAAGACCCACCGGCAATAACCAGCATCACAATATAGCGCACCAACCATTGCGCGTCAATGTTGTCCATCGTGGAGAAGTTGTCCTCACACCATTGACGGTATTTGCGAATCTGCACAATCAGTATACCCAACAGCCACAGCGGATAGAGAGCTATCAGTAATCGTAGGTCGATAGGCAATAAATACTCGAGTATTGCCATCATAGGCAAGGGTAGCAGTTGCAGCATGCTTCGCCACCACACAAAATGGCCCGGTTGCAGCGCTTCAAGGGGATAGATAAACAATATCCAGGCGAACAAACAGCCCACAATCATCGCGTTGCCTGTCAAGGCCTCCGTACCTGGTTTGACGAAAGGTATATCGTATAGGACGACACCTGTCACCAACACTACCTCCAACAGTCCCCACAGCAACAAAGCCACAGCCCATGCAATACGTGTTCGGTTGTCGTCGTTGTGTTTGAGGCAAAGCCACGCGCCAAAAAAGCAAAATGTTGCAATGCATGCGTTTAGCAAGGGCCACAACCAACGTTCTGACAGTCCACCCGGTATGACTACACCCGTTGCCCAGTAACTAAACACTAGCACCGCTGATACTGCCAATCCGAATCTCACTTCCGATCTATATTCAGTCCGTATATGCTTTAAGATATTATTCTGCATAGTCTATCCTCATATTTACTGCAAAGTTACGAAATCATTTTCTATTATCAATTGCAAATTATCAATTATTTCGTATCTTTGCAGGCAATTATGGTATTTGTAGTTCGCTGATTTTGGTTGTCAGTTTTCTGTCTTTCGACTAGATCAAGTTGACGGGTTAATGCGTCCAAGCCTTTATACATCGGGGTTTCAGGCCTGTGATGGTAGGTAGTTAGGTGTTTTTCGTCAATCGTCAACTAATCTTAGGGTTTAGACATACTGACAATCAACACAAATTTGGAAACTTCAAATAGACCACATTGATGGAAAGACTGTGATAAAAAATTAGGTAAAGTGTAAAAATTACCAAAAAAACGAATAAAAACTTGCACATTTACCCCCTGTGTGTGCACACAAAGGTCAGTTTTTTAGGAAAAAGTTTGCGTAATTGAAAGAAAATGAGTTACTTTGCATCCGATTTTCAAAATGATTATCGTAAAAAGATTGAATATTAACATTAAAAAAGAAAAAAATTATGTCAGAAATTGAAAGCAAAGTAAAGGCTATTATCGTAGACAAACTGGGTGTTGACGAGGCAGAAGTAAAGCCCGAGGCAAGTTTCACCAATGATCTGGGCGCAGATTCACTGGATACCGTTGAGCTCATCATGGAGTTTGAGAAGGAGTTCGGCATTTCTATTCCTGACGATAAGGCAGAGAAGATTGGCACCGTTGCTGATGCTATCGCTTATATCGAAGAGAACGCAAAATAAATTATTCAGAATTGAAGGATTGAAGAATTGAAGAATGGAAGTTCAGGCTTCATCCTGGATTCGTTCTTCAATTTTTCAATTTTTTAATTTTTCAATTTTAAGCTTATGGAATTAAAAAGAGTGGTTGTGACAGGCCTTGGCGCAGTCACCCCTGTGGGAAACACACCCGACGAAATGTGGAAGAACCTCCTTGCAGGAGTTAGTGGCGCAGCCCCTATCACATCTTTCGATACAACCAACTTCAAGACCAAGTTTGCTTGTGAGGTAAAGAACCTCAACATAAACGACTTCCTCGATCGCAAGGAGGCTCGCAAGATGGACCGCTACACACAGTTGGCCCTGATTGCTGCTAAGCAGGCTGTTGAGGATAGCCAGATGGATTTAGAGACCACAGATAAGAACCGCATTGGCGTTGTGTTCGGTGTAGGTATCGGTGGTATTAAGACTTTCGAGGACGAGATTACCTATTATGGTGTTCATCGTGCTGATGGTCCTAAGTTCAATCCTTTCTTCATTCCTAAGATGATTGCCGACATCGCAGCCGGACAGATTTCTATCATGTACGGCTTCCATGGTCCCAACTATATTACTTCTTCAGCTTGCGCTTCTTCAAGCAACGCACTGGCTGATGCCTTCAACCTGATTCGTCTGGGCAAGGCTAACGCTATCGTAGCTGGTGGTGCCGAGGCTGCTATCTGCGAGAGCGGTGTTGGCGGTTTCAACGCTATGCACGCCCTCTCTACCCGCAACGACGAGCCCGAGAAGGCCAGCCGTCCTTTCAGCGCTAGCCGCGATGGATTCATCATGGCCGAGGGTGCTGGTTGCTTGATTCTTGAGGAATTGGAGCACGCTAAGGCTCGTGGTGCCAAGATCTATGCTGAGATGGTTGGTGCTGGCATGAGTGCTGATGCTCACCACATCACAGCCTCTCATCCTGAGGGTCTGGGTGCTAAGCTGGTGATGCAGAATGCCCTTGAGGATGCTGGTATGAAGCCCGAGGATATCGACTATATCAACGTACACGGTACTTCTACCCACGTTGGTGATATCTCTGAGGCAAAGGCTATCAAGGAAGTATTTGGCGATGCAGCTTACAAGCTCAATATCTCGTCAACTAAGTCAATGACTGGTCACCTGCTGGGTGCTGCTGGTGCTGTAGAGGCTATGGCTACTGTACTGGCTGTTCAGAACGACATCGTTCCTCCCACCATCAACCACGAGGATGGCGACGAAGATCCTGAGATTGACTACAACCTCAACTTCACCTTCAACAAGGCACAGAAGCGCACCGTGCGTGCCGGTCTGAGCAATACGTTCGGCTTCGGCGGTCACAACGCTTGTGTGGTATTCAAAAAGTATGAGGCTTAACGATATCATTGACCGTATAAAGCTCCCTTTCCGCAAGGAGAAGGAGCTTTTTTCTTCTCTTCACGCCATCATCGGCTTCTATCCCCACAACATTAAATATTATAAGATTGCGCTGACCCATAAGAGTAGCGGACAGCGTAATGACAAGGGGCGCCCCCTGAATAATGAGCGACTGGAATTCCTGGGCGATGCCCTGCTCGATGCTGTGGTGGGTCATATTGTTTACGAGCATTTCGAAAACAAGCGCGAAGGTTTTCTTACCAACACCCGTTCTAAGCTGGTGAGTCGCGAGACCTTGGGAAAACTGGCGCAGGAGATGGGGCTCACCGAACTGATTCAGAGCAACACCTCTAAGCGTTCGCACAACAGCTATATGGCTGGTAATGCCTTTGAGGCACTCGTTGGCGCCATCTATCTGGATCAGGGCTACGATGCCGTGATGCGCTTTATGAAGAAACGTATCCTGGCCCAGATGGTGAATATCGACAAGGTGGCTTATAAGGAGGTGAACTTCAAGTCGAAACTCTTGGAGTGGACGCAGAAGAACCGCGTGAAGATGACGTTCGAGAGCGTAGAGGAAGATAAGGATAAAGAGGGATCTCCCGTCTTTGGATTCTTGGTTAAGATAGAAGGCGTAGAAGGTGGAAAGGGCAAAGGCTACTCCAAGAAGGAAGCGCAACAGGCAGCCTCACAAGAGACTCTGCAGCGCCTCCGTCGCGAGCCGCAGTTCATTGATGCCATCTTCCAGGCTAAGTCTGAGCGTACCAAGATGGAAGAGGAGCCCACCGCTATAGCTCCTGACCTAGAGAAAGAGAAGGAGTTTATCATTAAATCGGAGGATCAAGAGAGCCCAGAAATTCCAGAAAATCTGGAAATTCCAGAGAGTCCGGAAATTCCAGAGAATACTGATGAGTTCGATCTCTCTGACATCACCCATCAGCCTAAAGAGCTTTCTCGCGAAGAAATCATAGCTGCTGCCGAGGCCGCTGCTTACGAGTCATAATCATAATCTATGAAGACAGCAGTCGTCGGTGGAGGTGCGGCAGGATTCTTTCTTGCTATCAATCTCAAGGAGATGTGTCCACAGATGGACGTTACTATCCTTGAGGCCTCGCACCACGTACTTGCCAAAGTAAAAATCTCTGGTGGCGGACGCTGTAACTGCACCAATTCCTTTGAGGAAGTGAAAGACCTGCAGAGCGTCTATCCGCGAGGCCACCGCCTGCTGAAACGCCTCTTTAAGCAGTTTAATCATCGCGATGCCTACGAATGGTTTGAGAATAGAGGCGTGAAGCTTGTTACTCAGGAAGACCAGTGCGTCTTTCCGCAGTCGCAGGATTCCCAAACCATCATCAATCTCTTTCTGAGTGAAACCCGTCGTCTGGGCGTTACTATCAAGACTGGCTATCGTGTGAGCAGTCTTGATGAACTCTCCGACTATGACTTCATCGCCATCACTACGGGCGGGATGAGCAAATCTCAAACCTCAAACTTCAAACCTCAAACCATCATTCCTCCCGTTCCCTCGCTCTTCACCTTTAATATTGAAGATAAGGCGCTGCGCGATTTGATGGGCACCGTTATAGAGGCCTCTGCTATGATTCCTGGCACAAAAATGCGCGCCTCTGGCCCTCTGCTTATCACTCACTGGGGTATGAGTGGGCCCTGCATCTTGCGCCTCAGCAGCTACGCTGCACGCTTGCTGAGCGAACACAACTACCAGATGCCACTCTCTGTCAACTGGACACAACTAAAGGAAAACGAGGTACAAGAAGAATTGTTGAGCTTCTGCCGACAGTATGCCCAGAAACAATTGCCCTCTATGCGTCCTTTCGACCTGCCTCAGCGCCTGTGGAACTACCTCCTGGAGAAATCCCTGCAAGGACGTGCTCACGCCCCTTGGGGCAGCCTCAACCAAAAGGAGTTGAACCGATTGACCAATATCCTTACTAACGACACCTATGAGATAGCCGGTCGTGCGCCTTTTAAGGACGAGTTTGTGACCTGTGGTGGCATCTCCCTTTCGGCTGTCAATCCCTCTACGCTCGAAAGTCGTGAGCATCCCCACCTTTATTTCGCTGGCGAGGTGCTCGATATCGATGGCGTTACAGGTGGCTTCAATTTCCAAGCTGCTTGGACTACTGCCTATGCCGTAGCTACAGCCATCGCAGCGCAAAACTAACCCCAAATCTCTGTAAATGCCTTAGTGTTAAGGAGATAAGCGTTTCAACACTCCCCCCAACACCCACCCCAACACTAACCCTAGGACTCACCCCAAGATCCACCCTTTGGAGGTTGAAGGTT
>Ga0265298_10003293_pt1 | contig 21519 bp, 16 predicted proteins | sample AusTroGonzalo_MG_3_FD_193486 | JGI IMG/M metagenome (GOLD analysis project Ga0265298, IMG submission 193486) | Bovine rumen microbial communities from tropical cattle in Woodstock, Queensland, Australia - Gonzalo_01 | ecosystem: Host-associated > Mammals > Digestive system > Stomach > Rumen ...
GTTGTGCATGTATTTGGCACCCAGCATGTCGTCGATGGTCTGGTAGTGCATACCCTTGTTGGTGCCCAACTGCAAGCCTATGCGCCACTTGGTATTCTTGGCGACGGCATAGTCGAAGGTGCTGCCTAGGCGCAGGTTCAGGTGGTCGTTATGTCTGGCTGTGATGAAGTAAGCCGCATCCTTGCCCTGCAGGTTGTTGTTGCGGTTGGCAGCGTATAGACGGTCGAAGTTGATCTGGCGGTTAGCCTCGCTGGCGGTCCAGTAGTCGTAGCTGGCCTGCCATGCGTCTATGCCATATTCCCAGTTACGGGAGTTTCCGCCCATGCCGTCAACATCTGCTATATCCCACACGTCGTACTGGCTGCTGGGGAAGTTCTTCCAGTAGTCGGGGGCTGGATTCTGCGAGTCGTTGTACTGCAGACGCGTGGCACTATACAATACGTACTTGGTGATGAGGCTGGTGGTCAGCTTCATCTTGTCGTTAATCTTGTAGTCCCAGGTCAGCAGGGCTGTAGGCTCGAAGTTGTTGACAACGCGGCTGGAACGCATCCTGCCGTTCTGGAAACCCCAGTAAGGGTTGTACTGGCGGTCGTTGGCCAGCCAGTAAGCTTCGTCGGTAGATGCACCTTGCTGGGCGCGCTCTGTCGGGTTGCCCCAAGTGGCAAGGTTCAGGGAGTGCTTGTCGTTGAACACCTTCTGCAGACTCAGGAAGTAGCTCAGGCTGTTGTAGAAGGTACCCCTGACGGCAGCCGTCTGCATGTTGGCCCATCGGTAGCCCACGGTGCCGAAGAAAGCCCATCCCTTGTCCGTAAGGCCTGTGCCGTAGGTGTACATGCCGCGCAGGGTGTAGTTGCGGTTGGCTCCCGAGAGGGTTACCTTGTGGCCTGCCGGCAGCCTGCTTGCACGGAAGTTGTAGTTGCTGCTACCGCCCAGGTTAGAGATGCTGAACGAATTGTCCTCGAAGGGGCTTGCTGCATCCTGGTTGCGTGTGGCGTCGTTCATGCCGCCGATGTTCGAGAAACTGAAACGTCCGTTCTCGATGTTGTTAACCATTACACCGTTCATAAAGACATCGTTGTAGCGCGAGTCGTAGGCACGGAACTTGAATCGTGCCGGACTCCACAGGTATCCTATGTTACTGGTGTAAACATTGTTGGCTGAGCCAACCTGAATGATGTTGGGTGTTTGGTCATCATCCTCGCCCAATTGCGACTCCGACAGAACAAACGAGGAATTCTCCTGATGGATCTCCTCTTCCAGTTTACTGACAGTCGTCGTGTCAGTTTGGGCGTAGCATAACGGTGAGGCAAACAATGCTGTGACCAACAGCAGATGCTTTGTTCTCATTCTCATGATTGATTAGTTGTTTGTTAATATGTTTCTGCAAACTTACAAAAAAAATTATATCCAACCATGCAAAACTATAAAAAACATGCAAAACTACAAAAAAAAAGATTTTTCCCTCAAACTTGTATGTGTTCTACAAAAAAGCATTAACTTTGCAAGGAATCAAGTAATATGATTAGCTGTAGAATCTCTAAACAAGTACCACTAAAAACAAATATGAAAAGATTTGCATTTTCCCTTCTTTGTGTCATGCTGCTCACTGCCTCTGTGGCAGTAAGGGCTCAGTTGCAGTGCCATGCCGTATGTTTCTATAATCTGGAGAATCTCTTTGATACGGTTCATGACTACGGCAAGAACGACTTCGACTTCCTGCCCGGCGGCTCATATCATTGGACTAAGAATAAGTACGAGAATAAACTGAAGAATATGGCTCAGGTGCTTTGTGACCTGGGAACAGACAAGCTTCCCTATGGTGCCAGCATCATAGGTGTTTCTGAGATAGAGAACGACAAGGTGATGGAGGATCTGATGGCTCAGCCCAATATGCAGAAGCGCGGCTATAAGTTCATCCACTTTGAGGGGCCCGACAAACGAGGTGTGGATTGTGCCCTTATCTATAACCCCAAGGCTTTCAAGGTTACCAAGGCATTCCATAAGTTGTATGTCTATGAGAACGGAGACACCACGCATGCCACCCGTCCTTTCCTGTGTGTGCAGGGAATCCTGGCAGGCGATCCCCTGACTGTTATTGTGTGCCACTGGCCCAGCCGAGGTGCAGAAGGTATCTTCCGTGAGTATGGCGGCCGACAGGTGCGTGCCCTTACAGACAGTATTCATGCAGCCGACCCAGACATGCGCATTATGGTGATGGGCGATATGAATGACGACCCTGACAATGCCTCTATGGCCAAGTGCCTGGGTGCCAAGCGTAAGATGAAGGATGTGGGAGACGGTGACTTCTACAATCCCTGGTGGGATATGCTGCGCAAGGAGGGGCAGGGAACACTCTCTTATCAGGGTGCCTGGAATCTCTTTGACCAGATTGTCCTCAGTAAGAATCTGCTGGACATCAACGGTACCAAGGACTATAGCCACCTGACTCTTTATAAGTATCAGATATTCAAACGTGATTACCTGATTCAGCAGGAAGGCAAGTATAAGGGAACGCCCAAGCGTACTACCTCCGGCGGTGTGTGGCAGATGGGGTACAGCGACCACTTACCAACTGTAACCTATCTTGTAAAAAAAGAAAGCTAAAGTTTCGCTGTTTCGCAAAAAAGGTGTAACTTTGCAGCCACAAATTTGGAACAAAATTGTAAATAGTAAATTATAAAATCGTAAATCCTATGACAAGTTACAAGGAATTGGGTTTGGTAAACACCCGTGAAATGTTTGCCAAGGCTGTAGCCGGTGGCTACGCAATCCCCGCATTCAACTTCAATACATTGGAGCAGATGCAGGCTATCGTTCAGGCAGCTGTAGAGACAAAGTCTCCCGTTATCATGCAGGTATCTAAGGGTGCTCGTAACTATGCTAACGGTACTATCCTCCGTTACATGGCTCAGGGCGCTGTTGAGTACGCTAAGGAGTTGGGCTGTGCTAATCCTCAGATTGTTCTTCACCTGGACCACGGAGATAGCTTCGAGCTCTGCAAGGACTGTATCGACAACGGTTTCTCTAGCGTAATGATCGACGGTTCTGCTCTTCCTTACGAGGAGAACATCGCTCTTACAAAGAAGGTTGTAGAGTATGCTCACGCTCACGATGTAACTGTTGAGGCTGAGCTTGGTGTATTGGCAGGTGTTGAGGATGAGGTTGCCAGCGAGGTATCTCACTACACAAAGCCTGAGGAGGTAGAGGACTTCAGCAAGCGTTCTGGTTGCGACTCTCTGGCTATCTCTATCGGTACAAGCCACGGTGCTTATAAGTTCACTCCCGAGCAGTGCACACGTGACCCCAAGACTGGCAAGTTGGTTCCTCCTCCATTGGCATTCGATATCCTGCACGAGATTGAGAAGCGTCTTCCCGGTTTCCCCATCGTACTGCACGGTTCTTCTTCAGTACCTCAGGACGAGGTTGATACCATCAACGCTCACGGCGGTAAGTTGCCCGATGCAGTAGGTATCCCCGAGGAGCAGCTGCGTGAGGCTTCTAAGAGCGCTGTTTGCAAGATCAACATCGACTCTGACTCTCGTCTGGCTATGACTGCTGCTATCCGCAAGCACTTCGATGAGAATCCTAGTCACTTCGATCCTCGTCAGTATCTGAAGCCCGCTCGCGAGAACATGAAGAAGATGTACATGCACAAGATCATCGACGTTCTTGGCAGCAACGACAAGCTCTAAACTATTGACCATTGAGCATTGAACATTTTGTTCTATGCTTTAGCATAAATAAAGGAGGCAGAAATGCCTCCTTTATTTTTCGTGCCGTAATGTCTGGTAGTACTCTTGCCAGAGTACTCGAGTCCTTTAACCAGAGTACTGGAGTCCTTTAACCGGAGTACTGGAGTCCTCCTTGGGAAGTACTGGGTCAATCGTACCAGTTAATGATATCTTCGTACTTATCGAACGGAATCTTTTCTGTAATGCCGGCTTTCAGAAGGGCAGCAAGAACTATCTCTTGTTCCTTAGGCGATAGGGGGGAGTCACCTCTGCGACGCTCGAAATAAGCATTGCGCCCAAACTTTCCTATCAATGTGCACATGAAAGTCTGGTATTGCCCAGGGAACATCTTCTTCTGGAAGTTGGTGAATCCGAAGGCATAGGTCACAGGTTTGGAATCACGATAGAACGGGCATTTCCTGTTCTTGGAACACTTCTTGGGATTGATGAGACGCAAATAGGTCTCGCTTTTTAGCAATTGTGGATATGCTATCTGGTGTAAACAGGTTGCTGCCATTGGACAGTCTGTATGCTGGCATACCAGATATTCTGCAGGCAGGTCCCTATAAGTTTTCTTAGGCATGGCTGAAATTTAATGCTTATTAGCTTAATTGCTTAATTGCTTATTAGCTTAATTGCTTATTAGCTTAATTGCTTATTAGCTTAATTGCTTAATTGCTTATTGGGTTAATCGTCGTAAGTCTCATTTCGTAATCTCTTTGGTTCCTCCCGTAGTCTGGAAGAAGGTAACCTTGGTGGTGGCTTGCTTGTCGAAGAGAGTGTTGGCCATAATCTCTACTACGCCAAACTGACCCATAGGCAGTTCTGTAGAGCAGAACTCCTGCAAGTTGTTGAAGACGGTCACCTTGGCGCGTGCGGGTACATTATAATATACGCCTTTCTCCATCTTGGCTTTCTTCTTGGCAATGTCCTCGTTGGTCTCTGTTTGGGGAAGTGTCTCTGTGCGTCTTACACTCACGTAAATGGGAGCGCCGGCCAGGTCATCCTCGTCCACAATGCCCAGTTTCTGAGAGAAACGGAACAGAATGTCCTTGTCAGTCTCCTCTTCAGGTAGATAGTTGAAGGATGTAACCTCTGTGCTGGTCTGCTGTGTTCCCTTGAACATAGACTCCAAGGCAGCTGTCTGCTTGTCCAACTGATTCAACATCAACTGCAGCTGGGCACCGTCCTTGGGCGTATTGTCGGCCTCACCTTTGATAAGGGAGTTGCGACTGTCTCTGAGGTCGTAAATCTCCTCGGCACAGAGCTCTGCCATCTTGGCGGTACTGCCGGCAGCCAGCATCTCCTGCGTCATGTAATTGCGTGGATTATCCAGCTTGGGTGCAGGGATGGCGTCTGGTATCTCGGGTAACACTTCTTCTGCTGCTTCTGTATTGATGCTCAGCAGGATACCGTCGCTTGTCAGGCTAACCAGCGGTGCTACGGTCTTGCTCTTAATCTTTATGCTATAGGCCTTGTCCTTGTCGGGTACACCAAAGGGCTCCAGCTTAATGCTCTTGATGCTCCATTCCACCTTCTCCTCTGTTGGTACATTAGACAGGCGCAGGTAGCGGTTGGCATATTTGTAGAAATCGCCGGGTTTGGTAACCGTCTTCTCTGTGATAACGGTAACACGGAAGGCTGTTTTGGCCAGGAAATAAGAGACGCCCTCGAGGGTGCTTCCGGGTATGAATTTTGTTACATCAGTCTGTGCCTGAACGGCTAGTGCGGAACAGCAGAATACAAGTCCTAAAATGTTTCTTAGCTTCATAATCTTGATGTTTTGTAATGCAAAGATAACGTTTTTCGATGAATGTGATACGGTTATATGGCAAAGATTTTACTTTTTGTGAACTTTTATATACCTTTGTCGCGATTTTCAAAAAGATTATCAGTTATCATGCAGACAATTCAGGTTAAGGACAAGAGTTTTTCCCTCTTTATTCCCGAGAAAGAGATTCTGCGGGAGGTGAAACGTGTAGCAAAGCAGATTAACAAGGATTTTCAGGATAAGGAGCCCGTTTTCCTGGCTGTTCTGAACGGTTCGTTCATCTTCGCTGCCGATTTGTTGAAGGAGGTAAGTCTTCCCTGCGAGATTTCCTTTGTTAAGCTGGCATCCTACCAGGGCGTCAACACAACGGGCAAGATTCGCGAGGTGATAGGATTGAACGTGGACCTTACGGACCGTCCCGTCATCATCGTAGAGGATATTGTGGATACGGGTCTGACTATGGCGCACATGCTGGATGTGCTGAAGCTGCAGAACCCTGCCAGCATAGATATCTGTACGCTGTTGCTGAAGCCTGGCAAGTTGCAGGTGGATCTTGACATCAAGTATTGCTGCATGGAGATTCCCAATGACTTCATAGTAGGCTACGGCCTGGACTATGACGGCTACGGAAGAAATACAAGGGATATTTTCACGTTAGTGAAGTGAAGAATGAAGAGTGAAGAATTTGCTGCCGCTATGCTCGCTAACCTCTAACCTCTAACTTCTAACTTCCAACCCCTAACCTCTAATAAAAAAAAGAATATAACAATAAAGTTTATTTAAGGTATGAAGAATATTATTATCTTTGGTGCTCCCGGTTCTGGTAAGGGTACCTACAGTGATGAGATTGTAGAGAAGTATGGTATGGGTCACATCAGCACAGGTGATGTGTTGCGTGCTGAGATCAAGAACGGTACAGAGCTGGGCAAGACAGCCAAGGGTTATATAGATAACGGTCAGTTGATTCCTGACGAGTTGATGATTGACATTCTGGCTAAGACCTACGACAGCTTGCCTGCCGGTAAGGGTGTTATCTTTGACGGTTTCCCCCGTACTATCGCTCAGGCCGAGGCTCTGAAGCAGATGCTGGCAGAGCGTAAGCACGACATGGGCGTGATGATTGAGCTGGTTGTTGATGAGGATACATTGATGAAGCGTTTGCTGAACCGTGCCATTGAGCAGGGTCGTGCTGATGATAACGAGGAGACTATCAAGAAGCGTTTTGCCGTTTATCACAGTCAGACAGAGCCTCTGGCAGCATGGTTCCAGAAGGAAGGCATCCGTCATACATTCACATGGGAAGGCAGCAAGGAGCAGATGCTGGCTAATATCTTTGCCTTCCTGGATACTTTGAAATAAAATTAGATGGCAGAAAGCAATTTTGTAGACTACGTAAAGATCTGCTGCCGCTCTGGTAAGGGCGGTCGCGGATCTATGCATATGCACAGGGCCAAGTACATTCCTAATGGCGGTCCTGATGGTGGCGACGGCGGTCGTGGCGGTCACGTGTTCCTGCGTGGCAACCACAACTACTGGACGTTGCTGCACCTGCGCTATGAGCGTCATGTCTTTGCTACCCATGGCGGCAATGGCGGTAAGAGCGGTAGCACAGGAGCCGATGGCGAGGACCGTTACATAGACGTGCCTTGCGGAACCGTAGTCTATAATGCTGAGACAGGCGAATATATCTGCGACGTAACAGAAGACGGACAGGTGGTAATGCTCCTCAAGGGAGGTCGTGGTGGCTTGGGCAACAAGCACTTTGCCACCAGCACCAATCAGGCACCACGTTTTGCACAGCCTGGAGAGCCTATGCGTGAGCTGACCATCATCCTGGAGTTGAAGCTACTGGCCGATGTGGGGCTTGTAGGTTTCCCCAACGCCGGCAAGAGTACCTTGCTGAGTGCATTGAGCAGTGCCCGTCCCAAGATTGCCGGTTACCCATTTACTACTTTGGAGCCCTCTTTGGGCATTGTCTCATATCGCGACGGACAATCGTTCGTTATGGCAGACATCCCTGGTATCATAGAGGGGGCTGCCGAAGGTCGTGGACTGGGTCTTCGCTTCCTGCGCCACATAGAGCGTAACTCTCTGTTGCTCTTCATGGTGCCGGGCGATACGGATGACATCCGCAAGGAATATGAGATTCTGCTGAACGAGGTGAAGACCTTTAACCCGGAGTTGCTGGATAAACAGCGTGTTTTGGCTATTACCAAGACCGACTTGCTGGACGAGGAACTGCAGCAGATGCTCTCTGAGGATTTGCCAGACGATCTGCCGCACGTCTTCATCAGCGCAGTTGCCAATAAGGGATTGTCAGAACTGAAGGATGTCCTCTGGAAGGCTCTCAACAGCGAGAGCAACAAGCTACAGGCCATTTCGCAGCAGGAGACCCTTGTACACCGCAATAAAGACCTTGCCTGGCTGCGTTCCGAAATGGAAGATGAAGGCGAGGATGAGGAGATAGAGTTCATCGATGAGGAAGACATCGAGGACGTTGAGGATTTGGAAGACTTCGAGTACGAAGACGAATGATTTACCCTACACCTTCTTGGCTGCTCGCCTTTTCCGTCGGAAAGGGTGTGCATGGAACAGAACCTGGTATTGATGCCCGTCAGACGGGGCTCTGTGGTGAATCCTTGCAGATTCCTTCCACTAGCATTATGATTCCCCGGCAGACTCACAGCACCAATGTGTGCAGGGTAGATACCTTTGGCGAGGTGGCTGATACTGATGCTGTTATTACTGACAAGGCGGGGCTTTGCATAGCCGTCAAGACGGCCGACTGCATCCCGGTTCTTCTCTTTGACCAGCGTCAGCACCGCATAGCCGCCATTCATGCCGGTTGGCGTGGTACGGTGGGTCGTATAGTAGAGAAGACACTACAACTGATGCAGAGTAGGGCAGAAGATCTTTCCGCCATCATAGGTCCTGGTATATCGTTGAAGAGTTTCGAGGTTGGCGATGAGGTCTATGAACAGTTCCTACAGGCAGGCTTCCCCATGCAGCGCTTAGCCAAACGTTATTCCAAGTGGCATATCAACCTGAAGGATGCTAACCGCTGGCTACTGGAGAACAACGGCATCACAGACATTCAGGTTTCCGATGTCGATACCCTCATTAGCCCTCATTTCTATAGCGCCCGGCGCGACACCATCAATACAGGACGCAATATCAACGGTATAATGATACTTTAAGATAACAAACGGAGCTGGCCATTATGGTCAGCTCCGTTTCATAGTTCATAATTCATAGTTTCTCTAATCCCTAATCAACTCCCCCCCTCCCCCGGGAGGGTCGGGGTGGGGTTTCTACTCCTCAATCGAACCTCCACCAGTCCAGATTGAATAGCTTGGTGCCCTTGAAACCCTTGAAAGCAAAGAAGACATCGTGCTTGCCTGTGACTTTCTGAGTTACGGCGGTGCGTATTTTCTGCCATTCCTCCCAGTCGCCTGTGTTGGGAACTATTGCAACGGCAATGTTCTGTCCGCTCAGGCTATCCAGGTGCACCTCTATCTGCCCGCCTTGTAGAGCCGATGCAGCACAGACTGTAAAAACTGTAGGTGAGGAAGAACCAAAGTCCACCTCGCGCACCTTGATATAATCTCCATCGTGGATCTCGCTTACATAGACGCCAGACTTTCGGCTGTTCTCTGTCTTAACGCCAGCCGCCCAAGCAATGGTCTCAGCCTCGGTACGCTGGTATGGATTGAGGGTTCCTATGGGACGTGCGCCCTCGTTGGTATGATGGATGATGGGGAAGGAACCGTCCTTGTTGAACTGAAACTCCTCGATGGCAACAGAGCGGCCGAAACCTCCTCCGCCAGGCAGTTTGCCTGTATGGTAGAAGAAGTAGTTGTGTCCCTTATGCTGGGCAATGCCGCAATGGTTGGTGAAGGACTTGGTGTCCTCTAACGGCATGATGGTACCTCGGTAGGTCCAGGGCCCCTCGGGCGTGGGAGCTGTGCTGTATGCAATATGTTCGGGTACACCGCCTGCAGCATATAGGAGGTAGTAAAGATCTTTCCGTTTCATAATCCACGGACCCTCTACGTACGAGTCCTTGTACTGCTTGCCTTCCTTGCGTTGGTTTATGACAGGTCCGCCAAAGGCTTCTTCTGTCATATCAAGGGTCTTCACTTCTCCGTCAAAAGAAACCATGTCCTTGTTCAACTTGGCATAGTAAACACGAGGATTTCCCCAATATATCCATGCCTGGCCGTCATCATCAATAAACACCGTAGGATCTATGTTGTCCCATGACCCATTGTCGAAAAGCGGCTTGCCTATGGCATCGTGGAAAGGTCCTGTGGGCGAGTCGCTGACAGCTACGCCTATGGCCATACCACCGGCCAATCGGGAATGGGCACATACGTACCAGTAGAACTTGCCGTTGCGCTCTATGGCTTGTGCAGCCCAGGCACGATCATCAGCCCAAGTGAAACTACTCAGGCTCAGTTGCGGACCGTGGTCGGTCCAGTTCACCATATCACTGCTGGAATAGATGCGCCAGTCATACATCCAGAAGAAATCGGCCTTGTCCTCATCATGTCCTACATAGACGTACATCTTATCGCCATAGCTCAGAGGGGCGGGGTCGGTTGTAAACCATGTCTGTACTATGGGGTTCTGGGCAGTAGCTGTCAGGGCTACAATTACCAATAGGAAAAGAAAGGTCTTTCTCATTTTGCCAGATTGCCTAGGATGCTGCGAGTGATCTCGCGTGTTGCTGTACGTGTAGCTGTGCTGACGGTGGTCTTGGTTATCTTCTTGCCTATAGAATCCTTAGGCCGACTCTTGCTGCCCGTAACGGTATTGGCCACGTATGTTCCCAAGGCAGCTGTAACGCTGGTGATGACGGCACTGAGAATCTTGCCGAAGAAGGATTTCTTCCAGCCTCCCTTCTTTCCGACCCCCTCTGAATCTCCCCGAGGGGAGACTTTTTTTTGCTCTTTGCTTCCTGCTCCTTGCTCCTCTCCCCCTAAAGAGGGTTGTGGGGTCCCTAACACCTCAAATGCACTCTCTCTGTCTATCATGGTGTCGTACTTGCCAAAGATGCGTGACGACTTGATAATCTGGTCGCGCTGCTGATCGGTAATGGCTCCTATCTGGCTCAAGGGGAACAGAATCTTGGCACGTTCTACAATGGTGGGTGTTCCTTTCTCATCGAGGAAGGAAACAAGGGCTTCGCCTGTGCCCAGCTCCATGATAGCATCCTCAGTCTTGAAGTCGGGGTTGGCGCGGAAGGTCTCTGCAGCAGCTCTGACATTTTTCTGTTCCTTGGGCGTGAAGGCACGCAGGGCATGCTGGACGCGGTTGCCCAACTGAGCCAATACGGAGTCGGGTATGTCAGTAGGATTCTGTGTCACGAAGTAAACACCTACACCCTTGCTACGGATCAGGCGCACTACCTGCTCTATCTTATCCACTAAGCTCTTGGGGGTGTCGGTGAAGAGGGTATGAGCCTCGTCGAAGAAGAACACCAGACGGGGCAGTTCCTGGTCGCCTACTTCTGGCAGGCGTACATAGAGGTCGGACAACAGCCACAGCAGGAAGGTAGAGTAGAGCTTAGGGTTAAGCATCAGCTTGTCGGCTGCCAAGACACTCATGATGCCCTTGCCGTCGGGACGGCATTGTAAGAGGTCCATGATGTCGAAAGCCGGTTCGCCGAAGAACTTGTCGGCTCCTTGATCCTCCAGCCTGAGAAGAGCTCGCTGAATGGCTCCTACACTGGCACTGGATACATTGCCGTACTGCTTGGTCAGTTCTGATGCATGGTCTGATATATAGGTGAGCATGGAACGCAGGTCCTTCAAATCCAATAGCAGCAGTCCGCGTTCATCGGCTACCTTGAAGAGGATGGTCATCACACCTGTCTGCACCTCATTCAGCTCCATCAGACGCGATAGCAGATCGGGACCCATATTGGAGATGGTAGTACGCATGGGATGTCCTTTCTCGCCGAATACATCGTAGAAGCAGACGGGGCTGCCTTGGAACTGCGGGTTCTCAATACCGAATTCGGCGCAGCGTTTCTCAATAAAGCCGGACGTCTGTCCAGTCTGACTGATACCCGATAGGTCGCCCTTCATATCTGCCATGAAGCAGGGGACACCGGCTTGCGAGAATGACTCTGCCAGTACTTGCAGGGTTACAGTCTTGCCGGTTCCTGTTGCTCCGGCTATCAGACCATGGCGGTTTGCCATCTTTCCGCAAAGGCATATCGGTCCGCTGGAACCATGTGCCACATACAGTTTGTTGTCTGTAAACATATTATGTAGATTTTGAGTTGGTTCAATAAATCCTGATTCATCAGTATTGCATGGCATCCACCACAATCAGGCTGTCGGCTTTAACTCTGATTTGCAGCCACTCACGCAGTTTCTCTGCGTCAGCCTTTGCCAATGGCTTGGTATTAGTGGTTGCTATGATGGCGGCAATAAAATGCCCTGAAGCTATGCTGTCGGTACTGGGCATGTCAACACGTGCCAGACTCAGTGTGCCCACTTGCGGGAAGAGGGTTGTCAGCTCTTTTCTTATATCTTTGGAAAGCGCTTCGTAGCGTGTGTATTCATCTAATTGGGAATTGAGCGAATTTACCTGTGCTGTCAGATTTATCAGTTGCTGGCGTTCTGTCTTCCTGCTGGTGTTCATGGCAGTCAGCTCATTGTTCAGCAAGATCAGACTATCCGACTGCGCCCCCTGAATCACTCTCAGTTCGTAACCGTTCAGTCCGTAGAACTCCATTCTTTTCTGAGCTTCTTGCTGGTGTGCTTTTGTTATCTCACGTCCAACAGCAACAACTCGCAGTTTCAGACTGTCCCGGTCCACATTGTCAGATATAATCTGAGTTCCGCGTTGTTGCAATTCTGCTTTGATGAAACGGTTGACATTATTGTTGAATACGCTCTGCTGCACGATGTTAATGGTCATGAAGGCAGCGGGTAGCATGGTTAATACAACCAATACCATCATAACACGACGGGCCTTTGCTGCACTTGCCGATGAGACGAACTTGGTTTGGCTGAAGTGTAGGAACCTGACGCCACAGAATGTGGCAAGGGCAATGAATACTGTATTGATAAAGAATAGGTAGAAGGCACCGAGAAAGTATAGCCAATGACCGGTAGCCAGTCCGAAGCCTGCCGTGCAGAGGGGAGGCATCAGGGCTGTAGCGATGGCTACTCCCGGAATGACATTACCCTTTCCTCGCGTACACAGGGCGATGATTCCTGCTGCACCGCCGCAAAAGGCTATGAGCACGTCATACAGGGTGGGAGAGGTACGTGCCAGTAGCTCTGACTGCGCCTCACTGAGGGGGGAAATCAGGAAATAGACGGTTGCTGTGAGCACACTGATCAGTGTTGCCACACCATAGTTCTTGGCCGAACGTTTCAGGAGATTCAGGTCGTTAATGCCTACAGCCAGTCCCATACCTATGATGGGCCCCATCAGAGGGGATATCAGCATGGCACCTATAATAACAGCTGTGGAGTTGACATTAAGTCCTAACGAAGCTATGAAGATAGCAAAGATAAGTACCCACAGGTTGGCTCCTCTGAAGGATACTCCACTGCTGATCTGGGCAATGATTTCCTGTTCGTTCTCTTTATCTGGCAGGATGTCGAAGAATACCTTAATCCTTTCTGTAACTTTCTCTATTTCCATGATATTACTGTTGTATGTTCGTTAGTTTTATGTCTGTTATTTACATGTTAAATGCTAAAATCTGTCTCAAAGGTACAAGTATGTGAGCTATTTTCCAAATTTATCAGGGAAAATAGGTATCTTTACACTCAATATAGCGAGTTCATAGGTGTAAATTAAGACAGTATAGTAATATTCAGTATGGCCGTCAATGCAGAACTACGGGAGTATGTAGAACAATATATCATACCCAGATACGACAGTTTCGACAAGGCCCATCAGCGCGACCATGTGCAGATGGTGATCCGGCAAAGTATGGAACTGGCAGAGAAGTTAGGGGTTGATGCTGATATGGCATATGCTATTGCAGCCTACCATGATACCGGTCTGTGCGAAGGTCGTGAGCATCACCACGAAGTATCTGCCCGTATTATCAGGGCCGACCAGACTTTGCGGCAGTGGTTCACGGCGGAACAAATCAGTATTATGGCAGATGCTGCCGAAGACCACCGTGCCTCTTCTGGTCATGAACCGCGTACTGTCTATGGGCGTATCGTGGCAGAGGCAGACCGTTTCATAGATGCGGATACAATCATCCTAAGAACCATTCAGTATGGCATTGACCATTACCCGGAGCTGGACAGAGAGGGGCATTACCAGCGTATGCTTTCGCATCTGCATGAGAAATACGGCCGTAACGGCTATCTGCATTTGTGGTTCGATGATTCCCCCAATGCACAACGCCTAAGGCAGTTGCAGGACATCATAGATGATGAGGCTATGTTGCATCAGCTCTTTGACAGGTTCTTACCCAGAAAAGCATAACTAATGTAAGTGAGGAAGAGAGAAATAGAAGTCATAAACAGTAAAACATAATATTGAAGTACAAATGAAGACAATCAAATCATTGTTCGTTTTGGCCCTTACGCTGCTAACTGCAGCATGTGGCACAACTAACACGGTACCCATTACGGGCAGGAAGACACGTCTGCTTGTAGACGATGCACAAGTGCTGAGCCTCAGCTCACAACAGTATCAGGATTATATGAAGGGGGCTAAGCTGTCTGCCAACCAGAACAACACCGCTATGGTGAAGCGTGTTGGGCAGCGTCTGGCAAGTGCCGTAGAGACTTACCTCAACAACAATGGCTACGCCAGTGAACTACAGAACTTCAAATGGGAATTCAATCTTGTGGCAGACAATCAGGCAAACGCCTTCTGCATGCCTGGCGGTAAGATTGTTGTCTATGAAGGCATTCTTCCTCTTACTCAGGATGAGACGGGCCTTGCCATAGTGCTTGGACATGAGATAGCACATGCTGTTGCCAAGCATTCTGCCGAGCAGTTGTCCAAGCAGATGCGTCAGCAGTATGCCGCTCAGATAGGTGGTGCCGTAGCATCACAGGTAGCACAGGCAAAGGGCTTGGGTAATGCAGCCTCACTTCTTGATATGGTGGGACAGATTGGCTTCAACTTTGCCAACCTGAAGTATTCACGCGACAACGAGACGGAGGCAGACCATCTGGGTCTTATCTTTGCTGCCATGGCAGGTTATGACCCACAGTTGGCAATACCTTTCTGGCAGCGTATGGCTCAGCAGGGCGGCGGCAGCAACAAGAGCGAGTTGTTCAGCGACCATCCTTCAGACGAGAAACGTCTGGCTGCCTTGCAGAAACTTATGCCGGAGGCATTGAAGTACTATACACCTCCAGTTTCAGAACCTGCTCAGAAAAAGACAACCACCACAAAGAAGTCCACTACTACAAAGAAATCCACCGCAACAAAGAAGAAGTAGACAACTAAACATTATATAAAACAAATGCCACACCTCATTGCGAAGTGTGGCATTTGTTGTTGATTGCAATTCTGGGGAGCACCCCTAAATGCTTACTTTACCAGAATCTTTTTTCCGTTCATGATGTATAGGCCCTTCTTAAGTCCATTGAACATTGAAGAATCCTCTTGCCCCTTGCTCCTTGCTCCTTGCACCTTCCGACCTGCAAGGTCGTAGATCTCCCCTCCATTACGGGAGGGGTAGGGGGTGGGGCTGTCTATTCCAACCTCTTCATCATTGGCCTCTACGCCACCTAACTGCTGAGCATAGATGCCTTCAAGTGGAATGTTCCAATAACGTAGCTCGGCGATATCAATAACGCCTTCCTCGCCATCTTCGTCAGCAAAGAAATAGGCTACATTGCGAAGTATCCACTTGTCATCATTAGCGGAACTGGAGCTTCTGATTTTGGTACCGTCAAGGTAAGTAGTGATGTTGCAGTTGTCCACAACAAAGATGATACGGTGCCATTTGCCTTCTTCCAGGGTTCCTCCGTATCCCAGACCATTTGAGTTGATGCCCAGTTGGTTATTCTTGTTGACGAAGAGACTAGCGTCCTTGTTGTTCAGAACCTGGCTCTGGAAAATAACGTTGTAGATACCAAGTTTCTTAGGACGGATATCCATCATGAAGGTGAAGGTCTTCTGATCCTCCTCCTGATTGTGAGCGAATTGCAGATAGGTGTTGATAGGAACAGTGATGGCACCATTGCTGGCAGTGGGACCTGTTGTGGGAACAATGCCGGCAGCTTTTAGGTCTTCTGTTGCTTCTGGTCCTTCTGTTCCCTTGACAGCTGCACGCAGCGTAGCTGTTCCTGTTCCTGCCAGTAGGTCGGAGATGTTGTCGAAGGTCCAGACACTAATGGGCTCTTCCATGGGTTCATCTTCCCACTCCTGGTCAACCGCTCCAAGGGTTTTGACGTGCTCGTCAGTAAGAGGAACGTCCCAGAAACGAACTTCGGCAACTTCGTTATATCCGTCTTCGTCATTATCGTCGGCAAAGAGAAGGGTCTGAGGTTGCATAGTCCATAACGTGAAGTTGGGACTGGTGCTCTGTCCGACTAACTTTCCGTCGAGATAAGCATAGGCATATCCTGCCTTTACAACAAATACTATGCGGTGCCACTTGCCGTTTTGCATGATGCCGTGGTAACCTAATCCGTTATTGTTAAGGCCAATCGTGTTGTCCTTGATAAAGAAACAACCGTCGGTCTCGTTACGTGGATTAGTCTGCAGTAGGGCGTAATAGCCTTTCAGGCCAATAGGCTTGACATCAAAGAGGATTGTGTAGTCCGTCAACTCAGAGAAACCTGTATTGTTATAGAGCATGAGGTAAGAGGGAACGGGCATGTCTATGGCTTTATTTTCTTCTGACGGACCATCTACGCTCTCTATTCCTGCTACAGATGGGCGTTCTGTGGTCTGAGGACCGTCATCTGTCTTGAATGCAGCCTTTATGGTGGCGGTACCTGTACCTGCCATGAGGTTTTGGGGATCATCGAATGTCCAGCAGCCTGTGCTCTCGGGCAACTCTTCGCCTATCTTTATCTGGAGGACAGATACTTCCTGCGTATCGAAGTATTCTGCGTTGACTGCAATGGTTGCGTTTCGTCGACCTATTTCGTCAAGGGATTTAGCATGGAAGGTGTATTCTTTTTCTCCGTTGAAGAATGTCGTGTCAACAGGCTCTACCCAATCCGGGAGGTCGAAGGTAAATGGAACATTGGAATTGACGGAGACGGTAAAGTCGTTCTGGTTGATAAGGCGTATGCCTTGTGTTTGCACCTTGAAGTACTCTTCGGCATCCTTGAAGACATTACCAAGCCTCTTGGCATGGGTTGGAGAAAGGGGCAGATCCCAGAAACGGATTCCAGCTACGTCAAGGGGACCCTCTTCTCCGTCGTTATCTGCAAAGAGAAGGGCTTCCCTTGTGATTGTCCAGAGATCCCTGGTAACGGAGGATTCGCCAACCTTTTCGCCATCGAGATACAGGATAGCCTTACTGTTCTTGACAACATATAGCAGTCTGTACCACTTGTCCTGTTGCAGGTTGCCGACATATCCAATTGAACCGCCCAGACCTACCTGGTTGTTCTTGATGAAGAGTCCTGCGTCTGTTGCATTCTTGGCATCTGACTGGAAGAGAGCCTTGTAGCCTTGCAGGTTAGCGGGCTTAATGTCAAAGAGGATTGTGTAGTCGCGTAGTACCTCACTATCAGTATTGGGGAAAAACCACAGATACGAGTCCTTGGGTACGTTGATAGCGCCGTTTTCCTCGGTAGGACCTGCGGTGGGCGTAATGTTGGCGGAAGCTAAATCTGTGGTAATCTCGGGACCTTCGCTGCCCTTGACAGCACCACGTAATATGGCAGGATATCCGCCTCCGTCTAGCAGGTTTGACGTTTTGTCAAACGACCAGAGACCTGATACTTCAGGAATATCGTCGCCCGTATATGCAATAACCTCTACCAGCTGCTCCTCAACATCCTCTCCGCTTATGGTGATGGTACCAGAGTAACGCTCATTTGTCTCCTGAGGATTGGCGCGGAATGTATAAGCCTTTTCACCCAGGAAAGGCGTATCATCTACCGGCTCTATCCAATCAGGAAGTTCGAATTTGAAACCTACGTTGGCATCTACGGTAATAGTGAATTCCTTCTCATTCACTAGTCTTACGTTGGGAGTCTTAACGTTCAGGTAGGCCTGTTCCTCTTCTTCGGGAATAACTTCCAAGCCGCAGAGTTTTCTTACCTGATTGTCAGAGAGTCCTCTCTCCCAGAAGGCAACCTCAGAGACTTCGGTGTCCATCATCTCTCCGTCGTCGTCGCAGAGGAGGTAGAGTCCCCATGGGTCAAGCTCCCAGCGTGCATCTGAGTTGTTCTTGTCAAGGACTTTCTCTCCGTTGACGTAGACGCATATCCTGCCATCACGGTTTGTCATAACAATGCGATACCATGTATTGTCCTTTATTTCGCCAAAGTAACCACCTATAGCATTAATGCCAATCTTGTTCTGTGATACAAACATGTCGCCATCATTGTTGTTGGAGATGTTGGTCTGAAGCAAGCCGTTATAGGAAGCTGCATCAGCCATCTTTACATCCATCATGATGGTGTAGTTCTTAGTGGCTCCTTCGCTTGTGCGGTTCAATTTCAGGGCTGCGTTCTTGGGAACCAGAATAGCCTTGTTGTCATCCGTGGGACCTTCTATTGCTGCTATGCCAGCCTCACCCAAACTCTCGGCAACGCTAATCTGCTTCTTGCCTACTACGCAGGGTTGTAAAGACAAGTTTCCCTGTTCGGGCTTCAATAGGTTACTGCCATCCTCAAATTTCCATTGGCCCTCAGGAGCCGAGAAAACATTGTCATCACCAACAACGGGAGTCTGGAAGGTGGTAGTGAGTGGTGTAGAGGCATTGTCATAAGAGTCATAAGCCACAACCTCCAACTCATATTCGGTATCAGGTTTCAGGTTGGGGATGTAATACTGCAGAGGGTTGGGCATGTCGGTGTTCAGGTAGAACTGCGAGAAGATGAACTTCTCGGAGAGTACCAGACCGCCCTTGCTGAGACGTACACGATAGCGGAACACGCACTCGTTGTCTGTAGCCTGTGGCAGAAGGACTGTAGCATCATAAGCCATGGGCTTTACAGTAATCTGTGCACTCTTGCTGAACACAGGAGCGGGCATGCCGTTCCATAGGGGAACATTGTTGGGATTGTCATCGGCATCGCGGACATCGGCATACTCAAACTTGGAGCCGTCAAACGGAGCCTTCAGTACCCAGCGGTGCTCAGCACAGATTTCCAGATTGCGGTAGGTGTCATACCTGCAGATTTCAATATCACCGTCTGCCAGCTCGTTGACAACCAGACCCTCTGTAATGTTAGAGTAACCTGCAGGGTGTATGCCTGCGCCGACCTCTCCGGGGTTAATCTCGGAATAGGTTGTGCTGGCGGTATTGACAACGGTGTAGTAGTTCTGACGTTCTGAATTGGGATTGGCACCCTGGTGAATGCTGCGGGGATCGCCCAAGGGATAGTGACTGTGACCGGCAAACACTACAGCCTGCGGGTATTTGTTCAGCACGGGGTTCAGCACCTTCATGGCCCATGCGTTTCCATTCTCATATTCAGGCCATGAACCATAGACTGTCCAGCGGGGTGGAACATGGGTGAACACAAAGATAGGTTTGCCCGGACATTCCTTGCTGGCCTGAGCCATCCATGCCTCCAGTTGTTGCACTACATCATCGGGATAGGCTGCTTTTCCTGTAGCATCATTACCAGTGTCGTTGCTGGAACTGGTGCGCATACTGATGGTTATAAAGGGATAGCCCTTGATAACTTTGTATTGATGCAAGGGGTAATCCTCACCACCATTAAAGTCCTTCAGACCTTCTTGATAGTTCTTTGTGCCATTAGCGTTTACATTGTCATGGTTACCCATCATGAAGAGTAATGTCCCCACGGGGTTAGTGAAGTTAGACGCATCCTTGAAGACGCTTGCAACCTTCTCATACTCATCGGCATTTCCTGCGTTTGCCACATCGCCTACTATGGCTATGGCATCCAGAGGCTTGTGAGATGTCAGGTTCTTCAAGGCTCTGGGCACCTTGTACATGGCGCCCTGTCCTGTGTTGTTCTCAATGTGGATGTCAGAGATGACACCAAACGAGAGGCGGCCGTCATCTTGCGCCCATACACTATTCCATGCTATGCCCAGTAGGCCGACAAGGAATACGGAAGTAAAAATCTTTCTCATTTTGCTTAAAAAACATTTAAGGTTATACAGTTGTTTTAGTTTGTTGCTGTGTTGTTCAGTTTAAGTTTGATGTGAGGCTTGCAAAAGATAGTCTTGTTGTGCTCTCGTTGTGCAAAAATACGATGATTTTTTTTATTTTGGATAGTTATCCGTATATTTTTCTTACCTTATATATATGTAAGGGCGCATATGGCCTATGTTTTCTCCTGCTAACACAAGAAAGGGGAGAGCTTTTTCTGCTCTCCCCTCATCTTATTTATGTCTGTTGGCACGTTTTCTGCGGATGTCGGCTTTCATCTTAGCTGAACCGCTGCCATGAGCTCCGGTAATATACTGTTTCTTCTTGGCTTTGGTCTTTACCTTGGGTTCCTGCTCCTTGCCCCTCGCTCCTTGCCCCTTTTTATTTCCTTTAAAGGTGATACCCCCTAAGATTACGGCATCAATATCGTCACCCCCGTAATTCATATCATTGAATATTAATCATTGAACATTGAAGAGGAAGAACCGAAGAAAAATAATTCTTCATTCTTCACTCTTCATTCTTCACTTTTTAATGGTGGAACAGACGTACACCTGTGAAGGTCATGGCAATACCGTACTTGTCGCAGGTATCAATAACATGGTCGTCACGGACGCTGCCGCCTGCCTGTGCTATGTACTGAACACCGCTCTTATGGGCACGTTCTACATTGTCACCGAAGGGGAAGAAAGCATCGCTACCCAGACATACGTTGGTGTTCTTGGCAATCCACTCTTTCTTCTCTTCTCGAGTGAGAGGCTCGGGCTTCTCTGTAAAGAACTTCTGCCATTCGCCATCAGCCAGGACATCCATATAATCATCGCTGATGTAGATGTCTATGGTGTTGTCGCGGTCGGCACGGCGAATGTTGGGCAGGAAGGGCAGTGCCATTACCTTGGGATTCTGACGCAACCACCAGATGTCAGCCTTGCTACCAGCCAGGCGGGTACAATGAATACGACTCTGCTGACCGGCTCCGATGCCAATGGCCTGACCATCCTTCACGTAACAAACGCTGTTGCTCTGAGTGTACTTGAGGGTGATGAGGGCAATGATAAGATCGCGTTTGGCATCTGCGGGGAAGTTCTTGTTCTGTGTGGGAATATTCTCGAAGAGAGCGGGGTCATCCAACTTAACCTCGTTTCTACCCTGCTCGAAGGTGATGCCAAAGACCTGTTTACGTTCAATGGGCTCGGGCTTATAGGTGGGGTCAATCTTGATAACGTTATAGGTTCCCTTACGTTTTTCGCGCAGAATCTGCAATGCCTCCTCTGTGAACTCGGGAGCGATAACACCATCACTTACCTCGGGCTTGATGAGCAGGGCTGTTGCCTTGTCGCAGCAGTCGGAGAGTGCAATAAAGTCGCCATAGCTACTCATGCGGTCTGCACCGCGGGCTCTGGCGTAGGCACAAGCCTGAGCACTCAGTTCGCCAATGCTCTCGGGAACGAAGTAGATGTGACGGAGTGTATCTGTAAGGGGCAGACCCACAGCGGCACCGGCAGGACTGACATGCTTGAAGCTGGCGGCAGCGGGCAGACCTGTTGCGGCCTTCAGTTCCTTTACTAACTGCCAAGCATTCAGGGCGTCCAAGAAATTGATGTAGCCGGGACGGCCGTTCAATACTTCGATGGGAAGCTCACCGGCCTCCATGTAAATGCGAGATGGTTTCTGATTAGGATTGCATCCGTACTTAAGTTGTAATTCTGTCATTTTTCTGTTTATATTTTAATTATTGAACATTTATCATTGAG
>Ga0265298_10003294_pt1 | contig 21517 bp, 20 predicted proteins | sample AusTroGonzalo_MG_3_FD_193486 | JGI IMG/M metagenome (GOLD analysis project Ga0265298, IMG submission 193486) | Bovine rumen microbial communities from tropical cattle in Woodstock, Queensland, Australia - Gonzalo_01 | ecosystem: Host-associated > Mammals > Digestive system > Stomach > Rumen ...
CAATACGGCGACCTCGACGTGTCCAAAATCGATGAGCTCCCGCCTGGCAGAAAACCCGTGCAGACTCATCACGTTTACAGCGACGACCGCTACCGCATCATGATGTTCATGAAGCAACAAATTGCCCTCGGGCGGCAGATTTACGTAGTCTATCCCTGCATCAAGGAGTCGGAGAACACGGATATGATTGCGCTTCAAGAGGGCTATGAAGCCTTGTTGCACGACTTTCCCGAGCCGCAATATAAAATATGTGTTTGTCACGGTCGGTTGAGTGCCGAGGACAAGGACTTTGAAATGCAACGCTTTATTAATAGGAACGCGCAAATCATGGTGGCCACGACGGTCATTGAGGTAGGCGTCAACATTCCTAATGCCACGGTGATGATCATCGAGAACGCCAACCGTTTCGGTTTGTCGCAACTGCACCAATTAAGAGGGCGTGTAGGACGTGGCGCCGACCAGTCGTATTGCATCCTCGTCACCGACCATAAGCTGACTGCCGATGGAAAGACCCGCATGAAGACCATGTGCAGCACCAACGACGGTTTCGAAATCGCCGAAGTCGACCTCGAATTGCGCGGTCCTGGCGAGACGGGCGGCACACGTCAATCCGGACAAATCGAGATGATGATAGGTGACCTACAAAAAGATGGCGCATTAATACCTCAAGTCCGCGAGGCCGCCATCAAGCTTTTGTCCGACGACCCAAAGCTCATCAAGCCCGAAAACCGTATGCTTAGGGAGCATTACAAGGAATTGTTTGCCCAAACTTTTGACTGGAGCCAAATCGGGTAAGACGAAAAAAGCCCGCTTGAATCAAGCAGGCTTTCATGGTTTTTGGCAACTTCCGTCTCAAATCTTGATATCGTCGCCGTTGGCGTTCAGGAAGTTGTACTGCAATGTGTGGAATTCGGGCATGGACTGTACCTTGAAGCTCTTGCCGTACTTTTTGATCCACTTGCGGCGAATCGAAAACAGGCCGTTTATGCAGAGATAGGAATAGATAAACGGATGCACCTGCAGCGTGATGCGGTTCTCGTTTTGGTCGACGAGCAGGTATTTGAGGTTGTTTTCGATTTCGTCGATGAACAAAATGGCAGGACGAATCTTGCCTTCGCCGGCACAAACCGGACATTTTTCCTGCACCAGCACTTCCGTTTCGGGGCGCACACGATGGCGCGTGATTTGTATCAGGCCGAACTTGGTGGCAGGAAGAACCGTGTGCTTCGCGCGGTCGGGGGCCATGGCCTCCACGAGGGCATCGAAGAGTTTCTTGCGGTTCTTTGATTCGTGCAAGTCGATGAAATCGACGATGATGATGCCGCCCATGTCGCGCAAGCGCAACTGGCGCGCGATTTCCTTGGCAGCATCGAGGTTGACTTGGAGGGCATTTTCCTCGGGCGTGTTGTCCTTGTTCAGGCGGTGACCACTATTGACGTCGATGACGTGCATGGCCTCCGTGTGCTCGATGATGAGGTATACGCCGTTCTTGAGGGCGACCACCTTGCCGAAAAAGCCTTTGATTTGCTTGGCCACATTGTATTGCTCGAAGATGGGCAGCTTGCCCTTGTAGAGTTGGACAATCTCGGCCTTTTGCGGGGCGATGGTCTGGATGTAACTGTGGATTTCTTCATAAAGCGCTTCGTCGTCCACAACGATGTTGTTGAACGACTCGTTCAGCAAATCGCGGAGCATGACTGAGGTTTGGTCCATCTCGCTGACCATCCGTCCGAAAGTGTTCATTTTCGCCATCTCCACCGTGCAATGCTCCCATTTGTCGATGAGCGACCTCAGGTCGGCATCGAGTTCGGCTACTCTCTTGCCTTCGGCCACAGTGCGGATGATGACGCCGTAATTGTTTGGGCGGATGCTCTGGATGAGCCGTTTGAGACGGCTGCGTTCCTCGCTGCTCTTGATTTTTGAGGATACCGAGATGCGGTTGGAGAAGGGGACGAGTACGAGATAGCGTCCGGCAAAGGACACTTCCGCCGTAATCCTCGGGCCTTTGGTGGAGATAGGCTCCTTGGCGATTTGTACGGGAATCAGGTCGCCCACGTTGAGGAAATCGCCGATTTTGCCGTTGCGTCCCACGTCGGATTCCAGCTCGAACTTGGCCATCGCCACATCCCCGCCCGAAGCGATCATTTTCTTGTACTTGAGCAGGGAATTAATCTGTGGGCCAAGGTCGAGATAGTGCAGGAACGCCTCCTTGTGATAGCCCACGTCGACGAACGCCGCATTGAGGCCCGGCAATATCTTCTTCACCTTGCCCAAATAGACGTCGCCTACCGCAAACTGGTTGTTGGTCTTCTCTTTGTGAAGCTCGACAAGTATGTTGTCCTCCAACAGTGCAATGTCAACCTCCGAAGCGTGCGAGCTGATGATCAGGTCGCGCATCACCGTCTTTTCCACCGTCGCAACGGTCTCAACAATTTGTTGTTCTTCAGACATAGTGTTTTGCTTTTGGGGTTAACGATTTGATTGATAAAACAATAACACAACATTGTGTTGCCAATGCTGTGTTATTGCTCTTTTTGACCTCAAAGAAGATTATTTCTTCTTGTGTCTGTCCTTTCTCAAGCGTTTTTTGCGCTTGTGCGTTGACATCTTGTGTCTTTTGTGCTTCTTACCGTTTGGCATAGTATTGCGATTTTGTGTTGATTCTTACTTGACGGCGTTCATGAAGGTCTTGGCGGGCTTGAAGGCCGGAATCTTGTGGGCCGGGATGGTGATGGCCACGTTCTTGCCAATGTTGCGGCCGGTCTTTTCAGCTCTCACCTTGATGATGAAGCTACCGAAGCCTCTCAGATATACGTTTTCACCCTTGGCCATGGCGTTCTTGACGACTTCCATGAAGTTCTCAACAACATTTTGAACAGCACCTTTTTCGATGCCCGTCTTGTTGGCAATTTCAGCCACGATTTCTGCTTTTGTCATTTTTTTTCTTATTTTAATGGTTAGAACTTTTGTTTGTTGTAAATTTGCGGCAAAGGTACGAACAATTTTCATACGAATTTGATTTTTGTTTAATTTTTTTCTTCTAATGAGTTATAAATAAAGAATTTCGGCAAAACGGACGATGGATATCATACAAGACACATTAATTAATTGGTACGCGGAAAACCGCCGCGACCTGCCCTGGCGGCACCACCCTACGCCCTATCAAGTGTGGGTTTCGGAGGTCATTCTCCAGCAAACCCGCGTCAATCAGGGATACGAATACTACCTTCGTTTCACGGAACGTTGGCCCACCGTCACCGACCTTGCGGCGGCCACCGAAGAGGAAGTGCTGAAGATGTGGCAAGGATTAGGCTACTATTCCCGCGCCCGCAATCTGCACCAATGCGCCAAGCAAGTGGTCTCAGAATACAATGGCGAGTTTCCCGCCGATTTTTACAAGTTGCTAAAACTCAAAGGGATAGGAAACTATACGGCGGCAGCCATCGCTTCCATTGCGTTCAACTTACCCTATGCCGTGGTCGACGGAAACGTGTACCGCGTGCTCTCCCGCCTCTTCGATGTCGAAACTCCTATTAATATTAATGAAGGCCAAAACCTCTTTGCCCGCCTTGCCGACGAATTGCTCAACCGCGAGCATCCCGCGCTCCACAACCAAGCCATAATGGAATTTGGCGCGCTGCACTGCACGCCCAAAAATCCCAATTGCCTGCTTTGCCCGCTGCAATCGCATTGTTTGGCTTTTGCACGCCAAACCGTCATGCAAAGACCCGTCAAACTGCAAAAGACCAAAGTCAGCACAAGGTATCTCAACTACTTGGTTATCAGGATAAACGAAAAAATCTATCTCCACAAGCGCAGCGACAACGACATTTGGCGCAACCTCTACGACTTCCCTTGCATCGAAAGCCAAGAGCCAATGCGCGTGGAGCAAGTCGTTCAATCCGAGGAGTTTCGACAACTCATTGGAGATAACCCGTTTACGATAACCAAAACTTCCCCAACCTTTACCCACAAGCTCACCCATCGCACCCTCATCGCGCAATTCATCGAAATAAAACTTTCACAAGAATTGCCGCCAATTGAAACAAAAGATATAATTTTGACCCGTGAAAAGGACTTGGGTCGCTACCCGATTCCACGCTTAATTGATTTATACTTAACTACTTAAACACAGAAAAACCATGGCAAGTTTAAACAAAGTCATCCTCATTGGCCGCCTCGGAAGAGACCCTGAAGTCATCACCTTTGAAAACGGCAACAAAAAAGTGACCGTCTCGTTGGCCACCTCAGAACGCTATCGCGACCGCGACCAGAACTGGGTGGAACAAACCGATTGGCACAACATCGTCATCATGGGATTCCTCGCCAACGACATCGCCGAAGGCCGCCGCAACTATTCGAAAGGCGACATGATGTATGTGGAAGGCAAGCTACGTACCCGCCAATTCACTGACCAGCAAGGCTTTTCGAGAAGCATCACCGAAGTACATGCCGAAAGAATCATGCAATTGGCACCGGCGCACCCCGTCCAGCAGTCGTCCTACGGCCAGCCCTACACGCCCGCTGAACCCGCACCAGGATACGTGCCACAAGGCAATGCCAACGAATCGAGCGACCTGCCTTTTTGAGCAAATCGGCACCTATTTCAAAATAATTTCCTAATTTTGCCGCCTGAACTTTAAACAACACGATTTTGGAAACACCCGACCCTGACCCTCTCATAGGATTGCTCACCGTTGTTTCAAGCAACTTCTACAAAGGATTTTCCGAACAACCTGTCAGTGCCATCATTGGCTTGATAGTGCTTTGCCTGCTCCTCGTCGCCTCGGCTCTGATTTCGAGCAGCGAAACGGCGTTTTTCTCGCTCCAGCCCGCCGACATCGACGACCTCGAACAGCGCGACGACACCAAGAGTAAACTCGTACTCAAACTGCGCGAGAAACCCAAGACGCTGTTGGCTACCATCCTGATAGGCAACAACTTCGTCAATGTCACAATCACTTTGCTCTCCACTTATATCATGGCCATTTTGTTCGACATGAAGAGCTATCCTGTGGCTGCGTTTTTGTTGGAAGTGGTGATTGTCACCTCATTAATACTCATCGTGGGCGAAATCACGCCGAAAATCTTCGCCAACAACCGTCCCGTGGCGGTGGCACGTTTCATGGCAAGACCATTGCGTTTCCTCAACGGACTTTTCAAGCCGCTGAGCAAACTGCTAGTCAACTCCACCTCGTTCATCGACAAGCATTTGGAGACGAAAAAAGGTGAAATTTCGATGGAAGACCTCAGCACCGCCGTGGAAATCGCCACCGAGGAATCCACCCCGCTTGAAGAGAAACAAATGCTGATGGGCATTGCCTCATTCAGCGAGAAGGAAGTCAGCGGCGTGATGATTCCGCGTGTTGACATCATCGGTGTGGAGAAAGGCATGGAGTTTCCTGAGATGCTCGCCGTCGTCATAAAAAGCGGATTTTCAAGGATTCCCGTCTACAACGGAACCATGGACAAGGTGGACGGCATCTTGTATGTGAAAGACTTGTTACCTTATCTCGATGCCGAATCCTACGAATGGCAAAAGCTCATCCGGCCTGCCTTTTTCGTGCCCGAAAACCGCAAAATCAACGACTTGTTCCAGGATTTCCGCGAGAAGAAAATCCATATCGCCATTGTGGTGGACGAATACGGCGGCACATCGGGCCTGATTACGATGGAAGACGTCATTGAGGAAATTGTGGGTGAGATTAATGACGAATTCGACGAGGCCAACGTGGAGGAACATTACAAAAAGCTTGACGACGGAAGCTATCTCTTTAAGGCTCAGACTAGTATCGTTGACTTCTGCAAAGTATTTGGCGTGGACGAAAACTATTTTGAACCCATGCAAGGCGAAGCCGACACTCTGGCCGGACTCATCCTCGAAATCGAGGGACGCATCCCTGAAATCGGGTTCAAGTTCAGCTTCGAGAAGTTCCACATGGAAATCACCGATGCCGACCCGAAACGCATCAAGGAAGTGAAAGTTATATTTGATGAAGAATAAAGTATCCATATTGCTTGCGGCTCTTGCCATCCTCGTCGTCGCCTTCTCGTGCGACCGCCAGTCGAACTACCTGCCCAAACCGCGCGGCTATTTCCGCATTGACCTGCCCGATAAGGCTTATTCCAAAGTCGACACCTTGGAAAAATACAGCTTCGAATGTCCGCAATACGCACTCGTCACCCCTGACCCCTATTCGCCCGACGAGAAGGATTGGGTCAATATCGAGATGCCGCAGTTCAAAGGCTCCATCCATCTGACGCATAAACCCATTAATGGTAACTTGGGTGAGTATTTGGAGGACGTTCACACGATGGTCATCAAGCACCTGCAAAAAGCCAATGGCGTGCGCGACAGCCTGATTGCCAATGAAGAACACGACGTTTATGGCCTGCTTATCGAGATGGACGGCAAAGGTGTGGCCACGCCTTTGCAGTTCTACCTCACCGACAGTACGAGGAACTTCGTACGCGGCGCCTTGTACTTCAATTTCAAACCCGACAACGACTCGATGCAGCCCGTCATCAACTTCATCCGCGAAGACATCGACCACTTGATCAACACGTTTGAGTGGAAATAATTTGCAGGTTTTTCCCTATCTTTCAACAAAAAACCTTATTTTCGCGGCGCGAAAAACCTTTTGCGCCGATGTAAACGCAGTATTCACTTTAAAGAAAGGGGGAAAGGCCTATGATTAACAGCCTGAAAATCGGGAACTTGACTTGGCGTCATCTCAACAACCCAACCGAGGAAGACTTCGAATTCCTCAAAGACCGGTTTCACTTCCACCCCTTGGACATCGAAGACTGCAAATCCGTCAACCAACGCCCGAAAATCGACATTTACGACGACTATTATTTCCTCATCCTCCATTTTCCCAACTTTGACCGCCAAAACAAGTTCGTGAAAATCAAGGAAGTGAAGATTTTCTGGGGCAAGGACTACATCATTTCCATCGAGAAAAACCCTTGGGGCGTGTCGCAACTCTTTGAAGAATACGAGGAGCGCATCAAGAACGAGGAAGAGATGAACTTCCGCAATTCCGACATCCTGCTCTACCGCATCCTCGAAAAGCTGATGACCGAGTCAGTGTATCTGCTCCGCAAAGTGGGTTTGGACGTCGAATTAATCAACCGCGAACTGCTGCAGGAAAAACAGGTCAAAATCATCGAGCGCATCAGCGTGACGCGCAAGAACCTCATCCTCATCAACACCATCTTCAAGCCGCAACTGAGGCTCTTCCACCTCTTCGAAACGGGTAAGGTCAGAGGTTTCACCGACGATGTGGAGTACATGGAAGACTACTGGGGCAACATCCTCGACTACCTACAAAAGGTGTGGGACATGACCGAGGACTATGAGGAATTGATTGAGGGCCTGTCGCAGACCTTCGACTCGATGCAGACCAACAAAACCAACGAAACAATGAAAATCCTGACCCTCGTCTCGACCATCATCCTGCCTTTGACCTTCATCACTGGCCTTTACGGCATGAACGTGGGTTTACCTTTCCAGGATAAGGCTTGGGCTTTCTGGGGCATCATGGGATTCATGGCGATAGTGGCCACGGCATTCTATATCTATTTCAGGCACAAGAAAATGATGTAGGGACACCGCGTGTGTCCGACCCAAAACGGTCGTTTGTCATTGCGGACGCATTCGATACGTCCCTACGGCACGCACCATCATTTCACCAATAATTTTTCGTGTTTCACCACCGCCTCGCCGCGCATCAATTTGACGATGTAGCAACCTTTGGCAAGGTCGTTAGGCAAGGTCAGGGTGAAGTCGCCGACAGCATTACCCGTGGCCTTCATCAAAGTGCGGCCACACAAATCGCAGACGGCCACCGCATCAAAGGTTTGAAGATTTCCGCTCACATGAAGCGACTGGCCAGCCTCGATGGGGTTGGGGAAAAGATAAACCGGCTCCTCCAAATGGTTATCAATGACGTTCCAATTCGGGTCCCAAATCATGCGGGCGTATTCAGGATGGTCGACAAAGGGGTTGCGATTGTATTGGTAGTCGTCGTAAATGACATTGTTACGGTCGATTTCCTTCTGGCTGACAGGGTCTTGCTCGTTCCAGCGCATGAGCAATTGGATTGCCCATGGCAAGATTTCCGACTTGTTGGTCATGTCGCTGCTGCTCCAACTGCCGTCCTCGCTGTAGTAGCGCACACTCATGTACATCATGGCGCGGGCAAAGTCGCCCTTGTATTCGTCGATGGGTTCAAACACAACACCCGAATAGCCCGATGTCATGCAAGTGCCTAATTTCGAGCCGTTTTGCGAAGTCCATGTGGCCGAGCGCACCTTGCCGAAGGGATAATTGCCACGCTTGTTGTTGACATAGCCGTCCACGGGGAAGATGTGGTGCAAGTCGGTGCGCGCCGTGCCATCGTTGTTGAACCAACTTTGCGGCCAGGAATGTTCGCGGTTATAGCAGTCGCCCTCGTTGTTGTAGTTGCCACATTGGTCTTGGCCGAGGTAATACGTATACGGAGGGTTGCCGTTCGGGCGGTCGGAATACATGTCCCACACCACGCCGTTGCCTTTATTGTCGGTGCTCCAGAAGGCGTTCCAAAGGTTGCTGTAGGAAACGGTGCTGTGTCCCTTGATGATGTTGTGCAGAGCCACCTTCAACTGGTTGCCTGTCAAGCCATTGGCAGAGTTGTAGTAATTGGCTGGCTGCGCCGAAACCATCAGCGCGAAAGTGAGGCTTATTATTAATGAAAGTGTTTTTTTCATGGAATATGAATTTTAAATCAAATCGGTAAGCAAATACAAAATCGCGATAACCAACATGAACACTGAAGCCGAAAACTCAATGAAACTCAGCTTTTTAATCATGCTTGGCGCAAACTCGACACGCACAATGAAGAAGGCCCACAAGAAGCCTGCCACCACAACGGCCAAAATGAACCACAATCCAAAAGGCATGAAACAGAAGCCCATGAGCGACATCAGGAGGGTGTTCATCGCGGCGAGAACGGAGAGGCCCAAAATGTCCCAATCCGACTGAACGGTGTAGAGCATCTTGCCTTTCAGGACCCGCATCGAATCGACGAACATCTTGACGGCCACCACGAGCATCATCACAAAGACCATATACTCAGCCACATAGTTAAAGAGATGCGCCATTAGCCGACCCAAATTGTAGCCGATGATGACCGCAACGCCTTGCGTGATACCAAACATCAACGGGATGAGTAACTTTTGCGCGGGCTTGTCGTCCGACTTGATCAATCCCACTGAGCGCGTGACCACGGGGGAAGTCAAGCAGAGAATGAAAAGGATGCTTAGGATAATTGCTGGAGTAGTCATAAGCCAAATAAATCAGAATGAGTCCCTGTTCGAACTAAAGACAAAAGATTCAACTTGTCTTCTTTGGAATATATCAGTAGCCAATCGGATTGAATATGACATTCCCTATTTCCCTTATACTCACTCTTCAATGGATGGTCAAGATTGGCGGCAGGCAATGGAGTATCTGTAGCCAACATCAAAATGACCTCATTTAGCTTTTCTTCAGGCAAATTTCTTTTCAATGCCAATTTCAAATCTTTTTTGTACTGGGTTGTGAAAAAGATTTTTCTCATTCGTGAACTTTTTTCAAATAGTCCTCAAAATCCTCACAAAGAGTCCCTTTGCCTGCTTTTGCTTCACGAATAGCATCCAAAGTTGTTGACTTTGCACCTTTTGTTGAGCGGACTGGTTTGGTCAAAATACCCAAAGATTTAATCAAGCTAAGCAAAGCCTTACCCGTGCTTGTTCTTTCGTTAAGTGTAATTGTGTATGTGGCCATTTTTCCTATTCTTTGCTGCAAAATTACACATTCTTGTTTGAATAATGCACAAATTCTGAAAAAAATTCGGGGAAGCCGAACCGACTTCCCCGAATTGGTTTTAGTGGATTGCTTCGTCACTAAAGCTCCTCGCAATGACAATCCATTGGTTTAATCGTCATTGCGAGCGAAGCGAAGCAATCTATTGAATCAGCCCAGTCTCTTGAACTGGCATGTGAAGTGGCGCATCAGCTCGGCTTCCCAGGTGATTTCAAGGCCGCGCTTGATGGTGTCGCGGCGATCGTACACATTCTTCAGCGCAGCGGCAATCACGTCCATGTGGTTGTTGGTGTACACACGGCGCGGGATGCAGAGGCGTACGAAATCGTTGCCACCGAAGCGGTTCTCACGCGTGACCGGGTCGCGGTCGGCGAGGACATAGCCGATTTCGCAGGCGCGGATGCCAGCTTCGAGATACAGCTCGCAGGTCAGCGTCTGGGCGGGGAACTCTTCCTTCGGGATGTTGGTCAACACCTTGTCGGCATCAACGAAGATGGCGTGGCCACCAGCAGGACGCTGATAAGGAATGCCATACTCATCAAGTTTGGCAGCCAAGTAATGCACTTGCTTGATGCGGGTTTCAACCATCTCAAACTCAATGTTTTCCTTCAAGCCAACGGCCAAGGCATCCATGTCGCGACCGTTCATGCCGCCATAGGTGAGGAAGCCCTCGAAGGGGATGCAGAACAACTTGGCACCTTCGTACCAGTCCTGTTTCTTGGTGGCGATGAAGCCGCCCATGTTGACGAGGGCGTCCTTCTTGGCGCTCATCGTCATGGCATCGGCGTAGGAGTACATCTCCTTGGCAATCTCTCGCAAGGTCTTGTTCTCGTAGCCCTTTTCACGGGTCTTGATGAAGTAGCAGTTCTCGATGAAGCGGGCGCTGTCGACAACAACCGGCACGCCGTACTTGTGGCAGAGTTCGCAGGTCTCGCGGACGTTCTGCATACTGACAGGCTGACCGCCGACGGTGTTGTTCGTCACAGTGAGGACCATGAACGGCACGTTGCCTTTGTTTTCTTTCAGCACCTTCTCAAGCTTCTCAAGGCTGACATTGCCCTTGAAAGGCACCTCAAGCTGGGTGTCGTAAGCCTCGGGCACGGTGACGTCGATGGCGAAGGCCTTGCGGCTCTCGATGTGGCCCTTGGTGGTGTCGAAGTGGGCATTGCCGGGGATGACCATGCCGGGCTTCACCAAATAGCTGAACAGCACATTCTCGGCAGCACGGCCTTGGTGCGTCGGGATGACGTACGGGAAGCCTGTGAGTTCGGTGATGGTATCCTTCATGTGATAGAACGAGCGGGCACCGCCATAGCTCTCGTCGCCCATCATCATTGCGCTCCATTGGCGGTCGCTCATGGCGCCGGTGCCGCTGTCGGTGAGCAGGTCGATGTAAACGTAGTCGCTCTTCAGCATGAAGATGTTGTTGTGGGCTTCTTCGAGCCACTTTTCGCGTTGTTCGCGGGTGGATTTGCGGATGGGTTCAACCATCTTGATTTTCCACGCTTCTGCAAATGGTAATTCCATGATATTGTTTGATTTAAAGATTTAAAATTTAAGGATTTAAGATTTAAGGATTGTTGTATTTGAAAACAAGCCAGAACTTAGAAACGGTCACGTTCCTTGATGTTCAAATAAACCATATTACCTAAGATGTGGGACATATCAATAATAAGGTGCTTTCAAAAACGGGTCAAAGATAGGAATTTTTTGGGAAATGCAAGCATTTGGACGAGAATTTTTCGTTTTCGTCAGATTATGCGCTTACAATAAGTTCGCTTCTATGGCTTATGCCTACGAACAAGGCGACCAAGACATCATAAAGGCGGGAACGCAGACGGTTTTTGCTTTGGCAAAGGTGCTGGGGTGTGAGACCGAGGTGAGTTGCGGGTGAAACTGCTTCTTGGTATTACATAGCCAATATCGCCCTAAGATTCGTGTCTGTAAACGTATGCCAAATCATCAATTTGATGGGTTTGAATTCCTCAAAAAGCTGTTTCACAAATTCAATCTCAAAGACAATTCGAATATCGTTTTCGTTGCATTCCTGAGAAATCTCATGTTTAGTCCCGACACGTGCGACTTTAATGATATATAAGTCTCGTATGCCTTTACCTTTGGTATATGGCATAAAATAGTAAAGTTTGTTCAACTTCACGGTTGACGGAAACTTCTTTCCTGTGTAGTACAACTTGGCGTTCTGTTGGTTAAACGGGTCTATATTCTCGCTAGTTACCAAACTCACAAGAACATTCTTGGAATCATCTAAATCGCTATTATTAACTTGTTTCCTTTTCCTATAGGCATTTCTGAGGATGTCATTAGGATAAACCTTCTGTAAATCGAATATGTCTATTGGGAACAATTCTGGAGGCAACATTTCATGAGATATACGATTTGCCTCTTCAAATTGAGTTTCCTCGGGATTTTGGGCATCAATATCATTGAATAGCCTAATGAGAGAGCGGCCTATTGCGTATGCAAGATTCACAGGAACGGCATTGCCAATCTGTTTATACTGGTCGTAGATGTTTCCTTCAAATACCCAATTATCGGGAAAAGTCTGTATGCGAGCATATTCACGAACCGTCAAAGGACGGGTCTCCAAAGGATGGCATCGTTCAGTTTGTTTTTGTGCAGGAGCACAAGTTAGCGTTAAAGATGGCTCATCCATAGATAGACGGCGTGCCATTCCTGTCTTGCCTCCACCAAGATAGAAACTGCCGCCCATGTATTCTTTTTGCTCTTCCTCTGGCAAGTCGCGCCAGTCACCTCCCTCAGGAATCATAGCCATTACACGGGCTTTTTTTTCTGGATAAGTTTGCCCTTCGGAAGCGGGAACATCACAATCGAACAAGTCCCCTTGATAAAAAGCGTCACGTAATGTCATTACACGACGGTATGGGTCTGGCCATTTGAAGTGTACTCCTGTTTCATATATGTCGTTGCGGATAGCTATCAATATCAACCGTTCGCGTTTTTGTGGCACCTGATACATGATAGCCTTCAAAACACGGGGTTCTACCAAAGTATAACCCAATTCAGCAATGGCATTACGGATGATTTCAAGAGTCCTTCCGTCATCATGCGACAACAGTCCTTTCACGTTTTCACCCATAAACACCTTGGGTTGAATCTCTTTTACGGCACGAGCCAATTCAAAGAATAAAGTGCCACGAGTATCGTTCAAACCACCTTTTTTCCCTGCATAAGAGAAAGCTTGGCATGGAAATCCTCCCGAAAGAAAGTCCACTTTACCTCGTAACGGAGTGAAATCAACCTGACGAATGTCACCTTCAAGCACATTCCACTCTGGATGGTTTCTTCGTAAAGTTTGACAAGCCATCGGGTCAATCTCATTAAGCAAAACATGACGGAATCCTGCCATATGCATTCCAATAGCCAAACCACCAGCACCAGCAAACAATTCAATAGATGTGTAATCACGCAAAGGAGCCACATGAAATTCTTCGTCCCAACGAGTGTTTAGCATCATTCTGACAGGTTCAACATCCGTAAGATCCTCCATGAAAAACCCTTCTTTACCGTTTTCGCTCTTGTGATATGGATACATACCACTTTCACCCCATCTTTGTGCAGTGGCAAGAGAGGTGCCCATTAGGTCGGCCAAGTTTGTTGCAGATAAAAATGTCGGCATTGTTAGAAACTGTCAAATCCTTCGTAAGTCTTAAATGCGAGCAAATAAAGGCTCTTCATAATGTCAGGTGAAATCGATGCCAATTCGGAAAATACTGTATTCTGGTTAGTAGAACTTCCCATCTCATTTATGACATCATCTAGTATCGTAGGAAGAGCTTTGCATAACCTTGCAAAAGCCGACAAATCTCCAAATACAATTTCATAGAACTTATCTATCGAAACGCGACGAATATGGTCATTGTTAAATTGCTCTTTATCAACAGTTACAACCCAAGTTTTATCTTGAGTCTTTGTAGCTATGACTTCAACAAGCATACAAATTGCATGACTATCGCGGACGATTTTGTTCTGCATTTTCATGTAGGTTTTCTGCGATGCCGCCGAATTCATGGTGTTATGCTTGTTTTTCATTTCGACGAAAATATGCTTTTCTTCATTGACAACATCAAAACCTTCTGTAGGAACAGTCCAACCATTGCCAGCATAACGGAAAAGATTTTGATGGAAGTAGCCGATATGATTATTGTTCGACTTATCCATCTGACGCATGCACTCCGAAGCAACAACCTCTTCCATCGTCCTTCCATAAACTTTTGCATCAAAAGTCAGTTTGATAGGATCAATAATATTCTTGTTGAATTCCTTCAAGTCAATGCTTGCGCTATACCGTTGTACTGTTTCTTTCACATGCTTGAAAATGTCCTCATCTGAAATAAAACCTAAATTATACTTTTTCATATCAGTTGCACTTAGACCTAATGTTAAACTCGGCACAAAAATAGAAAAGATTTTCGAGAAAATAGACCATAAATTGAAAACCTTGAGGGAAAAACAAAGGCTGAAAGGCACAAAACAGGAGCAAATTTAGGAAAACAATCAAGGAATAATGGTATCGGAATTTTTAATTAAAAGCCATAACGGGTAATTTCCCAAAAAGCCTTTCTATGACTTCTCCCTCTCAAACAAATCATCCATAACCACGGTCTTTTGGATGCGGCCGCTGTAGGGGTTGTAGTGAAGTCCGTAGGTGGTAATGAGGGTGAGGTGAATGTTTTTTTTGTCATTGGTCAGCTCACGCACCCGTGCCACCCTGTAGCGCAGTTTCTGCTCATAGTCGCTGTCGATGACGTATTCCTTGTTGGTGAACTTTATTTCGCAGAGGTTAATCACACGGTCGGCGCGATCGATGATGAGGTCGATTTGGGTGCCAGCTCCGCTGTCGTCTTTGGGGATGATGAGCGATGAGAGTTGCGTCTGTACCCCGCTGATACCCAATGCGCCTTTTATCTGGCGGCTGTGACTAAAACAAACCTCCTCGAAGGCAAAACCTTGCCAAGCCGACAACGCGGGCGACATCACGGAATGTTGCCAATATTGCTCGTCGGTAATGTTTTTCCCTTCCACGAAATTGAGATAAAACAGGCAGAAATTGTCAATCAGTTTGTAATACACCTCGCGACTCTCGCTAATGGGGGTGAACGGCATCACAAAATCGCTGTTGACCAAGGCAGCCAAGGTTTTCGACAAGGTACCTCCCGAGGCGATACCCGTTTTCTCAGAGATTTCCTTGCGGGTGAAACCGAACCTGCGCGATGCGAGCAGGCGCACTATGACCGCCGATTCCTCGGCATTGCCGAACAGAGAATGAAACAAGCGGTCGAACTCGACGCGAAGTGGGGCATTGGCAACAAAAAACAGACGGTCGATGTTTTGCGCCAGCGAGAGACCTTGCCTAAAATAGTTCATGTAATAAGGTATGCCCCCGATGGCCATATAACTTTGCACAATGTCGTAACGGTCAAGTTCAATGCCTTTTTCCTTGTAGAACGCCTCGCACTCGTGAAGCGAGAAAGGTGCCAGTTTCAGTTCGTAGGTGATGCGCCCATACAACCCGCCTTTGTTGTTGATGAGGTTGTCCTTAATCCATGACGTGGCAGAGCCGCATACGATGAACAGCAGTTCGGAGCGCGATGAGGCCCATCCGTTCCAAAAATGCTCGAAAGCGGTGATGAAGCCCGACCTCGGTGTGTCCATCCATGGCAGTTCATCAAGAAAAACGACATGTTTGCCATCAACGGGCAGTTGTTCCAGCAGACGACGCAACAACCTGAAGGCCTCGGGCCACGAGTCGGGACAAGTAGCATCTTTCAGTCCATAGTCGCGCAGCGAAATGTAGAACTCTTCCAACTGACGTTTCATCAATTGCTTACCAGATACTTCCAAAGGTGACACACCAGTATGGTAAAAAGCGAACTGGTTTTGGAAGAACTCCCTGATAAGAAAAGTCTTTCCCACACGGCGACGACCATACACAGCCACCAATTCAGGCGACTTGCTTTCTTTAAGCCTTTGAAATTCAGCTATTTCGTACTCTCTTCCGATGATATTCAGCATAATTCCAATGGTTTTATTCAGCCGCAAAGATACAATTTTTATTCAATTTGGCTCAATAAAATTTTTTATTCAGCCAAAACCATGCATTTTTAACCTCTTCTGGCTGAATTAAATTTTTTATTCAGCCAAAATAGGGTGTTTTTGTGATGTTCTAGCTGAATAACAGTGCCACAACAAAGCCAGTACTACTGAAAGAGAAGAATAAACGAAAAATAATAAAGAAGAGAGATTATTTGGAAGAAATGTGTACTTTTGCTGTCGGAAATATTTGAAATAAAACCGACAAAACATATTAAAGATAATGTCAGAATCTATTGATGATAAGATACTTAATTCGGTAAAGAAACGCGGCAAGGGTTCTGTTTTTTCGACAGAAGAATACGCCCATTATGGAGATCCCAATACTGTGCAAAAAGCATTGAGTCGCATGGCACAAAAAGGGGTGCTATTGCATGTGTGCCACGGCATCTACTGCTATCCTCAAATCGACAAGGAATTGGGGTTGGGAGTGCTTTATCCTTCATACGAGGACATCGCAAAGGTCATCGCCAAACGTGACAAAGTCAGGATATTTCCTGCGGGTGCTTTGGCACAAAACATGTTGGGACTGTCGACTCAAGTGCCGATGAACGTGGTGTATCTGACCGATGGCAGCAATCGTAAGGTAAACATCAAGAACGGACGTGGTATCCTTTTCCGCCATGTGTCGCCGAAGAAACTGGCGTTCAATGATAAGCTGGCCATGCTGATTACCACGGCATTGAGAGACATAGGCGAAAAGAATGTAACGGATGAGCACACGACTCAACTAAAAAAGGTGCTAGAGCAGCATCCTGAACCGTTTTCAATACACGACATGAAATTGATGCCTTTGTGGATTAGGAACTTAATCAATGAACTCTATGAACAATTACACACAACTCTCTGACGCGCAGAAACGAGCGGTGTTGACGCAGTGCAAGAACATGATGGGCTTGCCTGAGCAGGCCGTTGAGAAGGACTATTGGGTGACAGTTATGTTGCAACTCATCTTTGATTCGGCGTTAAGCGAGCATATCATTTTCAAAGGAGGCACTTCGTTGAGCAAAAACGGCAATTTGATAGAGCGCTTTTCGGAGGACATCGATTTGGCGGTGAATTATGAGTATTTTGGTTTGAACGACGAGCCGACCAAAAATCAGTTGAAGAAGTTGCGCAAGTCGTCATCACTTTTTGTGAGGGAAGCCTTGGCCGGCGCCATTGCCACCCAAATAAAGTGCTACGGGTTGCAGGACCAGTTGAGCATCACAGTAGAACCTGACGGCGTGGGCGACAACACCTATCCTGAACCTCGGCACATTTATATACAATACCAATCACTACTGCCTGCTTTTCTGGACTATATCAAGCCCATGATTGTGTTGGAAATTGGGGCGCGGTCGCTCATGGAACCTAGTGTGAAGCTGCAAGTGAAGTCTATCATTGAAGATACATTGCCGCAAATCAATACAGATATGGTTCAGGTAAAAGTCACCACTGCTGCACCACAAAAGACTTTCTTGGAAAAGGCGTTTCTGCTCCACGAACTCTTTTCCGTTGAGCATGACGTTCTTCCTGCCAACCGTCGTTCGAGGCATTTGTACGACCTCAATCGGATGATGGACAGAGATTTTGCTGTTGAAGCCGTCCGTGATGATGCCCTTTGGGAACATATCCGACACCATAGAGAGAAGTTCACTTCCATTCTCGGAGTAGATTATTCCGGCGATATTCGAGACCATATCTGTTTAGTGCCGCCAGAGAAACACATTGACGACTGGAAGAAGGACTATCAATATATGTGCGATTCAATGATATATGGTGAGAAGCCGAGCTTTGCGGAACTGATGGAAAGCATGAAAGAACTGGAGCGGAGATTTAGGGAGAGAGAATGACGGTTAACTAATATGAGCGAAGCCATCCCCAGTACATAAAATGGGAATGCACTTAAAACTTCGACTTCGGGGCTTTTGTGGTTGATTTTGGGTGGAATACATGCTTACAATTGAAATATTTCCTATTTTTGTAACATGTTTTAATTTAAAAATAACCAAACATGCTTAAACTCAAATCATTACTCTTAGCAAGCCTGCTGCTTGTCGGCCTCAATGCCATGGCGCAGGAAGAACAGGAAATGCTCGTCGGCGCCAACTGCACGAGCATCATGGTGGGCAAAAAAGCCTCCACCGACGGCTCCGTCATCACTTCGCACACCTGCGACGGGCGCTACCGCACTTGGATGCGTTGGGAACCCGCCGCCGACCACGAAAAAGGCGAGATGTACAAGGTCTACAAAGGCACCATGCACACCGAAGACCCCTTCGACAACCGCAACGTGGAACTCGCCGGCGAAATCCCGCAGGTGGAACACACTTATTCGTACCTCAACACGGCCTATCCCTGCCTCAACGAGAAGCAACTGGCCATCGGAGAGACGACTTTCTCAGGCCCTGACACTTTGGTCAACAAAGACGGCATGTTCATGATTGAGGAGCTGGAACGTGTGGCCTTGATGCGCTGCGACAATGCTCGCGACGCCATCAAGCTCATCGGCAAGCTTGTGAAGGAATACGGCTACGGCGACGGCGGCGAGTGCATCACCATTGCCGACAAGAACGAGGTGTGGCAGATGGAAATCCTCGGCGAAGGCCCTGAAAAAATCGGCGGCGTATGGGCGGCCAAGCGCATCCCCGACGACGAGGTTGGCGTTTCGGCCAACATCGCGCGTATTGGCAAATTAGAACGCAAGAGCAAGGATTTCTATTGCTCCGACAACTGCGAGGCCGTGGCCAAGAAATACGGCCTCTGGGATGGCGAAGGCGACTTCATCTTCTGGAAGGCCTTCCGCGCCGAATATGGCGGTGGAAAGAACTACAGCGACCGCGAGTTTTTCATCCTCAGCCAATTGGCTCCTTCATTGAACCTCAACCGCGACATGCCCGAACTGCCTTTCTCAGTGAAACCCGACGAGAACGTCGACGTGCGCAAGGTGATGGAACTCTTCCGCAGCACCTACGAAGGCACCGACATGGACATGACGCGCAACGTGAAGATGGTCAGCAAGAAACGCCAAGACGACGGCACCGTGGTCGAGGACACCATCATCAGCCCTGTGGCCAACCCGTGGATGAACAGCACCATGCAGAATACGCTGAACTATCTTGCCCCCGGCACCGTGAACTTCCAGCGTACTGTGGCCGTAGCCTGGAGCAGCTACCACCACATCATCCAATGCCGCAGTTGGGTGCCCGACGAAATCGGCGCCATCTGCTGGATGGCTTGCGACAACCCAGGCCAAAGTCCGCGTATCCCGATTTTCTCCGGCTCCACTACCGTCCCCGACGGTTTCGACAAGTGCGGCCAGCTTCGTTATCGCGACGAGGCCTGGATTTGGCACTATCGCAAGGCCAACAAGCTCGCCACCGTGCAATGGGGCCGCTGCAAGAAGACCTTGATGGACAACGCCAACCGTTTCGAGCAAAAAGCTTTCGACGAAATCCCTGCCATTGAGAATAAGGCTAAGGCATTGATTGCCGAAGACAAGACCAAAGAAGCCACCGAACTCCTCAACCAATACACCTCCGACTTCGCCGCCTCCACGCGCCAAGCTTGGAAGGAGATGGAAAACAAGTTCTGGTACTGGTTCAGCTTCGGGTTCTAAAGGCAGTCCTGTCAACAACAAAAAAAGCGGAATTTCTTCCGCTTTTTTTGTTGGGTTTGTATCTCAAATCAGTTTGACTGATAGATGGTTATGGTCACCATTGTATCATACTCGCCTTGAATGAGGATTTCAGTCGACCTGTCGTGTGTGCTGTTCAACGGCTCAACGATAATCACAATCTGGCCGTTTCCCATGCCACTTTCCGGCTCATATTTCAGCCAAGGTGCTCCTTTTCCGACAACCCAGTTCAGTGTTGAGGTGATGTTCACCACATATTCCCCTCCTTCGGCAGGCACATTGATTTCGGTAATATCAGCCTGTAAAACAATGGGTTTAGCTTCTTGAACGACAATCGTTCTGTCCATGATTTGGCCGTTATAGCGAGCAATCACCTCTGCCGTCCGTGGCGTAGTGGTGTTGTTGACATCCACAATCAGGTCTTGCGTTCCGTTGCCGTTGCCCGTACTGCTCACCATGTAAATCCAGGAAGCCGAAGTTTCGACCCACCACGATACATTGGCTGTAACACTCAGTGTTTCAACACCTCCCGTATAGGAGGTATAAAGTGTGTCGGGCGACAACATGACCACGGCAGGATCTTCGCCTTCCTCTTGGCTCACCGTGACATTCCGTTTCAGATTTCCAGAAACAATCCAGAACTCGTGCATTCGGGAATCCGTTATATTATTCGGCGCAACCGTCAGCAGCACAGTGGCGTTACCCGTCCCGCTGTTGGTCGACACAGAAACCCAATCCGATTGCAGGTCGACTGTCCAGTCGACATCGCATTCAACCGTGATTTCAGCCGTTCCGCCTTCCTTACCGAAAGAGAATTCTTGCGGCGAAACCGTCAGGAAATGCGGGTCGGGAGCCGCCTCTTGGCGCACCAAGACGATAGTCCTGCCCACCGAGCCTCCTGGAAACGTGTACACAAACTCGACCTTACTCTCACGGCCAACAAAGTTCGCATTCTCAGCCACATTAACGGTCACTTCGGCATCGCCGTCACCCGAATTGAGGCTCAACGTCATCCAATCAGATTCGACGTTGGCCGTCCACGCGATGGTACTCGTCACCGTAAGTATCTCTGTTCCACCCGTATAAGGCATATCAAGTTCCAAGGGACTGACGCTAAAAGCCAAGCCCGACTCATGAGATTGATTCACAGACACCTGCGCTTCAAGACCACCTCCATTAAAAATCAAGGTTGCTTGACGCCCAGCCGAGACTTCACCCTCAATAGGAGCAATCACCACCTCGATGAGGCCATCATTTGAGCCTTCCGTCACCGAAGCGGTAATCCATTCCGGCAATCCAGAAAGCGTCCATGCCAAATTGGACTCCACGCTGATTTCAAATGTATTGCCCCAACGGTCGCAACCGATATTATCGGGAGACACCCTAAGATACTCTGTCGCAAAGTCTTGCGTCACCGTCAAGGTCGCCACATTGTCTTTCGACGACACCTTGACCTGACCCGAACGCGCTTCCATGCCGTTGTTGGCTGCAACATTGAGCAAAAGCTGCATGTCGCCTGAACCGCTCGCAGGCGAAACGGTCAACCATTCGGGGCTGGAATCCACCGTCCAATCGCCATTCGAGGTCAACGATGCCGACACTTCTCCGCCTTCCGCAACAACATTGATTTCGGGCGTGGTAAACGCGACATTCACTTTTTTTCCACAGCTGGCCGCAATCAGCATCATGCCTGCCAGCACAAACAAAATATTCAGTTTTTTCATATCAAAAAGAATTAATTCACAAAACATTGCGGTTGGTTCTATAACGGAAGAATGCCTTCTTTATTATCTGACTAGTCCTAAATAACCGTTACAGGTTTTACAGGGCAAAAATAGTAAATCTCAAATGACCGCTGCAAGATTTTCTTGTGGCGGTTTTCTTTTGTAGGTTTTAATGGTCACATCCCTTTGCGAGTG
>Ga0265298_10003295_pt1 | contig 21514 bp, 3 predicted proteins | sample AusTroGonzalo_MG_3_FD_193486 | JGI IMG/M metagenome (GOLD analysis project Ga0265298, IMG submission 193486) | Bovine rumen microbial communities from tropical cattle in Woodstock, Queensland, Australia - Gonzalo_01 | ecosystem: Host-associated > Mammals > Digestive system > Stomach > Rumen ...
TGGTAGGGCCGCCTCGCCGAGGCGGCCGCCATGGGCCGCGAATGGCGGGCTATTGGCGAACCATTGCGGCCCGCTCGGCGAGCGGGCCCTACCACGTGGGCTCTGCAGTGCTGGGCGTGAATTGGTAGGGCCACATGGTAGGGCCGCCTCGCCGAGGCGGCCGCCATGGACCGCGAATGGCGAGCAACTGGCGAACCATGGCGGCCCGCTCGGCGAGCGGGCCCTACCACGTGGGCTCTGCCGCGCAGCACCCATGTGGGCCGCATGGTATGGCCGCCTCTCGCTTCTTCACCCCCGACGTGAAAGCCGGGCGGCGATTTTGACCATTTTGCCAAAAATAGGCGCAAATCGGTACTACCATACGTGCCGCTCCGATGATATAATTCACGGCAAAGCAACCAAAAGGACATACAACAATGACGCGAAAAATCCTCGGCCGCATCATGTCGGCACGCTTGTTCGTATTTGCGATGGCTTCGTTCGCCGCGTTGGCGCTCTCGGCGTTCGATACGCCGTACCTGACGTTCAGGAGCGCGTCGTCGTTCTCGCTCAGCGCCACGAAACGGTGGGACGGTACACTCCAGAAGGCCACGAGCAATCCGGCGAGCGAGGCGTCATGGTCGGAATGGACGGGTGCTTCAATCACCGCCGTCGAGTCCGGCGGGCAGTACTACATCTACCTGCGCGGCAAGGACAATACCCACATCAATAATACTACGAGCTCTCCATTTACCTTGAGCGGTGCAACAGCCGACATCTACTGCGATGGCGATATCGAAACATTGCGCGACTACGAGGGCAATCCTCCTAACATGGTGCAATATTGCTACGCAGCCCTGTTCAATGGCTGGACCAGATTGGTGTCTCCGCCTGTGATGTCGGCGACGACGTTGGCGGTAGACTGCTACCGGAACATGTTTGAGGGGTGCACGGCGCTCAAATCCATACCGACGCTTTCTGCAACCACAGTTCCTGACAGGGGCTATTACTACATGTTCAAGGGTTGCACAAGTCTGGAAATCAATGAAACTCTGCCTGGCGTCGAGTGGCGACTTCCTGAAGGCGTGACAGGCGGAAGCATTTGGAACTACAATATGTTCGCTGAAACCGGCGGCTCATTTACCGGCAATCCGGTGGCGAACACTCCATACTACGTAGCAAGCGCGTTGCCAGCTGGCGAGATATACCAGATTGCCGGTAAAGGAACTCTTGATCTTGCGCTTGTAGGATTTTCGGTCAATGTTGATCTTTCGCCAACCGTCAAGAACGGTACGGCTCCCTACACATTTACGCTTGCGAGTGGAACGCTTCCGCTCGGATTGAACGTTTCCGGTTCCACGCTTGCTGGAACGCCTACGACGGCCGGCAACTATTCTTTCTCCCTTTCGGTGACGGATGCCGAGAACCACACGCTTGCCTCTGCCGCCTACACGATGCAGGTTGTGCAGCCGACAATCGTGGCGACGACATTCGTTGGCGCGGACGGGTCACCTATTACGACAAACTGTATCACTTTGACAACCGCCATGACTACGCTCAACCAGGCGTGGTACGTGGCTTCCGGCACGCTCAACTATGGTACAGGCGGTATCACGGTTTCCGGCGACGTGAACCTCGTCCTTGCCAACGGTGCGTCGATGACGGTGCAGGGCGCGTCCAAAAAGGCCGGCGTCAATGTTGCGCCCGGCAACTCGCTTACGATATACGGCCAGTCGGAAGGAACTGGCACGTTGAATGCGTCAGGCAATTCCTCTGACGGATTTGACTTCGGTGGTGCGGGTATTGGCGGCAATGACAAGGAAAATGCTGGCACGATTACGATCAACGGCGGAACAATCAATGCGACAGGTTCTCAATACACGTCTGCCGGCATTGGCGGCGGCAAAAGTGGCAATGGCGGCACAGTGACCATCAACGGCGGTACGGTTACGGCTACCGGTGGAGCGTGGTATGGCGCTGGTATCGGCGGCGGACAGGGGGGCAACGGCGGCGCAGTGACGATCAACGGCGGAACCGTAACTGCGACAGCTGGATCGTCAAGTGCCGGTACTGCGAATGCTGCTACTGGTATCGGCAGGGGCTATGGTTATGGACCTACCGCAGGCACTCTGACCGTCGGGCCGATGATGTCCGTAAAGGCTGGATCAGATGCGAATCCGACCGATGAAATCGGCAGGGGCGGCTCGATTACCATTGGCACTCAGCGGTATTTCGTAGTGGAAACTGCTGGGCTTGTTCTGGAAACGAGCGCGTTTGCGGCGTACGCAAACGAGTCGAAGAACTGGAATCTTGCCGATACCATCAGCGGCGGCACGACGCCCTACATATTCGCGCTTAAGTCTGGGTCGTCGCTTCCGGCTGGTCTGGGACTTGACGGCACGACGATTACGGGCAAGGTCGCAGTTGCAAATACCTACACGTTCACGTATGAAGTGACGGACTCCTCGGCAACGCCGTTGGCACTCGATGCCACTTACACTCTGATGGTCACGGCTCCCGATCCGATTACGGAGACGCAGACCAGTCTTTCCGTGACGGTTGGTAAGAATAAAAGCTTTACGCTAGCGGACACGGTTTCTGGTGGTGTCCCGCCGTACACCTTTGCATTGAAGTCCGGCAGCGACGCACCCAGCGGCTTTACGCTTGTTGATGGCGTTCTCTCAGGTACGGCGGCTTCCGCTGTCGATTCCTACTCGTTTGCTGTAGTCGTAACAGACTCGCTTGGGACTGCGAAGGATATTACCTATACATTTTCGGCGGAAGAATCGAGCGGCTTCACCGATGACGACCCGGAAGAGCCCGCGAGTGGCGATTCCGTCGATTGCCGTACGGCGGACGGCGTGGTGAGAAGCCGCACCTGTACCCTCCTGACGTCTTCTTCTACGGTGTGGAACAACAGCTGGTACTATGTCGCGCCCAACACAACGCTCTCCATCGCGGGCGTGGTGGTCAGCAACAAGGTCAGTCTCATCCTCGGCGATGGCGCGACATTGACGACACAAGGTGCAAGCCGTAAAGCCGGTATCCACGTCGAACCGGGCAACACGCTTTCCATCTATTGTCAGTCGGCCATGACAGGTACCCTCGTTGCCCTTGGCGGCTATGGCGCCGCAGGTATCGGCGGCGACAACGCCTACAGCACGACGACGGGCGAGATATCCGATTGCGGAAAGGTAAACATCTACGGCGGTGTCATTACGGCAACCGGAAATGGCGATGCGGCCGGTATCGGCGGTGGCGATGGTTACGGTAGTGGCGGAACGATAAGCGTCTATGGCGGCAGCGTAACCGCAACCGCAGGATCTGGCAGTGCTGCCGGTATCGGCAAGGGATGGGGTTCATCGGCTGTAAACGGCACTCTGACTGTTGGTGAAAAAATCCTTGTGAAGGCCGGGGCGAGCGCGAATCCAACAACCGTGCTTGACCATGGTGCAAATGGCGAAATTACCTTGAGTGCTCAAAGGTACTTTACGCTCGAGACGACCGGTCCGACGCCGCTCGCGCAGACGGTGAATGCGTTTGCGGCTTATGTGGACGAGGCATTCGAGGTAGCGCTTACCAACACTGTGAGCGGCGGAACGCCGTCCTACACGTTCGTGCAGAAGTCGGGAACGCTCCCGACGGGGCTTTCGTTCGCGAACGGCACCATCTCCGGTACGCCAACGGTGGCGGGTTCGGGAACGGTCGTGTTCACGGTGACGGATTCTGGTACGGGCGCAGACGCGCAGAGCGAAGACTTCACCTATACGTTCACGGTGACGGCCAAGCCGAAGAAGATCACGTATTACAACGGCGCGGTGGAGATCAGCGGCCTTACGCCGACGAACTACGTAGAGGGCACGGTCACAGCGCTTGCGGCATCCGCTCCGGCTGCGACAGGCTACGAGTTCGCCGGCTGGTACGGAAACTCCGGGCTTACAGGCGATCCTGTGAGTGCCATTCCCGCCGTGGCGACAGGTGACAAGGAGTTCTGGGCGAAGTTCACGCCTGTCGTCTATACGGTCACATACATGGACGGTTCCACGCCAATAACGGATCAGAATCTGACGCCCACGAACTACACGATCGAATCCGCCACGCAGACGCTCCCTGCAACGGCGACAAAGTCCGGCTACGGATTCTATGGCTGGTACGCCAATTCCGCCTGCACCGGCTCTTCGGTGACGACAATCCCCGCCGGCTCCACTGGAAACAAGATCTTCTACGCCAAGTGGGGTGCGATAAAGGTCAGTACGCCCTACGTCGATGCGAGCGGCAACGCAATGCCCGAGCAACTGTGCGCCGTCGTCACTTCGGAAACGACAACGCTCGAGACCGGTTGGTATGTCGTGAATGGAGACGTGACGAATAATTCGCCGATTACGGTTTCCGGCGACGTAAAGCTGATTCTCGCCGATGGTTCGCATCTCGTTGTGAACGCAACGGGTTCTTATGATGCGGCAATTGCGGTCTCTGGCGAAAATGCACTAACCATCTACTGTCAGACTCTTGGGACGGGCGTTCTTGAGGCGACGGGCGGCTCCATAAGCGCGGGCATCGGCGGCAGTTACTATACGCCGCCCTGCGGCACAATCACCATCAACGGCGGAACGGTGACGGCTACCGCGCCCAGCGGCGGTGCCGGTATTGGCGGCGGCTTGGATGGTAATAACAAGGGTCTTGCAACTGGCGGGTCTATAACCATCAACGGTGGAACGGTTACCGCTATCGGTAATGCCGCCGGTATCGGCGGCGGTGGCGGCACCCCGGCTGGCGCAGGCGGTACTGTTGTCATCAATGGTGGTACAGTTGTTGCGACTGGCGGTTCTTCCAGACCTGGTATCGGCGGCGGTACGACCAGCGTCAATCAGGGCACATTGACAGTCGGTTCGAAAGTTGTCGTGAAGGCTGGTCCCAGCGCGAATCCGACGGCAGTCCTCAACCCCAACAGAGAAACTGACCTTACATCTCTTTTGACTGGTCAGCGGTATTTCACCTTTGAGACGGTGGTTCTTGCGCAAGCGGAAACCGAGTTGGCCGCATACGCTGGCGAGGCGTTTGAGCTGTCGCTCGCCGCGACTATTTCCGGCGGCGTGCCGACCTATTCATTCTCTGGTCTGACTCCGAACAACCTCGGGTTGACGCTGACATCCGGCGGATTGCTTTCCGGCACGCTTGCGGCGGGCGTCTATAATCTCGCTTTGACGGTGACGGATTCGGAACTGGACAGCATCAATGCCAGCTATACGCTTACGGTGTCGAACAGGCCCAAGAGCATCACGTACAAGGATGGCGAGACGACGCTGACAGGTCTCACGCCCACGAACTACGTAGAGGGCACGATCACTGCGCTTGCCCCGTCCGCTCCTGCGGCGGCAGGCTACGCCTTCGCCGGCTGGTACGACAACGCGGGCCTTTCCGGTTCGCCGGTGACGGCGATTTCCGCTGTGGCGACTGGTGACCAGACGTTCTGGGCGAGCTGGACGACGGTTGTCTATACCGTCACATACATGATGGACTCCACGACGCCGATTACGGATCAGGGACTCGTGCCGACGAGTTACACGATCGAATCGGCAACGCAGACGCTTCCTGCGACGGCAACGAAGTCCGGCTACGGATTCTACGGCTGGTACACCGATTCTGCTTGCTCCGGCTCTGCGGTGACGACAATCCCCTCCGGCTCCACTGGAAACAAGACTTTCTACGCCAAGTGGGGTGCGGCTAAGAGCATGGAGTATTATGTTGATGCCAGTGGCAACGTAATGCCTGAAGTCGAGTGTGAGGCTATCAGTTCCGAGACGACCACACTCGGATCTGGCTGGTATGTTGTAAAGGGTGAAGTCTCGGTCAATCATACTATTACGGTTGATGGAGACGCTAAATTGATCCTTGCCGATAATTGCTTGCTGTCTGTAACAGGTTCGATGAACAAGGCCGGTATATGCGTTGCAGTTGTTGGATCAGTCACGAACTCTCTGACAATCTATTGTCAAAGTGCCGGCAATGGCGTTCTTTCGTCGACAGGTGGCCGTGCAGGCGCTGGTATTGGCGGAAACAACGACAACACCTATCGCCATTGCGGCGGCGTGACAATCCATGGCGGCGTGATTAACGCTGCAGGTCCAAGCAGTGGCGATGCTGCCGGCATTGGTGGCGGCGACAATGGTGGCGCTGGTGGAACTGTGACGATATACGGCGGCACGGTGACGGCTACAACCGGTAGTCAGTATGGCGCTTCCGGCATCGGCGGTGGTTATGATGGTGTTGGCGGAAATGTTGCGATATATGGTGGAAAAGTTATCGCAACGGCTTCTCCTCCTACGGGGATTGCACCCTATGCAGGAATCGGCGGGAAAAACGGCAATGATCAGGGCTCGCTTACGGTTGGCCCTGGTGTTGTTGTCAAGGCCGGATCAAACGAGACGCTGACGGATTCTGACATTCAGAATCCAAACGGTGAGACGGTCATATCCCTGGCGACGCTCTATCGTTACTATGACATTGGGCTTGCAGGTATCGCGCCACTCACGCAGAAGACTAGTGTGTTTGCCGCGCATGTGGGTGAGGCGTTCAATCAGTCGCTTTCCACAACGGTAAGTGGCGGCACTCCGACCTATACATTCGCGCAGAAGTCTGGGACATTGCCTGACGGTCTCTCATTCAACGAAGGAGTCATCTTCGGTACGCCTACGGCGGCGGGTTCGGCGGCAGTCGTATTTACAGTGACTGATTCCGGAGTTGGTGAAGATAATCAGAGCGAAGACTTCACCTATACAATTACGGTGACATATCCACCAAAGACCATTACTTACAAGGACGGCAATGTTACGATTGATGGACTCTCGCCGACCGAGTATACTCCCGGTACGGCGACTGCGCTTGCCGCCTCTGCGACAAAGACCGGTTACAATTTTGCCGGATGGTACGGCAACCCGGAACTTACGGGCGACGCGGTGACGGAGATCGACACTGAGGCGACCGGCAACCAGACGTTCTGGGCGAAGTGGACGGTGGTCGAGTACACAATCACCTACATGGACGGCTCGACGACGTTGACCGGCCTTGCGCCCACGAACTACACCATCGAGGCGGCGGTGACTCTCCCGGCGCCCGGCGAGAAGGAAGGCTACACCTTCGCCGGCTGGCGCGACAATTCCGGACTTTCCGGCGATCCGGTAACAGGAATCGTGCTCGGCTCCACCGGCAACAAGACGTTCTACGCGAAGTGGACGCGTAATCCCAGCGTTCCGGTGGAGGTGACGTTCATCGGCGCGAATGGAAGCGCGCAGACCGAAACATGCACAGTCCTCACGACAGACGATACGGAACTGACGGGATGGTATGTGGTCGATGGCGATGTCAATTACGGCAACAGCGGCATTACCGTCGTCGGCGCGGCGCATATCGTCCTTCTGAACGGCTCGTCGTTGAGGGTCAGTGGCGGCTACAGAAAGGCCGGCATCGAGGTGTCGTCAGGCAATTCGCTTTCGGTTTACGGCGAGTTTGGCGGAACAGGTACATTGTCGGCGAGTGGAGATTTTGAAACGGCCGGTATCGGTGGAACCTCGGATGGTACTGTAGGTGCCATTACAATCAATGGCGGCACGGTGGTCGCGAGCGGCGGTTACAGATCAGCGGGTATAGGCGGCGGCAATGGCAGAGACGGCGGCACGGTGACGATCAATGGCGGCACGGTGACGGCGAGCGGCAATTACGCCAGTGGCATTGGTGGCGGTTACGGTGCAGAATCCCAAGGAACGCTGACCATTGGAGAGTACGTGACCGTCAGCGCAGGCTCCGACTCCTATTCAACGGAAGTCAAGACGCCGGACGTGAACGGTGCGATTGCGCTTTCAGGCGAATATTGCTACAAGGCGGTTTGCGACAGGCCTATTTCCGTCTCCTATCGCGATGTTGACGGTGTGGATAAGCACGCATCGTGCAAACTCGTGACGGCGGACAGGACTGTGCTTGACGGAGACGACAGCGCTTGGTACGCGGTGACAGAGGATCTGAATATCTCGGGGGGAATTACCGTTACCAATAACGTCAAATTGATTCTGGCCGACGGCGTGACTTTGGGCGTGTCTGGCATTAGAGCGGGTATCGAAGTTTATGAAGGGGCTGCGCTGACGATTTATGGCCAGGCAGGCGGTACCGGTACGTTGAATGTGACCGGTGGCTCCACCGGTGCCGGTATCGGTGGCTATTCCGATTATAACATGGGTGCCGTTACGATCAACGGTGGTACGGTGAACGCGACAGGCGGAATGTCCGCCGCAGGTATCGGCGGTGGCACTTACAGCAATGGCGGCACGGTGACGATTAACGGCGGCACAGTTACGGCAACCGGCGGCAGTGCGTCTGCAGCGGGTATTGGCAAAGGTGCATACGGCAGTAATGGCTCGCTGACGGTTGCTGCCGGAATACGCGTCAAGGCGGGTTCAAGCGCGGATCCTACGGCGGTTCTCAATCCCAACGGAGAAACGTCGATAACCCTTGGCGGAGAGCGGTATTATGTGGTGGCGAGACCTGTCTTGGCTCAGAAGGGCGAATCCCAGTTCGCCGCGTACACGGGCGAGGCGTTCGAGATTTCGCTCACGAACACGATCGATGGTGGCACGTCGCCTTATACATTCTCCGGACTCACCCCGGACAATCTGGGGTTGACGCTGACTTCCGGCGGAACGCTTTCCGGCACGCTCGCGAACGGGATATACAACCTCTCTCTGACGGTGACGGATGCCGCATCGGATTCGATTCAGGCAAGCTACACGCTTGTCGTGTCGGCGCGTCCGAAGACCATCACCTACATGGACGGCGAGAATGAGCTGACGGGCCTGATGCCAGACTCGTACGTCGAGGGCGTTGGCGAGACCCTGCCCACTACAGTCTCCAAGCCCGGCTACACCTTCGCGGGCTGGCGCGACAACGCCGGCTTGACGGGCGACGCGGTGACGACGATCGGCCCCGAGGCGACGGGCAACAAGACGTTCTGGGCGAAGTGGACGGCGGTCGAGTACACGATTACCTACATGGACGGCTCGACGACTTTGACGGGACTTGCGCCCACGAACTACACGATCGAGGCGGCGGCGACATTGCCCACGCAAAGCGAGAAGGAAGGGTACACGTTCGCCGGCTGGCGCGACAACGCGGAACTGACCGGCAGCGCCGTCACGACGATTCCCGTCGGTTCCACCGGCAACAGGACGTTCTACGGAAAGTGGACGCGCAATCCCGGCGTCCCGATGGTGGTCACGTTCATCGATGCGAACGGCAGCGAACGGACCGAAACGTGCGGTGTACTGACCGAGGAAGACACCGAGCTTGGAAGCGGTTGGTACGTTGTCGATGGAACGCTCAATTTCGGCACGGGTGGCATTACCGTGTCGGGCGACGCGCATCTTGTCCTCCGGGACGGTTCGTCGATGACGGTGACGGGCGACAGCTCCAATTACAAGCCCGGCATCGAGGTGTTGCCCGGCAATTCGCTGACGATCTACGGCGAATCCGGCGGTACTGGGGTGTTGACGGCGAACGGCGTCAATTTTGCAGCCGGTATCGGCGGCGGTAAGGACAGCGCCTGCGGCACTGTGACAATCAATGGCGGTCAAGTCGTTGCCACCGGCGGATTCGAAGCGGCCGGCATCGGCGGCGGCTGGAAGAGCGCAGGCGGCGGCGAGAACAGCGGCAACGGCGGTACGGTAACTATCAACGGCGGAAACGTTACAGCCAATGGCGGCAGTGGCGGCCCGGGCATCGGCGGCGGCTGCGACTCGTCGAGCCACGGTACGCTGACGGTCGGCGAATATGTGACGGTCACGGCGGGTTCTTCCGCTAATCCGACCGCCGTGAAGACGCCGGACGTGAACGGCGCCATTACGTTGAGCGGCGAAAGGTACTACAAGGCGGTTGTGGATAGGCCCGTCACGGTTTCCTACCGCGATACGGACGGCACGGTCAAGAATGCCACCTGCAAGGTCGTGACGGTCGACACGGTAGTTCTCGACGGAAGCGTCAGCGCATGGTATGCCGTGACGCAAGACCTCACATTCTCGCGCAGTTTGACGGTCTCCGGCTCGGTCAACCTGATTCTGGCCGACGGTGTGACGCTGACGGCGACGGGGACATATTCCAGCAAGGTCGGCGTTGGCGTCACCACCGGCAACGCGCTCACGATCTACGGTCAGGCGAACGGTACGGGCGCGCTTGTCGCGACGGGCTACTCGTATGCCGCCGGCATTGGCGGCGGACAGGGCGAAAGCTGCGGCACGGTGACGATCAACGGCGGCGTCATCACCGCGACGGGCGATTATTTGGGCGCCGGCATCGGCGGCGGCAGCAGCGGCAATGGCGGCACGGTGACGATCAACGGCGGCGTCGTGACGGCAACAGGCGACTCGAGCGCGGCCGGCATCGGCGGCGGCAGCAGCGGCAATGGCGGCACGGTGACGGTGAACGGCGGCGTCGTGACGGCGAACGCCGGCTCGAATGCGGCCGGCATCGGTGGCGGTAACGGCGGCACCGGCGGCACGGTTGTGATCAACGGCGGCACGGTCACGGCAACGGGCGATACGTCCACGCCCGGCATCGGTGGCTCGTCGAGCCATGGCACGCTGACGGTCGGCGCCTACATGTCCGTCGCTGCCGGCAACTATATCGATTCGCTGACGGCCAAACAGCCGGCTGCGAACGGTTCGGTTGCGCTGGCGGGCGAGAAGATCTACAAGATCGTCTCCAACGGTCCGGTGACGGTCTCCTACCGCGATACGGACAGCACGGACAAGAATGCCACCTGCAAAGTCGTGACGGCGGACGCCTCCGTGCTGGACGGAGCGATCTGCTCCTGGTATGCGGTGACGAACGACCTGACCTTCTCGGCGAAGAACCTGATCATTTCCAATTCCGTCAATTTGATTCTCGTCGATGGTGCGACGCTGGAGGTGACGAATGCCTTCTACACGGCCGCAATCGAGGTGTCGCAGGGCAACGCGCTCACAATTTACGGTCAGTCCGCCGGCACCGGCGCATTGTACGCGACGGGTGGCGGAAATTGCGCCGCAATCGGCGGAGGAAGTGGCTCTGCAGGCGGCACCGTTACAATCAACGGCGGGGTGATTGTTGCAACAGCCACTTCGTTGAGCGGTGCGGGTATCGGCGGCGGTAACGATGGTGCAGGCGGCACGGTCACGATCAACGGCGGTACTGTCACGGCAACTGGCGCGGGTTTCGCCGCGGGCATCGGCGGCGGCGGCGATGGCGCAGGCGGCACAGTGACGATCAATGGCGGCACCGTGACGGCGACTGGCGGCGATCAAGGCGCCGGCATCGGCGGCGGGCAAAACAGCGATGGCGGTGCGGTGACCGTTGCCGGTGGCGTGGTGACGGCGACCGGCGGCTCATCTTCTGCGCTCGGCATCGGCAAGGGCGCATTTGGAACCAGCAATGGCACGCTTACCGTCGCCGAAGACATTACGGTCAAGGCTGGGGCGAGCGCGAATCCGGAAACGGTGCTGACGCGCGGCGCAGGCGGCGTCGTGGAGGGCATCGTTTCGCAGCAGTACTTCGTCCTCGTGAAGAGCGGTTTGGAGCCGCTGGTGCTGAAGGCCGGCGCAGGTGCGCTTTCCGATGCGCGGACCGGCGTTGCCACGACCTGGACGCTGGCTGATACGATCGAAGGCGGCACGTTGCCTTACGTCTTCTCCGGCGATGTGCCGGCCGGCCTCACGCTTGAGAGCGACGGTACACTCACCGGCACCCTCGCCGCGGCGGACACGTACAACTTCACGCTGACGGTGCAGGATTCGGCGTCGCCGAAGCAGACGTTGGAGGCGGCGTATACGATTGTCGCGCGGGCGGGCCACAACGTCACTTACTATGACGGGAACACGCAACTCAACCTTGCGCCTTCGTTCTACCTGGAAGGGGTTGGGCTCGCTTCCCTGCCGACGCCCGAGAAGACCAACTACGCCTTTGTGAACTGGTTCGACAACGCGGGTCTCACCGGCGATCCCGTGACGTCAATCCCGTCCGACGCCACGAGCGATGTCACGCTCTACGCCGAATGGAGAGAGCACCTTTCCGGCGTGGTTTCGATGACGTTCGTCGGCGCCGACGGGACGGAGCAGACCCAAAACTGCACGGTCATTGATGAAACGCTTACCGAATTGACGGACGGCTGGTATGTCGTCGGCAACGATGTCACGTTCGGCGGAAAGACGCTGGTTGTCTCCGGCAACGTGAGAATCGTCCTCCGCGACGGCAAGACGATGACGGTTACGGGCGAAAACCGCAAGGCCGGCATCACGGTGACGGGTGAGGGCAACTCGCTTACGATCTACGGCCAGAGCGGGAATTCCGGCGCATTGTACGTCACTGGCGGGCAGTATGGCGCGGGCATCGGTGGCGATCAGAACACGGCAGGCGGTGCAGTCGCCATCTACGGCGGCAGGGTGTTTGCGACCGGCGGAACCAGCGGTTCCGGCATCGGTTCCGGCATGGGCATCAATTTGGATCAGGGAACGCTGTCGGTCGGCGCGGAGATGGATGTCTTCTCCGGCGCGACCGATTCTTCGATGTCCCAGATGCCTCACGGAGCTGGCGGCGCAATCACGCTCGCCGAAAAGACCTACTACAAGGTGCTTCCGGTCGAAAGGGTGGTCGTGGACTATTGCGAGTCCGACGGCACGCCGAAGTCGGCGCTCTCGAAGATCATTACCGCGGAGACGACGACGCTTGACGGCGGCTGGTACGCCGTGACGAACGACGTGACGCTTGCGTGGGGACTTACGGCTACCAACGCAGTCAACCTGATCCTCGCCGATGGCGTCACGCTGAGTGCTTCCGGACGCTATCTCGACAGAGAAGCCGGCGTGATGGTTCACGGCGAAAGCGCACTCACGATTTACGGTCAGGAACTTGGTACTGGTACACTTTGCGCAACTGGCGGCACATACAGCGCTGGTATCGGTTCTGGCTATGGAGCGGTTTGCGGCTCGATCACAATCAACGGTGGCGTGATCGACGCGGTAGGCTATTCCGAAGCGGCAGGCATCGGCGGTGTCCGCGATGTGGCTGGCGGCACGGTGACGATCAACGCCGGCACGGTGACGGCCCGCAGCAGTGGTGAGGGCGCTGGCATCGGCGGCGGCATGGGCGGCGCCGGCGGCACGGTAATAATTACGGGCGGCAGCGTGACTGCAATTGGTGGAGCCTCCGGCGCCGGCATCGGCGGCGGCAGCAGCGGCGGCGCCGGCGGTACGGTGACGATTTCCGGTGGCACGGTTGTCGCGACTGGCGGATCCAACGGCGCGGGCATCGGCGGCGGCAGGGGCGGTTCCGGCGGCACAGTGTCCGTTTCGGGCGGCACGGTGACGGCGACGGCCGGGGCGAGCGCTTCCGGCATCGGCAGAGGGTATGGCCCGTCCAGTTTGGTCCAAGGAACGCTTCAGGTGACCGGCGGACTTACGGTCAAGGCCGGCGACACGGAAGAGTCGTTGGCGGAATTCCCGCCGGATGCCGAGGGCATGGTGGCGCTTGAGACGAGGAAGTTCTACAAGGTCGTTCCGCTCGCGCTGACCAGCGTATCCTATCGTGATGTGGACGGCACGGACAAGGTCGCCGGATGCCGTATCGTGACCTCCACCGGCGCCACGCTGGCGAACGGCTGGTATGCCGTCACGAACGATGTGGCATTTGCCGGTCCGCTGACGATTTCCGGCAACGTCAACCTCATCATTGCCGACGGCGTTTCCCTGAGCGCGACAGGCGATGGCCTCGACAAGGCCGGCATCAGCGTAACTGCGGGGAACTCGCTCGCAATCTACGGCCAGTCTCTCGGTACCGGCACGCTCTGCGCGACCGGCGGCACCGATTGCGCGGGCATCGGCGGCGGCGACGGGGAATCGTGCGGCGCCGTGACGGTCAACGGCTGCACGGTGACGGCAATCGGCGACTATTGCGGCGCGGGCATCGGCGGCGGCGACAAGGGCAATGGCGGCACGGTTACGGTGAACAACGGTACGGTGATTGCGTCTTGCAACGACACAATGGGCGCCGGCATCGGCAGCGGAAATGGCGACGGAGTCGAAATCGACGGCGGCACGCTGATCGTGAACGGCGGAACCGTGACGGCGACTGGCGGCCAGTATGGCGCAGGCGTCGGCGGCGGCAACAATGCCGCAGGCAGCACCGTCATCGTGAACGGCGGCATGCTCAACGCGCGCGGCGGTTCGTCCGCCGCGGCGATTGGCGGCGGCAAGAATGGCGCCGGCAGCACGGTGACGGTCAACGCCGGCACGGTGGTCGCGGTTGCCGAAGTCGAATCCGGCGACGGCGGCGCGGCGATCGGCGGCGGTCAGTATGGCGCAGGCGGTGCCGTTACGGTGAACGGCGGTTCCGTGACCGCGACCGGCAGCCGGTATGGCGCGGGTATCGGCGGCGGCAAGAACGGCGCTGGTGGCACGGTGACGATTTCCGGCGGCACGGTTGTAGCGACCGGCGGCATGGGCGGCGCTGGCATCGGCGGCGCAGGCACCGGCAACGGCGGCACCGTGACGATCACGGGTGGCACGGTGACGGCGACGTGCAACGTGTATGGAACGGCAGGCATCGGCGGCGGCGGGTCTTCGGAGAATCACGGAACGCTCACGGTTGGCGAGCATGTCGTGGTGACGGCTGGGTTCGACGAGGAACATGCAACGATCAAGCGTGCCGTGGCCGGCGTGGTCGCCCTTGGCGACGAACGCTGCTACTACGCCAGGACGGTGGAACCGGTGACGGTCTCCTATCGCACGGCAGGCGGCGTCGAGATGGAGGTCAGCGCCATGCCCGTCATCGAGGCGGATGCCGTACTCTCCAACGGATGGTTCGTGGTCACGGACGATGTCGTGTTCAAGGATGGCGTCACGATCAAGGGCGACGTGAACCTCATACTTGTGGACGGCGTCGTGATGGTGGCCTCGAACAGTGTCATTGGCGCGGGAGTCAGCGTTCCCTTCGGATGCTCGCTCACGATCTACGGCCAGGAGCTTGGCACGGGAACTCTCGAAGCGACCGGCAGCTACGGTCCCGGCATCGGCGCTGCCGAAGGCGATTGCGGCGCTGTGACGGTCAACGGCGGAAATGTCATCGCGACCGGCAGATACGGCGGCGCGGGCATCGGCGGCGGCCGCGGCGGCAACGGCGGCACGGTGACGGTCAACGGCGGCACGGTCGTCGCGACCGGCAGCATGAATTGCGCGGGCATCGGCGGCGGCAGCGGCGGCGGCAACGGCGGCACGGTGACGATCAACGGCGGCAGCGTCACGGCACTTGGCGGTTCGAACGGCGCGGCCGGCATCGGCGGCGGCGATCAGGGCAACGGCGGTACGGTGACGATCAACGGCGGCACGGTGACGGCGACCGGCTCCAACCTGTGTGCGGGCATCGGCGGCGGAATAGAAGGCGCTGGCGGCACGGTGACGGTCAACGGCGGTACCGTGATCGCCACTGGCGGAAACCGTGGCGCGGGCATCGGCGGCGGCAGCGGTGGCAGCGGCGGCACTGTGGCCATCAACGGCGGCATGGTGACCGCGACGGGCGGCGAGCTTGCGGCCGGCGTCGGCTGGGGCTCAACAGGTTGGAACATGGGTTCGCTGACTATGGGCACGCTCCTTCTCGCACGTTCTGGCGACGAAACCTACCGCATGAAGATCCTTCCTCGCGATGAGGAAGACGCCACGGTCGTGCTGCTTGACGGACTCAGGTATTTCAGCTCCGGCGCGGCGCAGACCTGCACAATCACCTACAAGGACGGCGAAACGCCGATGAATCTCGCCCCAGCTTCGTACACGGAAGGCGTTGGGGCTGATCTGCCAGGCCTCCCGGACGTCACGAAGTCCGGCAAGACGTTCGGCGGTTGGTTCGACAACTCCGGATTCGAAGGCGATCCCGTCGTTTCCCTCGACGAGACCGACGCCTGCGACAAGACGCTCTACGCATACTGGGCGAACGGCGAATCCCTGCCGATAACCCAGACGACGTCTGACCTCGGTTCGTTCGAGACGGGCGAGGAGATCGAAATCAGCCTGTCCGGAACCGTCAGCGGCGGCTGGTCGTCACTCACGTTCGCGGAGTCTGACGAGGGCAGCACGTTCAGCCTTGCCCTGGACGGCTCGACGCTGAAGGGCAAGTTCGCCGGTCCTGGCGAATACGTCATCTCCCTGAGAGTGTCGGATTCCCTCCCCGTGCCGCAGACGCTGGAACTGGAATACACGGTCACGATAACCGGCGAGCAGCTTGAGCCCCGGTTCACGATCGCAAACGGCAACCTCATGGGCATCGAGCTGAACGGCAATACGTCGATAACCATCCCGAGCACCGTCACCAACATCTTCGGCGCGGCTATCTCTGTCAATAACGAGCTCAAGGCGACGCTGAGGGAAGTCACGATACCGGGCAGCGTGAAGAAACTGTCGACTGCTGTGTTTGAGGACTGCACGAGGTTGACGAGCGTGACGCTTGAAAGCGGAGTCGAGTCCATCGGCTCCGGGGCGTTCGAGAGGTGCACGGCCCTGACAAGCGTGACGATTCCCAATACCGTCACGAACATCGCTACGCTCGCGTTCGCCTATTGCTCCGCGCTCGAGTCCATTGAGATACCGTCCTCCGTCAGGAGCATCGGCGTGGGCGCGTTCCTCGCCTGTTCCGCGCTTTCCGGCGTGACGATTCCTGAAGCCGTGACGGTAATCGAGGACATGACGTTCTCCGGCTGTTCCGCGCTGACGGCCATGGTGATCCCGTCCTCCATCAAGCGCATCGGGCAGCAGGCGTTCTACCAGTGCACGAGCCTTTCGTCCGTCACGCTGCCGGATTCCGTGGAGGATGTCGGCGATTCCGCGTTCGGGTATTGCGGCGGTCTGAAGAACGCCGTCATAGGCAACGGCGTCACGAACATCGGTGACAGCGCCTTCTTCAGCTGCGACGGCCTCACGGGCGTGACGATGGGCACTGCGCTCAAGTCGATTGGCGCAAGTGCCTTCTGGAAATGCACCTCGATATCGTCTTTGACATTCCCGGAATCGCTCGAGCGCATCGGCATGAATGCATTTGGCGTGTGCCACTCCCTGACGTACGTGAAAGTGCCGAAGGGCGTGTCCATCGGCGAATGGGCGTTCAGCGACTGCGGTCTTGTGAACGTCAACATCTCCGGCGAAGAGCAGCCGAAGCGCCAGATGCGGCTGATGGCCGCCGCGCCTGGACGCGCGAGGTTGCTCGCCGCAGAGCCGGAAGCGGATCCCGACGCCACGTCGCTCGGCAAGAATGCGTTTTTCGGCTGCCGCAACATGGAAAGCGCGACGATCGGCAGCAAGGTCAACGAAATCGGCAGCGGCGCATTTGGCTACTGCCAGAGATTGACGACGTTCAACCTCGAAGCCGGGAACGGGAACTACACGCTTGACAACGAAGGCCACCTTCTCCTTACGATCGACCGCAAGAGCGTCGTAGCGGCCGTTGCGGGCCTTGAGGACGTAACCGTTCCCAACGGTGTCACGAACATCATGGACAAGGCGTTCTCCGGCCATGTAACGCTCAAGAGCCTCGTGCTCCCGGACGGCGCCAAGGCCATCGGCGAGGGCGCGTTCTCCAACGCGACGCAGTTTGCGTCGATTACGATTCCGTCCTCCGTCACGACCATCGGGACCAATGCGTTCTACGGAACAGCGCTTGCGACAGTGCATGTCGCGTCGGGCGACATAATCCGCGTGAGGGACCTCATCGCAGGAACCGGCTTCAACACGGCGGGCATCACGTTCATCGAGGACGTTGTCTCCTCTGCGTTCACTGTGACGTTCGACGCGAACGGAGGCACGGTGGCCGAATCCTCGCGCGAGGTCACGGCAGGCGAGACCGTCGGCACGCTGCCGACGCCGACGCGCCGGGGTTACGGGTTCGTGGGCTGGTTCACGGCTGCGGAGGGCGGAACGCAGATCAACGCCTCTACGCCGGTTTCGGACAATGTCACGTATTATGCCCACTGGGCGAAGCAGACCGGCTTGATAATAATGATAACCTCGGAATAACGGCGCCTTGTCACCGTGAGGTGCGTTGGATATTTTGGTATACTTTCTTTCAAAAATTCTTGAAAGAAAAGATACACATGAAGACGCATCAGTTCTGGTATCCGCTTCCTACGCGCCTGATCGCGCAGCAGCCTGTCGACGTGCGCGGCACGGAGCGCATGATGGTGCTGCACCGAGACACGTGCGTGCTGGAGCATCGGCACATAGCGGACATTGTGGAATATCTCGACGCGAAGGACCTGCTCGTTGTCAACGACACGAAGGTGTTCCCTGCGCGGCTGCTAGGCACGTGGAGCGATTCGCCGGGGGCGGTGGAGGTGCTTATGGTGTCGCCAGCCACAGATGCCGACGCGTTGGACGCGGAAGGGCAGACGGCGCGTCCGGAGGCCGCGCCCTACCATTTATCGCCGATCCCCGACTCGTCGTGTGTGGATGGGATCATTGGTAGGGCGGGGCGTCTCGCCCCGCCGTTGCCAGCGGCGTGACGAAGTAACCGTTGCCGCGCCTGCTTGCCAGATCGGGGAGCGAAATGGTAGAATGTCGCCATGAAAAAGCATGTACTTTGCCTTGTGGTGGTTCTTGCCGTCTGTTTGTCGTGTTCACTGCTGGCCGACGACGTCTACCTTTTGCGGGACGACGGCAAGGTGAACAATGTCGATGTCCGTTCGTTCGAGACGGCGGGCAACTGGAGCAACGCGGAGGCACCTTCTGCAGCCCATGACTACTACGTGGTGAGCAATCGTTCGCTCCGCATTACGAGCGGCGGCACGGCTCACATCTTCAAGGGCAACTCGCTGACGATCGGCGGAACGGGGAACGGCAACAACTTCAAGGGCCAGATCATGGGATGGGGCGGACAGGCCAACGTCACCATCTCCAACCTGGTCGTGTACCAGTCCACGATCCAGTGCAACAACGAGGGGTGGTTCTATCTCCGGGGGAAGATGACGGTTCGGGACACGGCGACGGGAGATCGCATCTTCACGGGCATCAACCAGAACACCAACGGCGGGCGCAACTTCGACTTCCTCGGCACCGTGGTGACGACGGACGGCGAGTCGCCGAAGGTCAAACTCACGCACGGCAAGAACGCCGCCAACACCTACACGACGTTCAAGATGTCATGCGACCTGACAGACAGCCGGGCATGGTTCGAGGTCACGGGACAGAACAACGGACTCGCCATCTTCCTGCTCGACACGGCGACATTCGGCCTCGCGTTCGACTCGGTGAATACGAACGCCATCCAGCTTCTGAAGAACTCCAAGTTCGTCCTGACGGCGAACGGCGTGCAGAACGCGAATCTGGGCATTTCCGTGCCGGCGGCCCAGACGGCGTACTTCGGCACGCGAACGTACAGCGCGTCCGGAAACTGCAGCGGGACACAGTACGACTATCCCGACTACGACCTCACGCTGCCCGTGTTCGGATCCGGTACGTTCACGAAGGAGGACGACGGGCGCATCACGTTGCGGAACGACTGGAGCGGATTTCACGGCACGCTCGCCATCGAGGGCGGCTCGCTCGTGCTGACGGACGACATGACCGCGTCCTCGGACATGCGGGTGGTCGTCAAGGCCGGCGGCGCGCTGGAAACCGAACGCACCGACGGGACATACGGCGACCTGGACGTCACCTTCGAGGCGGGTGCGGGTCTTATCGTGCCTTATAACGCGGAGATGGGTGTCGCCTCGCCCATCACGCTCGGCGCGTCGTTCCTCGAGGCCGCTACGTTCCCCGTGGGGTTGAAGCTCTCGCAGTCCATCGCGTTTCCAGTGAACGCGACGAACCGCCTCGCCGTGGCGAAGGTGGACAGCGCCGTGCGCGTGGTGACCGGCGCGGACTTTACGGACACGACCGCGAAGACGTATGACCTGCCACGCACGTGGTTCGAGGTGGTGACGGACGGTACTGGGATGCAGACCGTCTATCTTGTAGTGAAACCGGTTCTCGTCCATGGTGGCGAAGGGACTTGGATGCCGTTCGACGGCGTGTTCCTCCGCGATGGGTCGAGTAGCCAGTCCTCGCTAACGGCCAATTACGTCTGGAGCGACCATCTGGCCTCTCATCCCGGAGCGGACTACATCCATACGGGGTCTGCCATATCGGCCATAACGCAGGGGGGCGTCGGATCTCGCGCGACGATTGAAGGGGACATGCTCGTTCTCGCGAGCGGTAGCATCGCGTCGCGCAGCGAACACATCGTCCTTCCGTATGTCCTTGTCGCATCGACCAATCTTCTGTTCAGCTGTGCCGGGTACGCTGCGAACAGTCGGCACAAGATCGAGGGAGGCCCGATCCATGTGTCGGCGGCAAGCACGACGCCCCTCGAGTTCAGAAGCCAGACCGAGAACGACAGGACGCTCTTCCGCAAGGTCGACCTCTTGGCGCCGCTGGAGGGGCCGGGCAGCGTGTTGTTCCGCACGTATGCGCCGCCGAACGATGCCTATATCTCCTGCGAGTCGCCGAATTTCAAGGGCATTCTCATCGTCGATGCGTCTGGTGGCCTTTCGGCGAAGGACGGACTTTCGCTCCACATAGGTTCGCAACAGGCCCTTGGCGGCAGACCGGACACGTACGAGTCGCGCGGAATCCAGCTGAGGGGCTACAGTTGCATCGCGCCGACCGTCTCCATGACGCTTGACTCATCTCTGAACCGAGGCCTTGTGATCTCGGAGGGGAACGGCGCGCTGTCGGGCGGCGGTTTCGACGTTCCGAGCAATGTCGTCCTGACGCTGACGATGAACGTGATCCAGAACGGCACGCTCCTGAAGAAGGGGCCGGGTACGCTGGTGATCGGCAGCAATTCGCATACATACGGCGGATGGGGGGCGGATGTCGTCAATGGCACGAACAACGTGGTGGAGGTGCGCGCGGGCGGCGTGACGACCATGAAGGCGACGAATGTCGACAAACTGTGCTACACGTTCAAGGACGACGGCGGCATCGCGGTGTTCCAGACGCCACCGAACGCCACACAGGAGACCTATGGGCTTTATTCGACCTTTACGCACGAACGCGCATTTTCGCACGAGGCGCCGATCCGCGTGAAGCTCGTGCTGGACGAGCCGTCCACGCCGCCCACGTCGCGCTTCAGCCGCACGATCTGCACGATTCCGCAGGCGCTCAATCCCAAGACAGACTTCGCGGTGGACAAGCCCTGGGATGGGTGGCGCGGCGAAGTGACGCGCGCGGACGACACGCCGTCCGCCAGCATGTACCGCTACACGGTCACCTACCGCCCCGTCGGCATGACGATCCTCTTCCGATAGTGGAGATATCAGATGAGAAAGCTAATTGCGCGAATGGCGGTTGTGGGGACGGTAGCCGTGCTTGCCGTCGGGTTGATGGCCGAGGACGTGACGCAGGAGTGTACCGGCATGTTGCGCTGCTCGTTCGGCGGCGGCATCAGCATGGGCGGATTGGTCAACTTCGACAACTGGAGCGCGTCGGCGCAGCCGGTGTGC
>Ga0265298_10003296_pt1 | contig 21513 bp, 21 predicted proteins | sample AusTroGonzalo_MG_3_FD_193486 | JGI IMG/M metagenome (GOLD analysis project Ga0265298, IMG submission 193486) | Bovine rumen microbial communities from tropical cattle in Woodstock, Queensland, Australia - Gonzalo_01 | ecosystem: Host-associated > Mammals > Digestive system > Stomach > Rumen ...
GATTGCTTAGAAAACCATTTCTTCCACGAAGAAAACATTACTCAATATCCATAATCCCCATAAATCCGACAATTTTAAAGATTTCTTTAACGGCATCTTGAACATTAATGAGTTTCATTGTACCGCCGTTGGCGTTCATTGTTTTTTGTGCTTGCAAGAACACTCTTAAACCGGCAGAAAAGACATAATCGGTTTCGCTTAAATCAAAAATCAACTCCTTAACTCCGTCCAAATCAAGAGCTTCCATCAATTGCGGAGAAGTTGCCGTATCAAGTCTTCCTTTGATTTTGTAGGTTAATTTTTCGCCTTCTTTAACTGTTTCAAATTCCATTGATCTGCTGTCCATTGTAATTTCCTTTCTTTAACGGATATTCGTTACGGCAACAATACAGGCATTTGCAAAAATTTGCAAGACATATTCGCAGAATCTAACAATTTATTGCAATTATCTTTCTTTAGAACGAATTACCTGTAAAGTATCCAAGAACTGTTGTGAGGTGAACGTATCCTTCGGCAACGTATCGGTTTTAACACTGTCATGCGGCAACGTAACGTTTTTGATTGTATCGGCAGGCAAATTCTCATCTGCTTCAGGTTCTTCGGCATAAGAACTCATTTCATAACGATTATTGTTACGGCGTTGCATGTTAGAACCGTCACGATTATTACGAACTATGCTTATTTCGGACGTAAATTCGGAAATATTGGCATCGGCCACCACCACCGCATGACGGTTACGGTCTATAAACAAACCGCTGAATCCTTCTTCGGTGTATATTGCATTGTTATCATCTGCTTTTACAAAGCTCACATGACTGCTTCCATTCAAATAAACCGGTTTTACTCTCATATTTTCAACACTTTGCATTGAAGCATAGTTTGAATTTGTGCCTCTGGTCAAAACATATTGATCGGTTATTCTGCTACCGTCTTCTCTATACACCGGCACATCTACCTGATGCAAAGTAACAGAAGTACCGTACTTGTCGTTATCTTTTATCGGTTGATCATCTAAAAGCCCCATATCATTGGATTTTTTCTCTTTGAAGAACGGCTTATGTTCCTCACTGCAACTTGTAGTCAAAGCAACAGTGAGTGCCAACGGCAATAAATGTTTTTCTTTAAATTTCATCTCAAATCCCCTTTTATTGTCGCTATTGTACAATCATATACAGTTTTTGTCAATATTTTTTAATGTTTTCCAAAGGTCGTAGGCACATACGCACCGCGCGGATTATAACCATAGCCGATTTTATCATCGCCGACCGAGGTTTGCACATATTCACCGCGCGGATTATAGCCGTATTCAATCTTTTTATCTCCCACTGAAGTCGGGACATATTCACCGCGCGGATTGTATCCGTAGTCAATCTTTTTATCACCTACCGCAGTCGGGACATATTCGCCGCGAGCATTATAGCCATAGTCAATTTTTTCGTTTCCGACCGCAGTTGGGACGTATTCGCCGCGTGCATTATAGCCATAGTCAATTTTTTGATTATTAACTTCTACCGGCACATACTCTCCGCGCGCATTATAACCGTATCTGATATCTCCGGCGTTTGCCGAACTTATACCGAAACACACTAATATGGCAACGATTGAAACCTTATACATAACACTCCTCCTTTGTTATTAACTTCAGTATTATTATCCTCTCACCATTTTTTCAACATCTTCATAGCTCGGATATTTTTCCAAATTACCCAAAAGCGTATAAGTAGGTTTACCGGCAAAAATAAATTGCGCCGCTTTTAATATATCATCTTTATTCACTTTTTCTATTTTCTCCACAATCTCTTCCATCGGGATATTGCGATTATGGCAGAGTTGATGGCGGGCAATCACTTCGGCGGTGGAAGAAGAACTCTCGAGAGCCATTAAAATATTGGCCTTAAACTGCACTTTTACCCGATTCAGTTCTTTATCACTGACTTGTTCATTGACGATTTTTTTGATTTCATCGGCCACTACCGGCATATAGTTTTTGATTTCTTCCTGATTAAGTCCGGCATAAACTCCGAAAAGGCCGCTCTCGGTATGAGAATTGGCAAAACTGTAAACCGTATAAACAAGCCCGCGTTTTTCCCTGATTTCCTGATACAAACGCGAAGACATACCGCCGCCTAAAATGTTGGACATAATGGCAATGGGATAATAAAGCTCATGGTGATAATCAACCCCGTTAAAGCCTATCAATACTTGCGCCTGTTCAATATCGCGTGTTTTGATAAATTCGCCGCCGGTGTATATTTGCGGAGCTTTGGTGTATGAAGTTTTGGCGCGTAAACCGCCCATACGCTTATCTACCATTTTTACAAAATCGTCATGCTTTAAATTGCCGGCCGCCGCCACCACGATATTCTCGGCAGCATAGTTACTTTGCATATATTTACGCAATTTTTCGGCATCAAACGAACGTACCAAATCCGCCGTTCCCAAAATACTGCGCCCGATAGGTTGGTCGGCAAAGGCGGTTTCATTGAAATAATCAAACACAATATCGCTCGGATCATCGTTGGTTTGCTTGATTTCCTGCACTACCACCTCTTTTTCTTTAACCATTTCCGCGGCATCAAAAGTCGGCGCCATTACAAAATCTGATAAAACATCAAGAGCAAGTTCGGTATCGTTTTTCAGCATTTTGGCGTAGAAAACCGTAAATTCCCGCGAAGTATATGCGTTGGTGTGTCCTCCGACATTTTCGATATCTTCCGATATTTGCAGCGAATTACGCTTGGCAGTACCCTTAAATACCATGTGTTCGACAAAGTGCGAAATACCGTTGACATCGGCAGTTTCATAGGCGTTACCGGTATTCACCCAAATCCCCAAAGAAACGGTTTCGGTCTGCGGTCTTTCCACCGTTACCACGCGTAATCCGTTTTTCAAAGCAGTCAAATTAACTTGCATAAAAATCTTCTCCGTACTTAAAAAATAAATTTGACAGTATTATATGTCGGATATACTATAAATCAACATAAATCTTTAGCTTTTAGGAGTATATTATGGAAAAGAAACCTCATATAGCCGTTGTACTATCCGGTTGCGGACGTGCCGACGGTTCGGAAATTCATGAATCGGTTTGTGCATTGCTGTGCCTTGAGAATATGGGCTGCACCTATCAATGTTTCGCCCCGAATATCAAACAGGCATCCGTTATTAATCACATCAATAATCAGCCGATGAACGAAAAACGCAATGTTTTAACCGAGGCAGCACGAATTGCCAGAGGTAATATCCTTGATATCAAAGAATTCAATCCCGACGATTTTGACGGTATAATTTTTCCGGGCGGTATGGGAGCCGTTACCAACTGGTGCGATTTTGCTGAGAAAGGTACGGATTGTACCGTAAACACCAGTATTTACTCGGTTATTCGCCAATGTTATGATAAAAAATTGGTAATCGGTGCCATGTGTATTGCTCCGGTGTTAATCGCCATGGTATTGGCCGATAAGAAAGTTCACTTTACATTAGGTGCCGGCGGTGCTACCGCCAAAAAGTTGGAAGCCCTCGGTGCGGTGCATGAAGAAGTCGGCGTCAGCGACGTTTGTATTGACCGTCAAAATCGTGTCTGCACTACTCCGGCCTATATGCTGGCAACCAATATGCTTGAAGTTTGCCAGGGCGCACAAAATATGATAGGTGCCATGTGCCAACTTATTAAGGGATAAAATCCGATAAAACGCTTGCAATCCGCAAATTTTGTTTTATGCTGTGTGCAATATAAATAAAATTTGAGGGTAAAAAGTTATGAAAAACAGAACCAGATTCGCACCGAGTCCTACCGGATATATGCATATCGGTAATTTGCGCACGGCGCTTTACGAGTATTTAATCGCCAAATCTGCCGGCGGAGATTTTATTTTGCGTATTGAAGATACCGACCAAAAGCGCTATGTTGAAGGCGCTACCGATATTATATACCAAACCTTGAAGCGTGTAGGTATGAACTGGGATGAAGGACCGGATATCGGCGGAAACTACGGACCATACGTACAATCCGAGCGCCGCGGTATTTATGCCGAATATGCCCATAAATTGGTGGAATTGGGCGGTGCGCACTATTGCTTTTGCGCTCAAAAAGAAGATAATACCGACGAGGAAGAAGAAGGTGCGGAAAGTCATACCAAATTTCATGACCCTTGCAAACATATTCCTTTGGAGGAAGCCAAAAAACGCGTGGCCGCCGGAGAGCCGTTTGTGGTGCGCCAAAACATTAACAAAAAAGGCACTTCTATTTTTCATGACGTGGTTTACGGCGATATTGAGATTGACTATGACGAATTGGATGAAGGCGTACTGCTGAAGTCAGACGGACTGCCTACTTATAACTTTGCCAATGTTGTGGATGATCACTTGATGGAAATATCCCACGTCGTACGCGGTAACGAATATATTTCTTCCACCCCTAAATATAATCTGATTTACGAGGCTTTCGGTTGGACTCCGCCGGTGTACGTACACGTTCCGCCGGTAATGAAAGATGCACAACATAAGCTCAGTAAACGTAACGGTGATGCTTCGTTCCAAGATTTGGTGGCTAAAGGCTATTTGCCGGAGGCAATTTTGAATTATATTGCCCTACTCGGCTGGAATCCGGGGGATGAAAGAGAAATCTTTTCATTACAAGAACTTGAAAAATGTTTTTCAAGTGAAAGATTAAATAAATCACCGGCGATTTTTGATATTACCAAGCTGACTTGGATGAACGGTTGCTATATTCGTAATCTGTCACCGGAAGAGTTCCATAAATTAGCTGAAGAACATTATAAAAACATTAAAAAAGATATCAATTTCAAAGCATTAAGCAATGTTCTTCAACCAAGAATTGAAACACTTAATCAAATTGAAGATGAAACCGATTTCTTTGCCCAAGTGCCGCAATACGACTTAGCGCTTTATGAAAACAAAAAAATGAAAACCAATCCGGAAATTGCCGCCAAAGCTTTGAATTTGGTATTGCCGGTATTGGAAAACGTCAGCGACTGGAGCAACGAAAACCTGTTTGAAACTCTTAAAGGCGTGGCGGTTGCCAACGAGATGAAAAACGGACAGATACTTTATCCGGTACGTATTGCCCTGTCCGGCAAAGAAACCACACCGGGCGGTGCTACCGAATTGGCGTTCATCTTGGGTAAAGCCGAAACTTTGGAACGCATAAAGGCTGCCATAAATAAATTGGGGTAAAATGAGCAAATCAAGCGATTTATTCTGGAAAGGAGTGCTGAAATACACCGCTGTCGGGGTGGCTGTGTTTTTGTTCTTCTATCCGGCCTATGTATATCGCCTGATTTATCCGTATATATTCGGCGAATCTGTTAACGGAAAACTGCAAATTTCCGATAAAGATTTCTTTTCCGATTTGAAAAAAACGCAGGATATTCAAATAAAATCATCAAAAGCAACCTTTATTCTTTCGCCTAAAGTAAAATATGCGGTTACCGGCAAAGTAGCCTATGTGGAACGCTATTCGGGTTGGTGGGAAAAATTTGCGCACGGACACGACTTGTCCCATACGTTATATAATTATTTTTCACCAATAGATTTAACGCTTGTTTACGGTCCTTTGGCCAACAAAGAAAAATACAAATACATAAACTTTGACCATGAATATCGTATGGCCAAAATGACATATTCGCGTGAACATGTTACTCATGAAGAGTTGATAAACTATCTGAACAACTATCACATTATACCGGCAAACAGTCGGGTAAAACGAGCATTAGACACCATTATAACCGATGATACCATATACATTGAAGGTTATTTGGTAAATATCCGAGCCGTGGAGTATCCTTGGTTTTCCCTTAAAACGGGTTTGCGGCACAATCAATGGCACGAAGAATTGTACGGCGGCAATTATGCGCCGATGTGTTTCTTGCTTTATACCACGAAAATTATAATAAAGCACCGCGCCTACGAATAGCTTTTATATTTGCCTGACAAGTTTATATAAGCCGATTTTTTACCTTCCAACGGATTACGAAAGTTCTTGATACCGCAATCTCTTGCCATTGTTTCAGCTCTGTCAAACCCGGCAGTGATATTTTCTCTTTTATGCGCATCATCACTCAACAAAATCGGAACATCATACTCGGCAAGCATTTTCATAATTCGCTTGCTCGGATAAGGTTCACTCTCATCAAAATGAAAATGGCTGGTGTTTATCTCTACCATAGCACCCGACTTTTTAATTGTTTCAACCGCTTTTTGTTCCTCGGCGGCCCACTTTTCATCTCTGCCCAAATTAACCTTTTTAATCAAGTCCAGATGAGCCATAAAATCAAACAATCCGCTGTTTGCGGCGGCGCGCACGTTTTGCCAATAGCGATGCACCAACATATTTTGCTCGGCTGGCGTTGAATTTTTCAGGTCATACGAGTTGTACAGAGTATTTTTATACTCCACAAAGTGCGCCGAACCGATTAAATAATCCGGCTTTAATATCTTTAAGGCACGAGCAAATCCCTCTCGCCACTCGTCGGATGGGAAAAAATCAACCTCCATGCCTTTATATATTTTGATATCGGAGTTTTTATTAAGCTCATCAATTTTTTTGTAATGCGGAACAAATTTGGCGATTGCCTCATCAAAATTTGAAGAATAAATGGAAGAATACCCGCCTTTCACGGCATACGGATACATATTGCTTTTTTCTATGTTCGGATACACGATAAAATGGTTAGAAAAGCCCATTTGCTCCAAACCGAGCTCTTTGGCTTTTTGTAACATCTCTTCTTCGGTATTTCTGCCGTCAAAACCGCTTGTATGCATATGAAAAGAGAACTTTTGCATGATAAAACCTCCGCACCTTTTATTTTTATCATAAGCCGGCAAAAAAGCAAGTCCAAAACTTATAAAAAAATATTGAAAAAACGAAGAAAAATTGTTACTTTTGCATATAAATCAAGGTTATTGGAGAGTTTTTTATGTCTGATATAGCACAAAATACAACTAATCCGGAAATTTCTGTTATTGTTCCGATATATAACGTTGAAAAATTTTTACCGCGCTGTTTGGACAGTGTTTTGGCGCAAACATTTAAGAATTTTGAGCTGATTTGCGTTAATGACGGAAGTCCGGATAATTGTGCGGCAATTCTCGATGAGTATGCGCAAAAAGACAATCGCATAAGAATTGTCACTCAACAAAACCAAGGCTTATCCATGGCGCGTAATAACGGATTTAAGGTTGCCACCGGTAAATATGTTTATTTTTTGGATTCCGATGACTTTATCCATCCCGAGCTTTTAGAATATGCTTATAATCTGTGCCTTAAGCATAAGGCGGATTTATTGGGTTTTGACTACATAAAAAACAAGACAAACGAAGGTATGGATACTCTTTATCAAAAACTGCCGGATATTGAGAATATTGATTGCTTTGTAACCGATACACCGCTCAAATACTGGAGAAAAAAAGGTAAGCACCGTCTTTCTTTCAACGTGTGGACCAAGTTTTATAAAAAGGAGCTGATTAATGACTTTGCCTTTGTGGCGAAAATACACTATGAAGATTACCCTTTTGTTTGTTCGGTGCTGTCTAAAAAGCCGCGTTGCGTTATAACCGAACTTAAAATGTATTATTACACCTGCAATCCGGATTCTATTTCCAATCAAAAGATAAATCCGCAACAACTGAAAGATTATCACAGCGGTATAAACTACATTTATAATGTTTATAACAAACCGGAGCTTATCGGCGAATTGAAGTTCTTGAAAAGAAATTTTATCCCGAACATTTTAAAGCAACAGCTCGCCAAATGCCAAAAAGCAGATAAGAGTATTCAACCGCTTATGTACCAGACTTTTGCCGAAGAACTGCGCGATTTGGACGGTAAAAATTTAATCGGATGGCGCGGACATAATCTTTTCCGTTATCTGATATATAAAAAACTTATTGCTAAAGGAAAATAAAATGCCGAAGATATCTGTTTTGATGCCGATTTATAATACAAACCTCGGCCATTTACAAGAAGCTATAAATTCGATTTTGCAACAAAGCGAGCCGGATTTTGAATTTTTAATCTTAAATGACAGTCCGGATAATCAGGAATTGGAAAATTTTGTTCTGTCTTTTGACGATAAACGGATAAAGTATCTGAAAAACGAGAAAAATATGGGAATATCGGCCTCCCGCAACAAACTTATAGATTTGGCAAGCGGTAAATATTTGGCCACCATGGATCATGATGATATATCTTTACCAGAGCGCTTAAAAAAGGAAGCCGATTATTTAGATGCCAATGAACAAATCGGTGTTGTGGGAAGTTGGTATCAGCGGATGGGAGTAAACAAAATTGTTAAGTTTCCGAGTGACAACCTGACAATATCAATGTATTTAACCGATGACAGTTATATTTCTCATTCTTCTACCATGATACGCAAATCGGTTTTAGATGAAAACAATATCCGCTATGAAAGCGAATTCACACCGGCCGAAGATTATGCTTTGTGGTGTCGCTTAATCGGCAAAACCGAGTTTTATAACATTCCGGAAGTCTTGTTTTTATATCGCAGACATGAAAACCAAACCAGTAAACTGCAAACCGAAAAAATGTATGCAATGCGCGATAAAATCCGCAGTTTTGTACGAGCCGAACATCCGGACTTATACGCAAAGTTTTCAAACTTGCCGGCGGTGGTAAGTTTTAAGTTGTTAGGTTTTATTCCGCTCGGCAAATATAAAATGCAAAGTTCTCACATATCGCCGTTGTTAAGACGTATTCCGTTCTTAAAAATTAAGGTAAAACACAACACCTAAACAAAGAGCCGGAAATATATTTTCCGGCACTTTTTTAATATTACCTTTCACATTTTCCATCCAGTTAATTTACAGGTCGGCTTAGCATATTTTCTATAACTATGTTTGATATATTTTTCCCATGCCGTATCCGAGAAGAAATATTTTTTCCAACGCCAAAACTTGATAATATGTCCTCTTTTAATTTTGCGTTTTTTCCAAGGTTTATTCGCACCGGCAAAATGAATTATACAGACATCTTTAACTTTATGCGGCTCCTGCTCCATATCCTTTGATAAAAAGTTATAAATGTTATCAACTTGCTTAATTTTTCCTTTGCAAATTATATTGATAATATCCTGATCCACATATTGCGTGGTACCCCATAAATCTTTGGTTGTTTGAATAAACTTATTACACAGTCCGTCTCTTCTTATAAGCGGTAAATTCATCAGCAACACACCGCTATTAACATACAAATCATCTTCAGCCATATTTATTTCCGGTTTATGATTTACGCCTGTTACATAAGAATCTTCCACACCAACAAGATAATAATTTTCAAGATCAATATTATAAAATTCGTTGATATTTTTATCCACCACCAAATCAACGTCCATATATAAAATTTTATCAACACCAGGCAATAAATCAGCGATGGCATAACGATAATACGCCTCAATGGATATATAATCCACATTGCTTTTCAAATCTTTGAACATTTCGGCTGGAACATCTATTTTTGACACCGTAAAATTTTTATGCTTTTTATGCAGTTTGTTCAAATTATTTAGGCTATCATCAGTTAAATCTGAGGAAAAAATATAAAAATTAATGTACGTATCCTTATGATTTTCCAACAAAGAAAACATTACAACTGCCGCCTTACTGGCATATGCATTGTTAATGCAAAAAGCTATATTCATTTTGTTCATTACAAGTACTTTGGCTGTATTTTAAATCGTTGCACTCCATAAACCGTGCAGATTGCAATATTCATAAACCTTGATAATTTCATCATCTTCGGCAATATAAAACACGGCATGCGGTGCTTCGTTCGGCTTTAATATTTTGCGTTGATTGCCGGCTTTGGTTTTCAAGGCAATCCACTCGATGTAGTGTTCCGGAATCATCGGATGATCAACGCTGCCGACGTTAACTTCCACTTTGCCGCCGTTTCGGGTAATCACCGGAACGTGCTTCTCGGCAGCTCCGTCGGTGGTATTTTCGGTTATCTTCTGCATTTCTTCACCGCAACAAACCACATTAACTCCGGATTTGTGAGTATAAGCGATAATATTACCGCAATGTCTGCACTTAAAAAATTCCATATTACTTCTCCTTATTAATTGCTCACAGTTATGAGTATATGCAAACATACTCAAATTTCAAGTTGTTCGGACGATTTATTATAAATATTTATATCTCTCTTTTGAGCTCTTCCAAACGTGCCAAACGGTCTTTGGTACTCGGATGTGTACTGAACAAGCCCGATAAATTGCCCAATCCGCTGAACGGATTGATAATAAACATATGAGCCGTTTGAGAAGTGGCTTTTTGCATCCGATAGTTTTTGGCGTAATCTTCCAACTTGGCAAGCGCACTCATCAGCCACTCCGGATGACGGGTTAAACGCGCAGCACCCTCGTCTGCCTTATATTCGCGTGTTCTTGATATAGACATTTGAATTATGGTGGCGGCAATCGGCATTAGAACAATCGCGATTATTCCGCCCAAGCCGCTCTGACGACGATTACTTGAGCTATGGCTTCCGGCAACCGCATTAAAGCGCGCCATATTGGCAAGCATAGCAATGGCTCCGGCAAACACGGCAGCTATCGAGCCGATTAAAATATCGTAGTGCTTAACATGGCTCATCTCGTGTGCCAAAACGCCTTCAATTTCCTGTTCGGAAAGTGTTTTTAATAAACCTTGTGTTGCCGCAACGGCCGCATGACTCGGATTACGTCCGGTTGCAAAAGCATTAGGAACCGGATCGGGGATAATATAGACTTTCGGCATCGGCAAACCGGCGGTTTTGGAAAGACGTGCCACAATAGAATACAGCATCGGTGCGCTTTGCGGTGTTGCTTCGGTTGCTTTATAGTGTTTGAGTACCATTTTATCGCTGAAAAAATAGCTGAAAAAGTTCATGGCGCATGCCATCAAAAAGGCAATCATCATACCCTGCTCACCGGCAATCGCATTACCGACAAACATAAAGACAAGCATTAAAGCCACCATTAAAATAATCGTTCTAATCATTTTTTACGTCCTTTCCCTTGTTGCCATCAGCATAGCACAAAATATTTTTTATTTGCAATCACTTTTCAATTTGGACCACACATTTGTATCGGCAAATCTTTTATAATACGGATTCCATCTGTCTTGTCGCATAACTCCGTCCAAACGATATCCGGCACGCTTTGCCACGTTTACCGAATTTTGATTTTGCGGATCATTTTTAATTTCCATACGATTAAATCCGTTATCAAATGCTGTCTTTTCCAACAATTTGACGGCTTTGGTCATATATCCCTTACCTTGCGACGACTTAGCCAGCCAATACCCTATTTCCCCTAATTTGGCATCTTCTTCTATACGGATAATATCAATCACTCCGCAAAATTTATGTGTTTTTTTATCACGAATCAAATACGCATAACCTGACTTATTATTGTATCTTTCCAAGCACTGATCTTTTAAGAAGCCCATTTCATTTTTCATGGAATAATCATCCGTTGCCCAAGGTAACCACGGTTTCAAAAGCTCAATACTGTCTTTTACTTCGGCAAGAAGCTCATTGGCCAACTCTTCAGTGTGTATCAGCGGAATTTCTAAGATAATATCTTCATTTTCAATGGTTTGCGGCATATCCATGTTTTTTCTCCTTATTTTTGAAACGGCAGATTATAACCTTTTTTATACATATAACTCAACATTTCCAAAAGTGAATAACAATCATTTAGGGCATCATGTTCTCTTATTTTATCAAAGCGACGCTCTTTTTCCGGTACGAGTTGCCACAATTTTCCGGAATTAAGGCCTTCGGTTGCTTTTCCGAATTGCTTAATCCAATAAGCTAAATTAATGAAATATGCACCATAGACTCCAAGCGGATCTTCGCGATTTATTAAGGCATTTTCGGAAAGTACACAGCCGTCATTACCGTAAGAGCCGGCCAAGCAACCGTCGCAAAAGCGTAAAAAATCTGCCAATCCTTTGCTGTAAGTCACGCCCTTATCAATTTCGGCTTGCGAAATTCCGGTCAATTTTTTGCAATAATCCGAAAGTACGGGATTTTTCTGCGGCTTGACATATATTTTCAAAGAATCTTTTACTTCAAAATCGGGAAAGCTGACTTTTAACGCTCCGATTTGAATAATTTCTTTATATTCGTTATCTCCCAGCCACTTGCGAGCCATAGCCCCTTCCCAAGTGGTATATTCGGTATCGTAAATAACAAAATCCATTTATTTTTGACTTTCTCTTTGGCGCTTATTAAATTCTACCCACGCGTTAATATTTTTGTTATGAACATTTCTGCCCAAAACCATCTTGGCAGCTTCAATTTCTCTCTGCTCTTGCGTTGCTTCCGGTGCAATATATTTGTAGTATTCGTTCAGCATAACTGCGGAAAACTTATCTCTGTTACGAATTATACCGCTGGTCAGCAAACCTTTTTTTGCCAATCGGCGTTTAAGGTGCAAGTTGTTATAACTCATGGTGGCATCAACTCTGCCGGCATCTTCCCAGCCGTATGTTTTGTGTTGTACGGCGCGAAGTAACTTCATCATGGTGCCGACTTTCATATCGGTACCGGCAAGTTCGTTAGCCACGTTAGGATAAGAATAAACCAAAGAAATCGGCAACAGCGGTTTTAATTTTTCCGGATAAGCACCGAGTTTGGAATCAAAACGTCCGCCGGCGCTGACTCTGTACGGATGAGCCAAACAGTTACCGACTATAATGTCTTGTGCTATGCCGTCCAAATTATCATAGGACAAATAACGATAAGAGGCATTTTTCTCCGTCTCGACAACCGGCATAATAAATCTTGTCGGAGCAACAGTGTTTTCATTTTCCATTTTTTGAAATTGGAAAGCAAATTCCGAAGCAATCCGTTTTTGATAGGCAGGATATCCGAACATTGCGAAATTTACTGCTCTGTTCTTGTCAAAATATTTGTTACGAATTTCGGCCAAGAGAGCGGTATTTTCTTCGGTTGAAGTATCTTTAGGAGTAACCAGACACTCTTTTATGACATCTTCGGGAATACCGGCATCACGGCAATACCGAACATACATTTCCACTTCACTGCCGGTATTATATTTGAGGCTTTTATTGCTGAAATCCGTATTACCCTGGTTATCATACAAGCCCAAAAAGATGATTTTTTTAGGAATTTCGGTACGTTTTAAATCTTCAAACCATGCTTCCACCGCCGCTTCTGCCGAACCCGGATGACCGGAAAAAATCACCAAAGCATCGGTACTGCCCGGCAGACAATTTGCCGGAGCAATTCTGACTTCACGGTCGTAACCATCGTACCCTATTTTTTTATTACCCTCATCAAATTCATGCTTAAACGAACCGTTTTCCTCGGCTTCCAAAACTATATTTTTTTCCTCGTCCGTCAGCGAGAAATACAATACATCTTCTTTTTTACTCGGATGATTATTTTTCACCACATCGGCGGCCTGGCGCAAATTCATTTCACCTTTATCAATGCTCTCCATCACGCCTTTGATGTATTCCATATCCTTTACATAGGCATCAAAATAGCGCTTATCGCCCCATCCGCGAGCGCTCAATTCTTCTTTATAATCATTGTAGTCGAGTTCTTTACCGTTCAAATAATCGGTAACAATCTGTTCATATACGGTAGGTTTGTAAGACATGACTTTTACCCTCTTTCAATTTACCTTGTATGCGTGTATTATAGCCTTTTTCTATTTTTTGTCAATGTCGTTTTTAACAAAAAAAACTCCCCTTATCTGCAAGATAAGAGGAGTTTTTGTAATTACTCAAATGAGCGAAGTTTGTTCTCGGATGCCAAAGTGTCAATCACTTGCTTAACAAAACGGTCAATTTTTTTACCCTCCGAATAATCGGCAGGAGCAACAATGTTGACGCGTCCGTCGTCAAGATACTTTTCGGCAGCCTCACGAGCACCGTGTTTGTGCGGTTGATATACTGCCACACAATAACCGTTACCGCCCTTAATCATTGACATACAAGGCACATCGGTATCTCCGTCGCCAAAGTATATCATATGGCTGAGCGGAACCGGACGTTCTTCTTGGCTCATCTTGCGATTGACCGAAACGCTGTCGCACTCGTCCAAGCATCCCTTGTTAATGCGGAACACGTACTGCGTTTTTCCCGTGTAATCAATCGCTCTGGCCGGCCACTCTGCTTCACCGTATTCGTTGTACATAAAGGTAGAAGCATACAGCTTTTTGAACTTACCGGCGATAGGAGTTCCTTCCACAATTTCCTGCAATCCCGAAGAAATAAGGAAATGTGAAACCTCAACCCCCTTACTCTCGGCATAGGCATTAATGCGGTCAAACCACTCGGTAACACCTTTGAACAAAGCCACATCTTTACCGCACTCGACAAAGTCTTCGCGACGGAACGGAATTTTGCGTGCTTTAGCTTCCTCCAACATACATTTCATGTAACATAAAATCTTGTCGGCGGAGTGTTTTTTGACCAAAGCGGCGGACTTAGCCCAAAAGGCATCGGGAGTAACGCTCAAACGGTCCATAAACCCGTATTCTTGCATATTTCCGGCTGCAAGTGTGCCGTCAAAATCGTAGCATAAAGCTACTTGAAGTTTTTTCTGTTTCATAATAACTCACTTTTATATTTTTATGGATTGATTATACGGCGGTTACAAAAAATTGCAATAAAAAAGAAATAAGGTCACAAATCTTTTGGGTATTTACCATATTCCGAGTAATTGATTATATTTAGCGGAGTTTTTCAAAACATCTTCTTCCAAAGCCCGTTCTCCCATTTTTTGCACCAATGTTTGTTTGTCGCTCAACAGCGAAACACCCAAACCTAAATTTGCACCTGCTATAATTCCGGCCTTATCGGCAATGGTGGCCGCCCAATCAAACATGGCATACGGCTTATTGATAACCCGCGGTTTTGTATCTGCCGACAGAATTACGTTATAAATTTCGCGCTTAGGGTATGCTTCCGTTTTTTCTGCCGTATCGGAAGCACTCATCATCAAATGATCGCCGATAACCACGATAATCGTATCTTTATAAAAATCTTGAGTTTGACACCATTTCACAAAGTCATAAATGATTTTATCCGAACATTTTACCGCGTCTAATGTATCTCCGTATTTGATCTCACAAAAAGGTTGAACATATCCGTGCGGAAAGTGAGTATCAAGAGTTTGCAACGATATAAAAAACGGCTTATTATTGGCGGCTAATTCGCTTATTTTCTGCTTGGCAAATTCAAACATTTTAACGTCGTTTATGCCGTATTCTTCCATCTTGATATCTTCCGGTGCGGCATAGTTTTGCTCTATCAGTTCGTCACGGCCGTAGATTTCATCAAAATGATGTTCGCCCACAAATATATCCGTGCCCACAAACGTTATGTATGCACCCTTTACAAACACATTATGATACCCTAAATCATGCAACATATCCGGTAAACATACGGCATTAGGCAAAAATTTTTCAGTTTCCGGTCCCAAGCGGTCACGCAGTTGAGTTCTTATCGGCACCCCGCAAAAAGTTGCCACATTTGCGGCCAATGTCCAGTTGGTACCGTTAATTGCTGTATATCCGGTAAAGCTTTGCCCTTCTCTTTTCAGCTCGGTCAAATTCGGGATTAAATTTTCTCCGTAATATTTTTCATCGGTAAAATTATCTTCAACGGATTCCGCAAAAATAACAATGATGTTCTTTTTATTCTCCGGCTCTTTCAGGACGGATACATCATAGTATTTTTCATAAAGAAGGCTCCACTCCAATGACAACATCATTTGTTTGCTCAGAGATATTTTTTTATCAACTTCAATGTCGGATACTTTAAGCGGATTGCCGCTGACATAGTAAAACAAAGCAAATACCAACACCAAACAATATAACCGCTTATACACCAAAACCGCCGCCAACAGACTTATAAAAAAGGCGCCGGCAATTTCCAACGGATAATAAGACAGCTGTTCGGTATCTATATACAGTGCATGAAACACTATCTGGTTTAGGGTGGCGTTCGGAAAATAGTATTCTGCCGTTAGTAATATGAGCATCAGCATTACCGCAAAAAAACTGATTATTGCGCACAAAGCCTTAATACCCGATTTAATTATGTTTGGCATAAAACCTCTCCCGTTACTCAGAACATAATATGGCATATTTCTTAAAAATTTCAGGTTATTTGCGGTTATACACAGTGTTTTGTTTACAATTTATCAATATATAAATGTTACACTTCGCGTAACAGGGTTAAAATTATGAAAGGTTAAGTCTATGAGTGATATTGAGGATATTGCCGAAAAAGGGCAAAATGCGTGGAACAGCTTTAAGAAAATCTTTTCTTTATTGAAAGAACGCAAATTCTTGGCTGCTCTTAAAGAGAGTTTCGGATTTTTAATGTTACTTTACAAGAAATATTTAAAGGGACAATATATTACCGTTAAAGGCAAACGGATACCGCGTACATTGGTAGCTTGTTTGGCCGTATTTTTTGTATATGTCACTTTGTCAGGCGGCAACGATAATGCCGACAGCAAAAAGTCACCTACCGAAGCGGCCGAAGTTAAGAAAGATACCAACACCTACGACAAGAACGGTTTGAAGATATATGATTTGCGTAAGTGCGAAACCGAAAATCAATCCGGTGCTTGCGGTATGATGGAAAATTACGGTGAAAATAATTTTGAGCGCATCAAAATTGATTTGACTTTCTTTACTGCCGACGGAAGAGCCGTTTATAAAGGCGGTGTGGAAGCAACCAATATGGAAGCACACACCCGCACCGAAATTACTATTCCTTGTTCGGAGGAATTTGCCTATTTCAAACTTGAAGGCGTAAGCACGGAAGGTTCTACAGCTCAATAAATATTTGTTTACACAAAGCAAAACGACGTGATTTCTCACGTCGTTTTTTTTATTTGCACACTGCCATTATCAACAACAAGCTCAAACCAATCGGTGCAACATAGCGTAACGTTATCAAAAAATAACGGGTAAAGGCACCGGAAACATGAGCACTGCGGCGAATATTATGGATAATCGGTTTCATCGCCTTATATCCCACAAACAACGCCATGGTAAGCGAAACAATGGTGGCGGTATAAGTGGAAGCCAACCAATCAAACAGCGTAAACAAATCACGTCCGAATACTTTTATATCGACCACACCCGAAAAAGACAAGGCTACCGATGTGAAACCGATTCCGGTAATAAGCATAACCAGTAATACCGCCGGAAAGCGCTTAAGATTGAATTTATCCATAAATAAATTCGCCAACATTTCAAAAATTGACATGGTGGAAGTTACGGTAGCAAGAGTCAACAACAAGTAAAAAGACAATGACCAAAATCTGCCGCCGGATAATTGTTGGAATACAACCGGCAGACTGATAAAGGTTAATCCCGGACCGGAAGAAACCGAAACGCCGGCGGCAAAAATCGCCGGTATAATGATAAACACGCTCAATAATGCCGCTAATGTATCAAAAAATTCAATATGTCTTACCGCTTGGAATAAATTATCTTTTGCCGAAAAATAGGAGCCGTAAACAAGCAATATGCCAAATCCCAAAGACAAAGATATAAATGCCTGTCCCAATGCGGCGGTAAAGGTTTCAAACAGAGGCATAATGTGGAAACCGTCTTCGGTGAAGCCCAAATGTTTGGGATCAAGAGTGAGCAAGAAATCAAGCCCCTCACCTGCGCCGTCCAACGTTATGGAACGCAGGCTCAACGCCAAGAAAATAACAAACAGCACCGGCATTAAATATAAGCTGGTCTTTTCCAATCCTTTCTTTACACCGCCTATTACAATCAATGCGGTTACAAGAAGAAAAATCATACCGTTACTGAATTGTATGGAAAAACTTTTAGTCAGATTTTCAAATTCCGTGGTCAGATTTTCCTGTTCAATAAACATAAGTTTACCGCTTAAGGCCTCCAAGAAATAATACAAAACCCAACTGGCCACCAAAAAATAAAATGACAGGCACATAATAACGCCGATAACCGCAAACCAACCGCCGAAAAACGACCACCATTTAAGGTGCTTCATCCCTACGCTTTCCCCGATGACTTTATAAGCATCAACGCAGTTGCTTTTTGAAGCCCGACCGATGGAAATTTCCGACACCATAAGCGGGTTGCAGACAAACAATATTATCAGCAGATATACCAAGATAAAGCTTAATCCGCCATATTGTCCGCACAAATACGGAAAGCGCCAAATATTACCCAAACCGATGGCTGAACCGGCGGCGGCAAAAATAAATCCCCATTTGCTGCTGAAATTTTCTTTTTTCATTGTAGTTCTCTTTCATCTTTAATTTTTTTCGCATTATAAATATTTTTTCGGGAAAATCAATATATTGAAAAATAAAATGCAAGCAGATTTTAAAATATAAAAACCGTTCCTTTTTAAGGGAACGGTTTTTATATTTGTTACAGAGATTAATTAAGAGCCTCATAAGAGCTAATAGCAATCAAATTGCTTTCGGTCTTATTGAAGGAAATCTTGATGCGCTTGGCATCCCAACGAACCTCGGGAATAATACCTGAATAGGTATAGAAGGTTTTACCATCCTGTCCTTTAAGACGGAAATAATAGGCATTACCTTCCTGTACTTTTTCAAGTACCTCAGCCTCAAGAGTCACTTCCAAACGCTTATCGGCAGTCTGGAGCTTGGAAGTCTTAACAGCTATGTTCTTGTGATAAGAATCAATATAAGCTGCTTTAGCTTCTTCAAGAGACTCACCCACTCCTACAACATCTTTACTGTCTGCTGAACAGAAAGCAAAGTACTTCACCGTCTTATCGGCATTGGCAATAAAGGTAGAAAAATAAGTATTCATACCCTCAATGTTGTAATAGATTGGCTCTGTCAAATAGAGCACATCGTTCTTGAGTGAAAGAGATAAATCTCTGTCTCCGTCTTGACTCTTATACGTAATAGTTTTCAAAACTCGGATAGCCTCTTCTTCAGAAATACCATCTCTGCGGTAATATGTTGCCTTTCCGGTACGGATGTCAATTAACATATAACCTTCGGTATCAAAAGTGGCTGTCTGAGCTTGGATGCCAACATAATAGCAGCACCCCTTTTGGGTCTGCACAATGTCCATACCATTACAAGCCTGCAGAAGTCCGCTTTTGTCTGTCCAATGGAAGTATCCGTTCTTATAATCACCCCACGTATAAAGGCGGTCATAAATCAGGCTCTCGGGATATATGCGGTTCACAAATGCCGGAGCATTTTCCGGTGTGTACCACTTAATATCACCTGTTTCAACATCAACAACTGCGACTCCAGTCACATCCGGTGTCGTCAGACCAACCTTATGCTCCATAGTTGTTACGGGAGCAAATGGTCTGCCGTTTTCATCAAGCTCAATATTAATATCGTCTAAGATTACCGATACATAACCGTTTGAGCGGAGATGTCTTTCCAAGTTGTAACTAAAATTAGCATCAGGCGTATATGCAAGCTTAAGAGGTTTATTATTGACCTCGGTAATTACATAAGCCTTATCCTTATCGGTTGCATCTATCAAAACGTAGGCTGGACTCCAAGGCTGTGCCTTCCATGTCCAAAATCCCTTATGCTCGAGGATTCCGACATAGACTAAGTGGTTATCATAATCTATTTTAACCTCCTTACCATCAAAAGTTTTGGCGACAAAATGACCGGTAAAACTCTGCTTAGTTAGCGGGCTCAGATAGTATGTATTTTTGAGATCACCCATCTTTGTCAGGATAACCCTTTCGGCGACCTTCGGAGAAACCGTACACATTTCCTCTACCGGAATTGGTGAGAAAACGGCAGTAGCTCCCTTGGTATCCTTATTAACATCTATCGTATCCGTAACATTAAGCAACTGCTGTTGGTAGCTCGTATGGAAAAAATCCCACGAATAAACACCGGATAACAACAGAAGCAAAGCACCACCGAAAACGCTCCAAAAAGCATATTGCCAGACTGGATTATTCATCGCGTCATCGAACTGATAATAGCTGCTTCCACTGGTTCTGAAAGAAGTAAACCACAGCATCACCACCACAAACCCGATGAGTTCCAGATAGATCGGCAGAGTGTCATATCGGAAGGTAGGAAGTAGAAAATAATTCATGATATGAAAGCCCACTCCCAGCACCAATGCGGGAATCACAATCGGTAACCAAGCTTTCCATCCTTTTTCAGGATTTGGCTTCTTGCAGAAGAAGTTGAAAACACAGTAGATGGCTACCAATAGCAAAGAAAAAATAAAGTACATCATATTTTTCTCGTTTGCGCTTTGGAAAAGGGTGCGCGCGGATATCCATGTCTCCATAACCCCATAATTATTCATTAATTCTATATATAATCACTTAAAAGTGCTCTCATTTTAGTCATTTTCCTCTATTTTGTCAATAAAATTCGGTAAAAAAAAGCTTTTAATTTGAGATTTTTTGTTATAGCCTAAAACAAAATGAGTACAAATATAATTTATGAAGGAGCCGGATTATGACCAAAAAAGCAGATATAAATGCAAACTTTTCAGATGAAAATTGGTGGAAAACCGCTACGGTTGAAGATGTAAAAGCCGAAATTGTCAAAGGAGCTGAGGTTAATGCCAAAGATGAATTATTTGGAGAAACGACACCGTTAATGTATGCGGCTTTATATAATGAAAATCCGGAAGTTATCAAAGCACTGATAGCAGCAGGGGCTGAGGTTAATGCCGAGGATGAATATGGATGGACACCATTAATAAAGGCAGCTTTCAATAATAAAAATCCGGAAGTTATCAAAGCACTGATTGAGGCAAGAGCTGATGTTAATGCCGAAGATGTATTTGGACAAACACCATTAATGTTGGCGGCATATAATAATAATCCGGAAGTTATCAAAGCACTGATAGAGGCAAAAGCTAATATTAATGCTAAAGATGATGATGGTGGTATACCATTAATGTATGCTGCTAGAAATAATAATAATCCGGAAGTTATCAAAGCACTGATTGAGGCAGGAGCTGAGATTAATGCTGAAGACAAGAAGGGAAGAACACCGTTAATGTATGCGGCTTCATGGAATATAAATCCGGAAGTTATCAAAGCACTGATAGAGGCAGGAGCCAAGGTTAATGCCAAAGATTTTTTTGGAGACACACCGTTAAAGTTGGCGGCTAAATATAATGCAAATCCAGAAGTTATTAAACTCTTTATCGAGTTAGGTAATAATGATAAAGCCAAGGATAAATATAGAGAAACATCATTAATGTATGCAGCTGAAAGTAATAAAAATCCGGAAGTTATCAAAGCACTGATAGAGGCTGGAGCTAAGGTTAATGCCAAAGATGAATTATTTGGACAAACACCATTAATGTTGGCGGCATATAATAATAATCCGGAAGTTATCAAAGCACTGATTGAGGCAAGAGCTGAGGTTAATGCCAAAGATGATAAGAGAAGAACACCATTAATGTGGGCGGCTTGGTTAAACGAAAATCCGGAAGTTATCAAAGCACTGGTGGAGGCTGGTGCTGATGTTAA
>Ga0265298_10003298_pt1 | contig 21490 bp, 20 predicted proteins | sample AusTroGonzalo_MG_3_FD_193486 | JGI IMG/M metagenome (GOLD analysis project Ga0265298, IMG submission 193486) | Bovine rumen microbial communities from tropical cattle in Woodstock, Queensland, Australia - Gonzalo_01 | ecosystem: Host-associated > Mammals > Digestive system > Stomach > Rumen ...
AGCAATTTTTTCAAATGATATAATTATCGTTATGAATAAAGCTGAATTGCTGCTGCCTGCAGGTTCATTATCTAAATTAAAAACTGCCGTTTTATATGGTGCCGATGCCGTCTATTGCGGAACTCCGGATTTGTCGTTAAGGGCAAAATCTTCTTTTCCTGTTGAACAGTTAAAACAGGGTAGTGAATATGTTCATAATGCAGGTAAAAAAATATATCTTACATTAAATGTTTTTTCGCATAACAGGGATGTTGAAAAACTTTCAAATTTTATTAATACCGTTAAGGAAATTTGCCCGGACGGTTTAATTATTTCAGACCCGGGAATTTTTAAATTTGTCAGGGAACAGCTTCCCAAAATTCCGATACATATATCCACACAGGCAAATGTTTGTTCCTGGTTAACGGTCGATTTTTGGAAAAAGATGGGTGCTGCTCTTTGTGTTTTGGCAAGGGAAGTTAATTTTACCGAAATTAAGCAGATAAGGCAAAAATGTCCTGATATAAAACTTGAAATGTTTATTCACGGTGCAATGTGTATCAGTTATTCCGGGAGATGTTTGCTTTCTTCATTTATGGCGGCAAGAAATGCAAACAGGGGAGCTTGTGCACATTCTTGCAGATGGAAATATAAATTTTATGTTGAGGAAGAATTAAGAAACAATGAATTTTATCAAATAGATGAAGATGAAAGAGGAACTTATTTGTTCAATTCAAAAGATTTATGCCTTATGCCAAAATTAAATAATATATTGGAAGCAGGTATAGATTCTTTAAAAATAGAAGGAAGAACAAAAAGCGAATATTATGTTGCACAGACTGCAAGAATATACAGAAAAGCAATTGATGATTATTACGAAAATCCTCAAAATTGGAACCCTCAAATATATATTAACGAATTAAATACATTGCAGAACAGAGGATATACTTTAGGTTTTTTTGACGGTATGCCTTCTCAAACAGCACAAGATTATAAAGATACTTCAAGTAAAAGCAATTACAGAAATTGCGGTTTTGTAAGGGAAGTTTATACAGATTATATCATAATGGAAATTCGGCATAAATTGTCGGCAGGTGATACAATAGAATTGTTGTCTCCGTATAAATTTGAACCTTATGAAGTTAAACTTGAAACAATTAATCTTGCAAATTCGAATAAAGTGACAGATACTGTTTCTCCTGGTGCATTAAACCAAGCAATAAAAATAAATATAAACAAAAATGATATTGATTTGTTCCCAAAATATACCGTTGCAAGAATGAAAACAAATTGCTAAGCAATTTTTAATAAAATGTCTAAACTTAAATTGGATTTACATGATGTTTTTAATAAAGGTAAACAAATAGACGAAGCATTAATATCGGTTATTAAACAGGCTGTTGACAAAAAAATAGATGAAGTTATAATCATTCCCGGTAAAGGTACCGGTCAATTAAAAAATAAAGTTTTAAGATTTTTAAGTGATAATAAAATAAAAAAATTATATAATAGATACAAAGTTGATAATATAAATTTCGGTAAAATAACTGTATATTTTAAAAATAAAGGAGATAACAAAAAATGAGAACTTTTATAGCAATATCTTTAATAAATGCTTTGGCATTATTTATGATTTCAAATATTTTAAACGGTATAACAATAAACGGCTGGCAAACATTGGCGGTTTCGGCAATGGTATTGACACTTATAAATATATTTTTAAAACCTATAATTTCTTTTATTACATTGCCTATAAATATTTTTTCATTAGGCTTTTTTACTTTGTTTATAAATGCTTTTTTATTTTACATAGTCGGTAAAATTGTGAAAGGTTTTGTTGTTGCCGATTTTATAACGGCATTTTTAGGGGCTTTACTTTTAAGTGTAATTACACTTTTGGTTGAAACATTGATAATTAAAGATAAAAAAAGAATATTAAGAAAATACGGCACTGTAGATGCACAGGATTACAAAACAGGTAAAGTTGTTATAGATGTTGATGATATTAATAAAATAAAATAAATATGATAACCAAATCTCTAATTGAAAGAATATTTTCCGCAGCAAATATACTAAGGTGGAACGACCATATTCGTCCTTTTGATTTTTATGAGCTTGATAAACAGGCACATAAAATGATAATTGCTTATATGCTTGCAAAATTTGATGAGCAGTACGATAAAAAAATAGATTGGATAAAGCTAATAGAAGGCGGTATTTTTGAGTTTTTCCAAAGGGTAGTTTTAACCGATTTAAAACCTGAAGTATATCATGAAATTATGGCTCAAAAAAAAGATGAATTGAACAGATGGGTTTTAAATAATTTAAGTTCCGACATCAAAGCATTGGGAAACGGTTTTTATAACAGGTTTGAAAAATATTTGTTTGACGGTACGGAATCAGTTTATGAAAAAAAAGTTCTTAAAGCTTCTCACGAATTTTCCACGAGGTGGGAATTCGGTATAATTTACCCGTGGAACAAAATGCTTTACGGTATAGAAAAAACAAGGGAAACAATAGAAACCTGCATAGTTACATATAAAGACCTTACGGGCATAAAAGAATTGATAATGAATAAAAAATATTACGGCTTTTTGGACTTATGCGGGCAGTTAAGGTTTCAACAAAGGTGGGCACAAACTTTCAGACAGCCCAGAACAAATGTTTTAGGGCACATGTTTGTTGTTGCGGTTTTTGCTTATTTATATTCTCTTGATATGAATATTTGTCCGAAAAGATTTTATAATAATTTTTTCTCGTCTTTATTTCACGATTTACCTGAGATATTAACAAAAGATATCGTAAGCCCCGTAAAAGCATCGGTAAAAGGATTGGAAGAAATAATAAAAGAGTACGAAAAAAAACAAATAGAAGAAAGAATTTTACCTTTGCTTCCCGATAGTTGGCATTTTGAGATGGAATATTTTATAGAAAACGAATTTTCAAACAGAATAATAATTGATTCAAAAATAAAACAGGTAGATGAAATAGCCGATGAATATAATACCGATAAATTTTGTCCTGCCGACGGAAAACTTGTGGAAGTATGCGACAAGTTGGCAGCATATATAGAGGCCTCGTTGGCATTAAGGTATGGTATTCATTCCGGTTCTTTAAATAAAGCAAAAGAAAGGTTATACGAAAAATTTGCAAATATTAAAATTGCAAATTTAAGTTTTAAAGAAGTTTTTGATTATTTTAATTAAGGAGAGAAAAATGGCATATAAAGGTTTAATTGAAAAGTACAGAAAATATTTACCGGTAAGTGATAAAACTCCGGTAATAACATTGCATGAAGGGGATACTCCGTTAATTCCTGCAAGAAATCTCAGCAAAGAAATAGGTTTTCCGGGAACCATATATTTTAAATATGAAGGTTTAAACCCTACCGGTTCTTTTAAAGACAGAGGTATGACAATGGCAGTATCAAAAGCCGTTGAGGAAGGAAGCAAGGCGGTAATTTGTGCATCAACTGGAAACACTTCGGCATCTGCTGCAGCTTATGCGGCAAGGGCAGGTATTAAATGTGTAGTTTTAATTCCCGAAGGTAAAATTGCACTCGGTAAATTATCGCAAGCTGTTATGCATGGTGCATTGGTTCTTGAAATAGACGGCAATTTTGATAAAGCACTTGAACTTGTTAAAGATTTAAGCAAAAATTATCCGCTAACTTTGGTAAATTCAATAAACCCTTACAGAATACAAGGACAAAAAACCGGTGCATTTGAAATTTGTGAATATTTGGAAAAAGCTCCCGATTATCAATTTATGCCCGTCGGTAATGCAGGTAATATTACTGCATATTGGAAAGGTTATAAGGAATTTAATCAATTGTTTCCGGAAAAATATAAATTACCTAAAATTATGGGTTTTCAGGCAGAAGGTGCAGCTCCTATAGTCAGGGGATATCCGATAGAAAAACCGGAAACTTTGGCAACCGCAATAAGAATAGGTAACCCTGCATCTTGGAAAACTGCAGAAGAAGCAAGGGATCAATCCAAAGGTGTTATAGATATGGTTTCCGATGATGAAATTATAGAAGCATATAAAATGATAGCAAGACATGAAGGTGTTTTTGCGGAACCTGCATCGGCATCATCTTTTGCAGGTTTGTTGAAATATACAAGAAAAGGTTATTTTAAAGAACAAAAAGATGTAACTGCCGTTTGTATATTGACGGGACACGGCTTAAAAGACCCCGATAATGCGGTTAAAAATTCGATAAAACCTACACAGGTAAAAGCCGATATGAAAGAAATTATAAAAGCCATCGGATTATAAAAATCGCTTTGCGATAAACCATAAACCACAAACTATAAACCATACACCAAAAATTTGTAAAACAAATTTTTAAGGGAGGCAAAATGCCGGAAGAAATAAAAAAACAGGAAATTAAAATTGAAATAGATGAACAAACATCAAACGGAACTTACTCAAATTTGGCTTTAATTGCACATTCCGAAACTGAATTTATAATTGATTTTATTTTTGCACAACCGCAAAATGCCAAAGCAAAAGTCCGCAGCAGAATAATAACATCACCTTTACATGCAAAAAAGTTTATGCAGGCATTAAAAGATAATATAGCAAAATATGAAATGAAATTCGGTCCGATAAAAACCGAAAATACTGCAGTTAGCGAACAATCAAAATTTTATAATTAGGTAAAAAATGAATATAGAATTAATTTGCAGCGGAACGGAACTTCTTAACGGAAAACTTAATACACATGCAAGTTTTATAGGTGAAAAACTTGCCGATATCGGTTTAAGTTTGTCATTAATTACAACCGTTTCCGACAGAAAAAATGAATTTAAAGAAGTTTTACAACGAGCCGTTAAAAGAAGTTCCGTTATTATTGTTACCGGTGGTTTGGGCCCTACTTTTGACGATATAACTGTAGAAACGGTTTCCGAAGTTTTAAATACAAAAACTTACAAAAACGAGGCAGTTCAAAAAGCAATTGTTCAATATTTCCAAAGAAGAGGAATAAATTGCCCTGCAGCAAACAATGAAAGACAAGCCTATATTTTAGACGGTGCAAAAGTTTTGGAAAACAGGTTCGGAACAGCTCCGGGACAAATGTTGCATTTTCTTTATAGTGAAAATGAAAATAAAAAAATAAGAAAAACAATATTTTTGCTTCCGGGCCCTCCTCGGGAAATGCAACCGATGTTTGAAGAATCCGTCCTGCCTTTTATGAAAAGTTATCAGGTTAAAATAAAAAAAACATTGGTTCTGCATATTTGCGGTATGGCGGAATCTTTGGTTGACGAAAAAATAAAACCTACAATAAATTATTTGGCAAATAATGATGATATAGAATTTGCAATATTGGCACATAAATTTTTGATAGATGTTAAAGTATCTGTCAGCGGAGAAAACGAACTTACAATAGATGATACAATTAACAATATTAACAGGGAATTTATAAATGTGTTGGGGGATAACATTTACGGTTATAATACCGATACATTGGAAGCGGTTATTTGTAAAATGCTTACGGAAAAAGGAAAAACTGTTTCCGTTGCTGAATCCTGCACGGGCGGAATGGTCGCCGCAAAACTTACCGATGTTGCGGGAAGTTCAATATGTTTTAAGCAATCGGTTGTAACTTATTCAAATCAGGCAAAAACTCAATTGTTAAATGTTAACCCCGAAACCTTGCAGCAATTCGGTGCTGTAAGTGAACAAACCGCAAACGAAATGCTTGACGGAATATTAAAATTATCGAATGCCGACTATGCAATAAGTATTACCGGTATTGCAGGTCCCGGCGGTGCAACAAAAGATAAACCAGTCGGTCTTGTTTATATAGGTGTGTCTTATAAAGGTAAAAATAAAGTTGAAAAATTTATATTTAACGGAACAAGAGCCGATGTCAGGGAAAGAGCAACAACGGTTGCCCTTGATAGCATAAGAAGATTAATTTTAAAAACAAAAAAATAAAAATTTTTATTTGACATAAAATAAAAAAAAATATAGAATAAAAACATTATATGTAAGTTGTTCACTAAAAATCTTATAGAAAATCTTTAAAATTATAAAAAATCTATTCTAATCAAAATATGAAAATCAAAAAAAGAAATAACGAAAATTCTACAAAAATTATAAATATTTGTTTATAGGGGGCTTAATGTCTGCCGAATCTATGGAAATTACCGTATTATCGAAAAAAACAATGGTGGAGCTTGTTAAACTTGCAAAAAGCATGAAGTTGGAAACAATTACAGGTTTAAAAAAACAGGAACTTATTGCAAAAATTCTTGAAGCTCAAATGAAGGAAAAAGGACAGGTTTATGATGAAGGTGTTTTGGAAATTAAACCGGACGGTTTCGGCTTTTTAAGGTCTGTTGATTACAATTATTTATCCGGTCCCGATGATATTTATATTGCACCTCCTCAAATAAAAAAGTTTGCATTAAGAAAAGGTGATACGGTCGGCGGTTATGTCCGTCCTCCTCAAAACCACGAAAAATATTTTGCATTACTTAAAATAACATCGGTAAACGGTGAAGAAAAACTTGACAATATAAGGGAAAGGCCTTTGTTTGATAACCTTACACCGCTTTATCCCAATGAAAAAATAGTTTTGGAAACTACAACAAATGAAATTTCTACAAGAATAATAGATATGTTTATTCCTATAGGAAAAGGGCAAAGAGTTTTACTTAATGCACCTCCTAAAACGGGAAAAACGGTTTTGCTTCAAAAAATAGCAAATGCAATTACAACAAATAATCCTGAAATTATTCTTATGGTTTTGTTGATAGATGAAAGGCCTGAAGAAGTTACCGATATGCAAAGGTCGGTGAAAGGTGAAGTTGTTTCTTCGACTTTTGATGAACCTGCAGACAGGCATATCCAGGTTGCCGAAATGGTTCTTGAAAAAGCCAAAAGGCTTGCCGAACAAGGTAAAGATGTAGTTATTTTACTTGATTCAATAACAAGGCTTGCAAGGGCTTACAATGCCACAATGCCTTCAAGCGGAAGGGTATTGTCCGGCGGACTTGATTCAAATGCACTTCAAAAACCTAAAAGATTTTTCGGTGCTGCAAGAAACATTGAAGAAGGCGGCAGTTTAACCATTATAGCAACCGCTTTAATTGAAACAGGCAGCAGAATGGATGATGTTATATTTGAAGAATTTAAGGGAACAGGTAACTGTGAAGTTTATTTGGACAGGAAACTTGCCGAAAGAAGAATATATCCTGCAATAGACTTGTTAAGGTCCGGAACCAGAAAAGAAGAATTGTTGCTTAGCGAAGACGAAAAAAATAAAATGTGGATAATGAGAAATGTCATGAGTAATATGAACAGTATAGAAGTAATAGAAGAAGTTACAAAAAGAATGAAGGCTTCAAAAACAAATAAAGATTTTTATAAGCAAATGGAATTGTCTGGCACGAATTAGAAGATTAGAGGAATTTGGAGGTAAAAATGAGTGATGATATAAAAGATATTGCAATGAGAATTAAAGATTTAAGAGATATTGCAAATATTTCTCTTGAAAGTTTGGCAAAAGAACTTAATATTGATGTTAAAACTTATGAACAATATGAATCGGGGCAAACCGATATTCCGATAGGAATTATAAAAAAAATAGCTGAAAAATTTAAAGTTGAATTTATAACACTTATTACGGGGCAAGAACCTCATTTAAACAGATACAGTGTCGTGAGAAAAGGTAAAGGAGTAGCAGTAGAAAGAAGAAAAGAATATGATTATCAGGATATAGCTTACGGTTTTACCGGTAAAAAAGCTCAAATATTTTTGGTTACCGCAAAAGACAGAACAAATGAAAAAGAACTTACACCATATTCTCATGACGGGCATGAATTCGATTATGTATTGGAAGGAACTTTAAAAGTTCATTTAGACGGTAAAGAAATAATTTTGGAAGAAGGTGACAGTTTATATTTTGATTCAAATTGTAAACATTATATGACGGCAGTAGGCGGTAAAGCAACAAAATTTATAGCAATAGTATTTTAACTGCAATTTATAATTAACGACGGAAGAAAAACGAGAAGATTTGAAGTAAAGAGGAATAAAAATGATATTAGATAAATATGCAAGACGAGATTTTACATCTTATGAAGATTTTTTTGAAAATTTTAAAATAAATGTACCTGAAAATTTTAACTTCGGTTTTGATGTCGTTGATGCAACTGCGGACGAAGAACCGAACAAAAAATGTTTGGTATGGTGCAACGAACATAATGAAAGCAAAACTTTTACATTTTTGGATATGAAAAAGCAAACAAACAAAGCCGTAAACTTTTTTAAATCACTCGGTATTAAAAAAGGCGACTTTGTTATGCTTATATTAAAAAGAAGGTTTGAATATTGGATAAGTTTGGTTGCACTTCATAAATTGGGTGCAGTTGCAATACCGGCAACACATTTGTTAAAAGAAAAAGATATTTCTTACAGAGTAAATGCTGCAGATGTTAAAATGATAATTGCCGTAGATTTTTCGGATTTATTACAAAGAATAGATAATTGTCAAAAAGATTGTCCTACCCTTAAACATAAAGTTGTTGTAGCAGGAACAAGAGACGGTTGGTATAACTTTACAACTGAAGTTGAAAAACAATCCGATGTGTTTGAAAGGCCGACAGGAGCCGATGCAACACATAATGACGATAAGATGTTGATTTATTTTACATCAGGCACTACAAGCCTTCCTAAAATGGCAGTCCATGATTTTACATATCCGTTAGGGCATATTTTGACTGCAAAATTTTGGCAAAATGTAGAAGAAAACGGCTGTCATTTAACACTTGCCGATACGGGTTGGGCAAAAGCGGCTTGGGGAAAAATTTACGGGCAATGGATTTCCGGTTGTGCCGTATTTGTCTATGATTTCGATAAATTTCATCCGACGGATGTTTTGGATATTATTTCAAAACATAATATTACTTCATTTTGCGGTCCTGCAACCGTTTACAGGTTCTTAATTAAAGAAGATTTATCCAAATATGATTTTTCAAAATTGAAATATTGTTGTGTAGCCGGTGAAGCATTAAACCCCGAAGTTTTTAATCAATGGGAAAAACTTACCGGTCACAAAATTATGGAAGGTTTCGGGCAAAGTGAAGGACCTATTTTGGTAGGAAATTTTGTATGGATTAAACCTAAACCGGGTTCAATGGGAAAACCTTCACCTACATTTAACATAGATATAGTTGATGATAACGGTAACCCGTGCGAAGACGGTAAAGAGGGTAACCTTATAGTCAGAATGCCCGACGGTAAAAAACCTACTGGACTTTTCTGCGGTTATTACAAAAGTCCTGATAAAACAAAAGAAGTATGGCATGATAACATGTATTTTACGGGGGATGTTGTTTATAAAGATGAAGACGGCTATTTCTGGTTTGTAGGAAGAGCCGATGATGTTATAAAAAGTTCCGGTTACAGAATAGGGCCTTTTGAAGTTGAAAGTGCACTAATGGAACATCCTGCCGTTTTGGAATGTGCAATAACCGCGGTTCCCGACCCTGTTCGAGGACAGGTTGTTAAAGCAACAATAGTTTTGGCAAAAGGTTATCACCCGAGTGATTCTTTGGTAGTGGAATTACAAAACCATGTAAAAACGGTTACCGCTCCTTATAAATATCCGAGGGTAGTTGAGTTTGTTAAAGAGTTACCTAAAACGATAAGCGGTAAAATAAGGAAAGTTGCAATCAGGCAAGCCGACGAACAAAAACACAAACAATAATTAGAAAATTGCTTCAGCAATTTTTTTATAGGTTTCAAGTGTAAGTTTATCCGGGCGGAGCATTATATCAATGCTAAGCTCGGATAATATTTTTTCCGTTTCCTTTTTATCGGTTTTAAGAAAAGAATTCAAACAATTAAGAATTGTTTTTCTTCTCATGGAAAAACAATGTTTTATTAACGGAAACAATTTTATATTTGGTTCCTGCGGAAATTTGTTTGTAAGTTTTGCTACTGCCGACATTACTTTAGGTTTAGGATTAAAACATCCCGGCGGAACATCAAATAAAAATTTTGCATCGGCATAATATTGCCTAAACAACGAAATATATCCGTAATCTTTACTTCCTTCATTACTTATAAGTCGTGTAATAACATCTTTTTGTAACATTATAACAGCACTTATAAAATTTTTATTCGGCAAAAATTTTTGAACAATGGCTGTCCCGACATTATAAGGTAAGTTTGCAACGATTTTAAAAGGTTTATCCGGTAAATCAAATTTTAAAAAATCTTTGTTTATTATGTTAATATTTTTATTATCTTTATATTTTGTTTGTAAATCATCCGCTAAATTTTTATCTATATCAACTGCCGTCAAATTGTCGGTATAATCTTTCAAAATATCGGTCAATGCAGCTTTCCCCGGTCCTATTTCTATAATGTTATCGGTCTTTTTTATATCTGCACTTTGGACTATTTTATTTGCAATATTTATATCAATTAAAAAATTTTGTCCGTGCGGCTGCCTCATATTTTTTTAATCTCCTTTATCTTCAAATATAATAATTATACATTATAAATTACAAATTACAAATTTTTGGCCTGTAACTTTTTTATGTTTTAATTTGTCTTACCGTTACAAGCAGTTAAAAATTAGTAAAAGGAGAAAAAAATGAAAAAAATAATAATAAGCTTTATGTTAATGGCAGGACTTGCAGTTTCAAGTTTTGCAGCAGGACCTGCAGCAAAGCCGCAGCCTAAAAATGTTCATAACGGTAAAGTAAAAATTGAACAAAAAATGCCGAAGCAACAAAATGTTAAGGTTGTAAAAGTTGTTAAAGAAGTTCCGTCTAAACATCATAAGCACTATAAACCTGCACCTAAAAAACAAGTAGTTGTAGTTGAAAAACATTATAATGATGTTTATTATCACAACTCTTGTAACGATAATGCCGTAGCAGCTTGTGCAGCAGTCCTTGGTGTAGGTTTAATAGCAGCAGCAATAAGCGGAATATAAATTTTTGCAAAGCAGTTTGTGGTTTAAGGGTTGAAGGGTTGAAAAGTTACAACAACAGCTTTTCAACTTTTCAACTTTTCAACCGTATTTTTAATTAAAGTAATATGAACAATTTCGGATTTTGAGAACAACCTCATCGGCGGTCCCCACCACCTTGTCCCTGTAGTTACATAAATGTAAGAATTGTTATCTTTATATAAACCGCTAAAATATTTATACATAAAATATTCAATAATATCAAAAGGCGGAATTTGCCCTGCATGGGTATGCCCGGAAAGTTGTATTGTTACGGGATATTTTTGAACTTCGGAAAATATTTGCGGTTGATGTGATAAAAATATTATAGGTTTTGTTTGGTCAACACCTGTTAATGCTTTTTTAATATCTGCTTTTTCATAGTTAAAATATTTTGAAGTTTGAATGTCGGTTATTCCCGCAACATAAAATTTATCGTCAACTAAAGCATTTGTATTGTTAAGTAAAATATAATTTGCTTTTTTACATACCGTTTCAAACTTTTTTATTCCCGTATAATATTCATGATTACCGTTGATGGCAAATACTCCGTATTTTGCTTTAAAATCCGTAAGACCGTAGTTTTTATAAGTTTCGGTTATATCAATATCGGCTAAATCGCCGGTAAAAGCAATAATATCGGGATTAAACGAATTTGTTATTTGAACAATTTTTTTTATGTCATCATAATCTGTTGCAGTATCTATATGGATATCCGACAGATGAACTATTGAAAGTTTTTCTACTGGCAAATTATCAACGGGAATTGTAATTTCTTTTATTTTTGGAACACCGCAAGTGTTTAAAACCGAATAAGTTGATGAAACTGCAATTAACAATATTGTTACAAGTGTAGTGTTGAATCGAAAATTTGCTGTATGATTAAATATAAATAAAATATTTGATATCAGAAAAAAAGTAACTGATATTGAAAAAATACCTAACCAAATGTAACCGATTTGAGTTAATGTTTTTGTATAAGTTGACGGTTGGCTGTGCCTTGCAACACTTAATGCATAAATACTTAAAAATGCGGCTATAAAATATAATGATAAAAATATTACAAGAGATAATCCGTGTAATTTAAAGTCCGAGATTACTCTGTAAATAATATAGACATTACCTAAAAAATAAATGATGAAAAATATTAAAAAAAACATATAAAATCGTTTTACGATTTTTTTAAAATTTTTTTCCTTGCTTCAAGTATAAATTCGGTTGCGGTCGGGCATAAATAGTCGGGATATGTCCAAGGTAATTTTGTAAAACCTTCTTTTCTGTAAATAGTAGTTACTTCGGCATAAATCCCTTTTGACAGATATATTCTGTGGCTGAAATCTTTTGTTGAAGCAAGTATTACATTTGCGGGTGTTATGTAGCCCGGGTCTATATTTACTATCCTGTTTTTATTTACGGCAAACAAATCTTCAATGTTGTTTGTTTCAATTTTTATATCTGCCAACATATCGGGTTGCATAAGTTTTTCAAAAGCTATCCACTGCCTTTTAAGCTTTTCACCCATTTCTTTATTGTAATATTTGGTGAAAGTAAAATCTATTGCAGGACTTGAAATATCTATTTTATTGTTGAATTTTTGTTCCAACAGAGAATAAATTCGGTTTATATCAAAAGTTTCGTTAAATATAAGCCCGAAAAAAAACTTTGCCGAATTTGCTTTGTTTATATTTCCCATAACAAAATTATTTTACAAAAATAAACATTATATTTGCAAAATGTATATTAAAATTGTAAAATAAAAAAAGTTTGGGAGTGTATTTACGGGTGAGCGGCAAGCTCGCCTTTTGTTTTTTAAAGAGGGAAAAATGGAAATTGTTAAAACCGTAGAAGAAATTCTGCTGCCGATAGCGGATAAAGAAAATATAGAAATAGTTGATATTGAATATGTAAAAGAAAACAAACAAAAAGTTTTAAGAATTTACATTGACAAAGAAAACGGTGTTAACCTTGACGACTGCACGAAAATGAGCAATTTGTTCGGTGATATGCTTGATAAAAAAGATATAATAAAAGAAGAGTATGTGTTGGAAGTTTCTTCACCCGGACTTGACAGAATTTTAAAAAAAGAAAAAGATTTTAACAGATTTAAAGGTTATAAAATAAAAGTAACAACAGCCGTTGCAATTAATAACCAAAAACATTTTAACGGACAATTGGTAACAGTGTCAGATAACAAAATAGTTATAAACGATTTAACAAAAGGTATAGTTGAAATAGAAATATCAAATATAATCCGTGCAAAATTAGACCAGGATTTTTAGGAGGAAAAATGTCAGAAAAAAGTGAACTTTTAGCTGCACTTGAAACAATTCAAAGGGAAAAGAAAATTTCAAAAGAAGATATTTTACATGTTGTAGAAAATGCTTTGGTTTCGGCTTACAAAAAACATGTAGGTAAAAATGTAAATGTTGAAGCCAAAGTAGATAACGAAACCGGGCAAATGAGTGCTTGTGTTATAAAAAAAGTAGTTGAGGAAGTATCAAATAACCTTACCGAAATATCACTTGCCGATGCAAAAAAAGTATATAAAAATGCAAAAATCGGCGAAGAAGTTAAAATTGCACTCGATACCGATGATTTTTCAAGAATAGCGGCACAAACGGCCAAACAGGTTATAGTGCAAAAAATAAGAGAATCCGAAAGAGATTCTTTATATGAAGAAATGAAAAGCAAAATAGGTGAAATGATTAACGGCTCTATTTATAAAATCGTCAACAGAAACATTATTGTTGACCTTGGAAGAAGCGAAGCCATACTTCCGGTTTCTGAACAGGTTGCAAAAGAAAAATTTTCGGTAGGTCAGCATATAAGAGCAATCGTTATAAAAGCCGAAAAAAATGTTAAAGGCCCCAATACCGTTTTATCAAGAACACATCCGGATTTGGTAAAAGTTTTGTTTGAGCTTGAAGTTCCGGAAATTTATGAAAAAATAGTTTCAATAGTTGCCATAGTAAGGGAAGCAGGTTTAAGGACAAAAATTGCAGTCACTTCAAATAATCCGAAAGTTGACCCGGTAGGTGCATGTGTAGGTGTTAAAGGTGCAAGAATAAAACCTATTATTGATGAATTAAGAGGAGAAAGAATAGATTTAATACCTTTTTCAAAAGATCCGGTAAAATATATTTCACAGGCATTGGCACCTGCAAAAGTTTTAACCGTAACCATCCTTTCCGAAGAAGAAAAGAAAGCCGAAGTTATTGTCGCCGATGATATGCTTTCACTTGCGATAGGAAAATCCGGCCATAATGTTAGGCTTGCGGCAAGGCTTACGGGCTGGAACATTGATGTAAAATCAGAAAGCCAAAAGAAACTTGAAAAAGAACAGAAAAATGAAGAAAAATCTTCGGAACTTGAACAATTAAGCGGTATAAACGATAAAATAATTGAAATGCTTTCAAATGCACAAATTACAAGTGTTAAAAAAATAGCCGAATTAAAAGTTGAAGATTTAACGACATTACCAGGAATTGGTCCTAAAACGGCAGAAAAAATAATAAAGTCAGCTCAAGAGGCAATTTCTAAGAAATAGGAGTTTATTTTTATGACAGAAAAAAAAGTAAAAAAAGAAAACATAACTAAAGATACAACAAATAAACCTAAAAAAACTAAGAAAGTAACTGCCGCTAAAGCTAAGACTGTAGATACAAAAGCCAAAACGGATAAAAAACAGGTGAAGAAAAAAAATTCTTCTCCTGCATCTTCAACAACTGCGGCTAAAAAAAATTCAAATAAAACATCAAAAGTTTCTGCGGATAAAACAAATAAAAAAACAGTTTCCAAAAAAACGGAAAACTTAAAGACTGAAACAAAAAAACAACAAACAAAAAGAAAACAAGAACCTAAAAAAACGGAACAGTCTGCACAACAAAAAACTGAAAAAAAGCAAGAACAAAAAACAACGGAAACCAAACAACAGGAACCAAAAAAGCAGTCCGGTAATCAACAAAATAAACAAACACAGATAAAAGTTAAGCAACCGCAGCAAACAAAACAGGAACCGGACCAAAATAAAAAAGATATAAAACAGCAGGAACAAGAACAAATTCAACAACCGGTGCAACCGAAACAACAAGAAAAACCCGTTGAAAAGGTTCAGCAGCCGGTTCAACAGGAACAGCCTAAACAAACAGAACCGCCAAAACCGCCGGAACCGGAAAAACCTGCACTTCCCAAAATTACCATAAACGAACTTGTTACTATAAAAGACCTTGCAGAAAAGATGAAAGTTAAAATAGGTGATATATTAAAAAAGTTATTGTCTATGGGTAGTATTGCCACATTAAACCAAAGAATAGATACCGATACCGCAACAATTCTTGCAAACGAATTCGGTTTTGATGTCGATTTCGTATCATTATATGAAGAAGAAAATATAGAACAAGGCAAAGAAGATGATAAAGCTTCACTTTTGCCGAGGTCACCTATCGTAACCATTATGGGGCATGTTGACCACGGTAAAACATCGTTGCTTGATGCTTTAAGGCACAGCAATGTTGTTGCAGGTGAAGCAGGCGGAATAACACAGCATATAGGTGCATACAGGGTGAAAACTTCCGATGGAGAAATTACATTTTTGGATACTCCGGGTCATGAAGCATTTACCGCAATGAGGTCAAGAGGTGCACAGGTTACAGATATTGTTATATTGGTAGTTTCCGCTACCGACGGTGTTATGCCGCAAACAATAGAAGCAATAAACCATGCAAAAGCGGCAAATGTTCCGATAATAGTGGCAGTTAATAAAATAGATTTGCCTAATGCCGAGCCCGAAAAAATAAGACAGGAATTAAGCAATTACGGTTTATTACCGGAAGAATGGGGCGGCGACACCATAATGGTTGATATTTCCGCAAAACAAAAATTGAATATTGACAGTTTGTTGGAAATGGTTCAGCTTAAAGCCGAAATTATGGAATTAAAAGCAAATCCTAACAAAAGAGCCGAAGGTGTAGTTATAGAAGCTAAACTTGACCCGAGAAAAGGTACGGTTGCCACAATTTTGGTTCAAAGCGGAACTTTAAGAGTAGGTGACAACATAGTTGTAGGAACCACTTACGGTAAAATAAGAGCAATGGTTGACGAATACGGAAAAAGATTTATGGCAGCAATACCGAGTATGCCGGTTGAAGTATTAGGTATAAACGAACCGCCGCAGGCAGGCGATAAATTTATTGTTTTGGAAAAAGAATCGCAAGCAAGAGAAATTGCACAAGCAAGAAAAGAAAAAGTAAAAGCCGAAGCATTAAAACCCAAACACCATGTATCGTTACAAGATATAAGTATGGGTAAAATAAAAAATTTGAATATTATTTTAAAAACCGATGTTCAAGGTTCTCTTGGTGCATTATGTGATGCTCTTGAAAGAATGTCAAATTCCGAAATTAAATTAAATATAATTCATAAAGGTGCAGGCTCCATAACCGAATCCGATGTCGTTTTGGCTGCAGCTTCCGATGCAATGATAGTAGGTTTTAATATAAGGCCTGATGCTGCCGTTTCAAAAGCTGCCGAGCAGGAAGGTGTCCACATTAATGTATATAGAATAATTTATGAATTGATAGCCGATATAAAAGCTGCAATGGAAGGTTTATTATCACCGGAAACAAAAGAAAGAATAACGGGGAAAGCCGTTGTAAAACAGGTGTTTAAGTTGTCTTCTGCAGGAACAATATCGGGTTGTATGGTCAGCGAAGGTAAAGCCGAAAGAGGTTCAAAGGTTAGGCTTTTAAGAGATAATGTTATTGTTTTTGAAGGCAGTCTTTCTTCACTTAAAAGGTTTAAAGACGATGTAAAAGAAGTTGAAAAAGGTTATGAATGCGGTATAGGGCTTGAAAAATTTTCCGATGTTAAAACAGGTGATGTTATGGAATTTTTCAAAATAGATAAACTTGCAAGAAAGTTGGTAGAGGAATAAAATGAGAACTTATAAACGAGCCGACAGAGTTGCCGAATTAATACAGGCGGATACAGTTAAAATTTTAAGAGATATTAAAGAACTTGATAAAGGTTTGCTTACGGTTACAAGGGTAAAACTTACCGACGATTTACAAACTTGCAGAATTTTTTATTCCGTTATAGGAACCGATGCCGATAAAAAAAATGCAGATACCGTTTTAAAAGAAAAATTAAAACAGATAAGGTATCAGCTTGCAAATACCATGGATTTAAGAAGAGTTCCGACAATAGAATTTGTGTATGACGATTCCGCCGAAAAAGCCGAAAAAGTTTTTGAAATACTTGAAAAAATAAAATCGGAAGAAAAATAATTGTATATGAAAATTTTAACCCTTTCAAACACAAGCAAAGAAAAGCTTTTAAAAGAAATAGCAAAAGAAATAAAAGATGCTAAAACTTTTTTTATAGCAGGGCATAGAAAACCCGACGGTGATGCTTTGGGTTCCGGGCTTGCACTTGCTTCTTTGCTTAGAAGGTTAGGTAAAAAAGTTACTCATTGTTCAATTGATGAAATTTCACAAGACTTAAAATTTATGCCCGGTTCAAAAACAATCAAAATAACAAATAAAATAGATAAAATTTTTGATTGTGCAATTATTTTGGAAAGTATGAATTTTGAAAGAATGGGCAATATAATAAAACCCGCTCAAGCAAAATTTATAATCAATATAGACCATCATCTGTCGCATACCGATTTCGGAAATATAAATTATGTAGTGGCTCAATCTTCTTCGGTGTCGGAACTTGTTTATGATATTTTTGAAACTTTAAAAGTTAAACCTACAAAAAAAGAAGCCGAAAATTTATATATAGGTATTGTTACAGACACCGGAAGATTTCAACAATTAAATACTACCGCCAATTCCCATATAACGGCTGCAAAATTATTGGATTGCGGTGTAAATTCAAGTAAAATTTGTAAAACTTTATTTTCCACATTTTATTTACAAAAATTAAAATTATACGGTTTGGCATTATCAAATATAAATACTGCATTGGACGGTAAACTGGTATATATAAAATTAACCGAAGATATGTTTAAAAAATCAAAAGCCGATGATGCCGATACCGACGGAATAATAAATTATTGCATATCCGTTCCCGGTGCGGTTGTAGGTTGTATTTTAAAAGAAGTTGCAAAAAAGGAAATAAAAATAAGTTTTCGTTCGATAGAAAAATTTAATCTTTTAAACATAGTTAAAAACTTTTCCGGCGGCGGGCATAAAAATGCCGCAGGCTGCACAATAAATGCGGATATGGATATTGCTTTAAAACAAATAATTAAAGCATGCAGGGAACAACTCGGTGCAAAATAAACAATATAACGAGTATAACGGGCTTTTGCTGGTTAACAAACCTTCCGGAATTACTTCTTTCGGTTTATTAAAACAAATCAAAAAAAAATTATTGGGTAAAAAGATAGGTCATTGCGGAACATTGGATCCGCTTGCACAAGGGTTGATGTTGGTGCTTGTGGGTAAAGCAACAAAAAAACAAGATTTTTTTATGAAGAAAGATAAAATATATAAGGCAACCATAAAGTTAGGTATAAAAACAGATACAGCCGATATGGCAGGGAAAATAATTGCAACAGCAGGTTATGAACATATAACAGTTGATGATGTTAAGAAAATATGTGAAGATTTTATCGGTGAAATCGAACAAGTTCCTCCTATGTATTCGGCACTTAAAGTTAAAGGTAAAAAATTATATGACCTTGCAAGGCAAGGAATAACGGTAGAAAGAAAAAAAAGAAAAATAAAAATATATTATATTGATATATTGAATTTTAAAGCAGGTATTATTGAAGCAAGAATAAAATGTTCAAGCGGAACATATATAAGAACTTTGGCTGAAGATATTGGCAGTGCATTAAAAACGGAAGCCGTTTTAAGCGGGCTTGTTAGGGAACAAATTGATAACTGGAAACTTTCCGATGCCTTAACCGTTGAACAACTAACCGAAAAAAATATTATTCCTGTAAAATAACAATCTTAAAAATTTCACAAATTTTTCACATTTAAACAGTTGCAAATATAATTAAATATGTTAAAATATTAATGTAGTAGGATGGGTTGGATGTATTTATTTTAAGGAGGAAGAAAGGAGGAGGTTATGAAAAAAATAAAAATTTTATCTGTCTTGGTAGCAGTATCATTTGTTTTTAATATTGCGGACTATGTATTTGCAGCGGTAGGCAATATTTCAGACAAAAATAGTCCGCAAGGTGCATTACAGTTGGAATTTAAAACACCTGCACAATTTGAAGAAAATAAAAACATAGATATTAGCGGGCAACATAAAGTAAGCGGAATAAAAAGAGAGGGTGGAAAATATTATTTAAGTTTTTCAGCCGGGTCAAAAACCTTTTGGTTGGAAGTAACAGGAGAAGAAGATAAAAATGAGATAGATGCTTATGACAGAAAAGATTTAGGTTTGTATGTTGATATTCCTAAAGGAGCGGAAGCAAAAGAAGGAATAGTATCTAAGTATACAACAATTTATAATCCTGATTCATATAGTCCTACTCATCATGCCAGTGATATAAATGTTAATGGCTTGACGGTAACAGATATTCATAAGGAAACGGTTAAGGTTCCGACCGGAAGATCTCCTATAGAAAAAGAGATGTATGTAGGGACGGTAACAACCGAAACCGGAAGAAATATTTATGTAGAAGTTCCTGAAGAATATGTAGGCAAAAATATAACAGCTTCAATAAATATATCGGATAAGGACTATGTTGATTACTCTAGAGGAGAAAAAGACAAACATATAATATCGAAAGAAAATGTAAAATTTGATGCTGCCACAGATGTTAGCGGGCAACATAAAGTAAGCGGAATAAAAAGAGAGGATGGAAAATATTATTTAAGTTTTTCAGCCGGATCAAAAACCTTTTGGTTGGAAGTAACAAAAGAAGAAGATAAAAATGAGATAGATGCTTATGACAGAAAAGATTTGGGTTTGTATGTTGATATTCCTAAAGGAGCGGAAGCAAAAGAAGGAATAGTATCTAAGTATACAACAATTTATAATCCCGATTCATATAATCCTACAGCCCATGCAAGTGATATAAATGTTAATGGTTTGACGGTAACGGATATTCATAAGGAAACGGTTAATGTTCCGACCGGAAGATCTCCTGAAGCAAAAGAAACATATATAGGAACCGTAACAACCGAAACAGGAAGAAGAATATATGTAGAAATACCGGAAGGATATGTTGGTAAAGAGTTAACGGCTTCAATAAACATATCCGATAAAGATTTTGTTAACTATTATAAAGGTGATAATGGTAAATATGTAATTCCGAACGGAAATGTGAAATTTGATGTAACTACCAATGAAGTGGTAAATACTAATACATATTCAAGTATCGGTGTGGTCAAAAATAAAAAAGGAGAGCCTGCATATTTACAAATAAAAAAAGAAAAAGGTTCAGTAGTTAAAGTAAATATAAAAGGAATGAGTACCAGTCAAATAAACAGTTTAAAAAAATATTTTAATGAGAATTTAAAAAATAAAGATATAACTTCTAAAGAAGCAAAAAATGCATTAAATAATTTGAAAAAAAATGCTAATGATATAATAAAAGGTAATACATATTCAAAAGTTAATGTACTTAAGAGTAACAAAGGTGAACCTGCATATTTACAAATAAAAAATAAAAAAGGTGAAGTTCTTGCAAAAATAGATATAAAAGGAATGAATAATAAGCAAATAAATAGTTTAAAAAAATACTTTAATACTAATTTAAAAAATGAAAGTAAAAATTCTAAAGAAGCCAAAAGTGCATTGAATATCTTAAATAAAAAAGCAGATGAGTTTAAAAAAGCCAATAGTAAAGAAGAAAAAAATAAAAAGAAGAATAAAATAATAGATTTGCTTAAAAAGTTTTTTCCAAATTTTTAAGATTTAAATAATATTAATTAAAGCTGTCTTAAGTTTTAAACTTAAGACAGCTTTTTTATTTGTTTTTATTTTAAAAAATTGCAAAGTTTTTTTTGAATTTTATATAATGAACCATTACGGTTTAATAATTTTATAAAAATGAAAAATATATTAAATATCTTTAAACTGAAAAATTTTAATTTTTTTAAAACAAATATTTTCTTTTTTGTTTTACTTACTTTAGTAATTTCGGTAGTATATTTTAAATCGATAAATTACGATTTGTTGGATTTGGATGACAAATGGTTAATAAACGACCATTTGGATTTTTTAACAGACTATAAAAATCTGCCGAAACTTTTTGTAAAAGATGTTTATTATCAAAATGTCTTTTTATGTTACAGACCTGTTTTAAATCTTTCGTTTATGACGGAAACACTTATTTTCGGCTTTAATCCGAAAGTTTACCATGCTACAAATATAATACTTTTTATTTTAAGTATTTGGTTGATGTATGTATTTTTACTTAAATTGAATTTTAATAAAAATATTTTAAAAATAATTTTTTTACTGCTTGCCATTCATCCCATACTATCTTCCGTTTCCGTATGGGTTGCAGGCAGAAATGATTCTTTACTTGCAATTTTTGTAATGTTATCTTTA
>Ga0265298_10003300_pt1 | contig 21488 bp, 15 predicted proteins | sample AusTroGonzalo_MG_3_FD_193486 | JGI IMG/M metagenome (GOLD analysis project Ga0265298, IMG submission 193486) | Bovine rumen microbial communities from tropical cattle in Woodstock, Queensland, Australia - Gonzalo_01 | ecosystem: Host-associated > Mammals > Digestive system > Stomach > Rumen ...
TTCAAGATCACGCTTGTCAATGATAATGTGAATACGGACGGACGCGTAGCAAGAGGGCAATACCTCTCCCTGTCTGTGGACCCGACTACCAATCCCAACGGCGCCGTGCTGCTGATAGACGGCGAACCGCTGACGTCATCCACGACACTCACCTTCTTCGCCGAGCCGGGTGTACCTATCGTCAAGACGCTGCAAGTGCAGCGAGGCATCGTGGATGATTACGAGGATATCACCCTCAAATATTCCTCCACGACCTGCAACAGTATTAGCGCCCAGACCAAGTTCTCCGTCCATTTTATCCCCGAAGCGTCTCCTGTGAACGTTTCCTATCCCCGGGATAAATGGGTAATGAACACGATTTCGTCGCGCGACTCTGTCGGCTACTACTTGCCGGTGACCATCGACGGATTCAATATCCATCATAAGAACTTCGACCATATAGAGTTCCAATACAAGCTCTCGACGGAGAATAACGACGCATGGGTCAACCAATGCTCGTTCTACGCCGATGACAGCCTTTATAACATCGCAACGGGCAACAAAGCGAAGATCATCAACGGCCGCATCGAGCCTTTCCGCTTCTACGGCGAGCGCGACCCGAAGGAGCTCAACTACGACCTGCGTGCTGTCTCTTTCTGCCGGTACGGTTCGGGCTTCGTGACGAAAGCCTCGCCCGTCATCTCCGGTACCAAAGACACACGTCCGCCTGTTCTCTTCGGCAAGACGCAACCCGCCAACGGCATCCTGACGCTCAAGGACAATATATCCATGCGCTTCTCGGAACCCATCGCCGGCAACTGGCTCGACGAGGACAACAACTTCCAGATACTCGGTGTGACCAATAATACGGGCATTACCCAGAGCGGTTCGCTTTATTTCGACGGCAAGGCCGGCCATTACGCCCGCACCAAAGTGGAGCGCGAACTGGCTATCACTGACCTCTCCGTTGACATGCTTATCAAACCGGCGGAGAAGGGAAAAGAGATGGCGCTCCTCTCGCACGGCGATGAAGACTATAATTTCACGCTCAGCCTCACGGCGGACAACCGTCTCAAACTGACGGCTACGGATGACGGTAAGGCGAAGGTCATCAGTCAGTCCAAGCCGATGGGCGAGTTGTCCACCACGGATTTCACGCGTGTGATCATGGTGTACGATGTCAATGATGAGACCGTTCGTTTCTACGCCGGTACCCTGGATATAACCGATGCACCTTCCGTTCAATGGATGCTGCAGAACAACGCAGCGCCGTTCACCGTAGGTGCCACCGTGGACAGTACGATGTTCTATCACGGTAATATGATGGAAGTGCGCGTATGGAACAAATCCCTCACGCCGGCCGAAATCAGCAACACGCATCTGCGTCGTCTCACCGGCTACGAGTACGGTCTGCTGAATTATTATCCGATGAACGAGAACAAGGGAGAGGAACTGATAGACCAGGCAACCGGCGCAACGCTGTTTGCCAAGGGCCTGAACTGGACCCGTCCGTTAGGCATCTCACTCGCCACTCAGGGCGAAGCGGTACAGCTGCAGCCTAACCTCTTCAGCCGGACAGAGGACGAGGATTACACCCTGCTCTTCTGGTTCCGCAGCAATAATGAGGATCAGGACAAGGTATCGCTCTTCGGTACTGCCATGAACGACTCGACTACCCTGGAGATAAGTCTCCACAAAGGCGAGATTGTCTTCACGGCCGGATTGGTGGACGAGGCCGCGGAGGCACGCCTCAACGACGGCAACTGGCACCACTGCGCACTGGTTGTATCCAAGACCTTCAATAACGGCTCCCTCTCCATCGACGGCAACAAACTGCTGCTCTTCTCCCCCCTGGATATCGGAGCGCTCGGCGGAACAAAAGTATGGCTTGCCAAAGGACTCAAAGGAAACATTGATGATGTATGCCTCTTCGAGCAACCTCTTCCGAAAGAACTGGTACGCGAGTTCGGCAATATGTCGCCCAACGGCGAAGAGATGGGTCTGATCAACCTGCTCTCCTTCTCGCAAATAAAGCGTAACAGCAGCAATGTGATGGAGCTTGTTTACTCGCCCAATAACCAGCGCGTATTCAAGGATGCGAACGGTAATGTGGTGCAGAAAGTGCAACAACTGCTCGTCGATGACCTCAGCGCACAGGCCGACAAGCAGAACAGCGCACCCCTCAAGGACCGCGGTCAGCTGACCAGACTGCCCTTCACCTGGACATACCAAGAGTCCGACATGATGATCAATATCAAGGCCCAGCCGCGCGAGATCAACAAACGCACCATGTACCTCACTGTGCGCGATGTGGAAGATATGAACGGAAACCGTCTGCCGGCGCCTGTCACATGGACCGTCTATGTCGATCTGAACAGCGTCGTTTGGGACCAGCGTAGTCACAAGGAAACACTCTCCGATGACGAGCAGACCCACCGCTTCTCCATGGACATTACCAATACCACCGGCATGATGCGTCAGTTCACGATTGACAACCTGCCCAAGTGGCTCACCGCTTCCCCGGCACAGGGTACACTCGAGGCGGAGGAGGAGAAGACCGTCACCTTCACCGTCAATGCCGCTGAGCTCAAGGTAGGTGTCCATCATCAGATCGTTTATCTCACCGACGACCAGGGATTGGCGGAGTCGCTCTTGCTCGAAATCAACAAGGAGACCGAACCGCCTTACAGCAGCGTGGATATGAACAAATATCCGTTTAACATGTCCATCTGCGGACGCGTACTGATGAGCAACGCCGGTACCACCTCCGTCAACACCAGCGAGGAAGACATCGTCTATGCGATCTATAACAACGAGTGTGTGGGCTTGGCCCATTGTGCGGAAAAGGGCGAATTGTACCTCACCGTCCACGGCGATGAGAACATGACTCGCAAATCGATCCGCTTCCAGTTATGGAAGGCCTCGAACGGCAAGGTCTATAACCTCACCCCGAACAAGCCGATCACCTTCGCCCACGGATACGTCTATGGTTGCGGCAAGGATGAACCCATCCTCCTGACAGCCGGAGGCAGTGAGATGCAGACCATCGCGCTCAGCAAGGGATGGAACTGGATTTCCACCAACCTGCGTATGGCAACGGGTGACGCCCGGGCAACGCTCTCCAATGCCGTCACGGCGGAGCAGCCCTGGACGGAGGGTGACCTGATCAAGAACCCTGCCACCCGACAGTTCTGTACCTACAGCGAGCAGTCGGATAAGTTTGTCGGACCGCTGAACGACCTCTCCTACAGGCAGATGTATATGATACACGTGAACGCATCCAACACCATGCATATTTTCGGCGAACAGATACCCGAAGACTCTATGTCTGTCACCCTGCGCGGCGACGGGCAGTGGAATGCCATGCCGTGTATGCTCAAGGATGTGACGGTGCTGCGCGATGCACTGTCCGATTATTACGACTATGCAACCACCGGAGATATTATCAAGGCGCACAACCGCTTTGCTGTCTTCTCCGCCGACAAACGATGGGTAGGTGACCTCACCGCGCTCACGCCGGGCGAAGGCTACCTCTTCCGCCGCATGGCATCCAGCAGCGTCACCATCAAGTTCCATAACCTGAAGTCGCAAGCTCCGCAACGCGTCAACAGCAGAGAGCAGACCGCTGACAGCCAATGGTCCAACCCGAAGGCGTCCACTAACATGACGATGATAGCAGCCATTGATAATGACGAATTACGAATTACGAATTACGAATTGATGGCTTATCTCGGCGATGAGTTGGTCGGCGTGGCTACTCCTCTCTCCCTTGAGGGAAGAGACGGAGAGGGGTACTTGTATTTCCTCACCATCCAGTCCGACCACGCCGGTGAACTGCGCTTCGAGACGGAGGACGGCACGGTGCTCACGCCCGCTATTCCTTACGTCGCAGACACGCACCACGGCTCCTTGAAGGCACCGGTTGTGCTGAGGCCTGCCACGAATACCGGCGTTTACAAGGTGATTGAAGACCAACACGTCCTCATCATCCGCGACGGCAAACGCTATACCCTCACCGGACAGGAGGTGAAGTAAAAGCATGCCCCAGGAAGGGAGAGACACGAAAAAGCGGCCAGAAGGTCGCTTTTTTGTGTAGATATTTGCACATGTCAAAAAAAAGCAGTAAATTTGCACGATTTTTATCGTATGAGTGCGAAGCAGGTGTATAGTAAATACCGTGAGTTGTGGCATAACTACCACTCCGAGGTCTTTTTCTGCATCATTCTGATGCTGTGCGTCGGGGTGAGCACCTGGCTGTCGCGCTTCATTCCCGATGCGCTGTTTGACCATGTGCTGACGCCTATGATGAACGTAGCTACGTTCACCGTCGCTTTTATGGGCGCGTGGGTCGTTTACCGGCATTCGGAAGGCATGCTCATGCGGCGGTTGTGGGGGCACGCTTTGATAATATGGGGGCTTGGCGACCTGCTCTATCTGGTGTGCTGGATAGTGGCGCCGGAGAAGGTGCTGAATATAGGAGCCGAGCATCTGACGACCTACGAACTGCTTTTCGGGAATATACTGGGCTGGGTAATGGTGCTTTATCCGACGGAGGCGCTGCGGCCCGGGTGGCTGAATGGCAGGATTGTGGCATGGCAGCTGCTGCCGATATTAGCCCTGGTGATCCTGGATTATATCTTACCGATCAACCTGAGGCCGGTGGTGGCGCTTTACCCTTATGCGCTGCTGGGTCTGGTACTCACGCATATACGCGCGTATAGAATATGGTGTGAGCAGAACTACTCGTCCATGGACAACATCGACGTGCAGTGGATCATACGCTATTGTATCATGCTGTTCATCGTCGGCGCCAATTATGTCTATCTGTGCTCCACGCACGGACACGCCCGCGGCTTCACGCAGGAGTGGTTCGTCGTCTTCATGCTCGCCTACAGCACCGAGCAAATACTTTTCCACAAAGATCCGTGGGCGGGCGTAGGCGCGGAGAATGCGGACAACGAGGCCGAAGAGACCGATGATGCGCCATCCCCGGTCAATGACCATACCCCGGACAATACCTATGTCCGGACGCTGGAACAGTGGATGGAAAAAGACAAACCCTACCTTAATCCCGACTTCAAACTGATGGACATGCGCGCGGTGCTGCCGATGAACAGGACCTACCTGAGCCAGTTCATCAACGATACGTACAACTGCTCGTTCTACCAGTTCGTCACGAGGTACCGCGTCGAGGAGGCCAAACGCATCATGCAGGAGAATCCGGAGATGAAGATGGCGGATGTTGCGGTCCGTTCCGGTTTTTCCTCGCGGGTCGTTTTCTCCCAGATCTTTTCCAAGGAAACGGGCATGAGTCCGCGCGAGTGGAATAAAATAACGAATACTTAAATACTGTTCCCCATGGTACTAATGATTCTTCTTTTCGTGCTGATGCTGTTTGTGTTGTGGCTGGGTTCACGGCACGGCGGTCTGGCGCTCGGTGCCATTTCCGGTCTGGGATTGGCTGTCATGGTGTTCTGTTTCGGGCTCAAACCCGGCACACCGCCTATTGACGTAATGCTCATCATCATCGCCGCTATCACCTGCGCAGGCATCATGCAGGCTGCCGGAGGTATGGACTGGCTGGTACAACTGGCGGAGAAGCTGCTGCGCAAGCATCCGAACAACATTACGTTCCTCGCGCCCCTCTCCACCTTCCTGCTCACCGTGCTCTGCGGAACAGGTCACGTGGTGTATATGATGATGCCTATCATCTGCGATATCGCGCTCAAGAAAGGTATCCGTCCGGAGCGTCCGTGCGCCGTAGCCTCGGTGGCTGCTCAGGTGGGTATCACCTGCTCGCCTATCGCAGCGGCCGTAGTGGCTTTTGTGGCTATCAGTAATGCCAACGGATTTGATGTCACTATCCCGCAGGTACTTATGGTCAATATCCCGGCCTGTCTGTGCGGACTGGTGGCTGCGGCTGCGTGCTCGTACAAACGCGGCAAAGACCTGGACAAAGACCCTGAGTTCCAGGCGAAAATAGCCGATCCCGCACAACGGGCTTATGTCTATGGCGAAGGAACGAGTTCGCTGGACAAAGAGATCACTCCGAAGGCCAAAGCCTCCGTGTTCATCTTCCTCGGCGCCCTGCTGCTCGTCATCGCCTTTGCGATATTCCCCAATTTGTTACCGTCCTACGAGACCGTCAAAGCCATCCGCGGAGCCGAGTCTATTCAACTGCTCAGCGGCGCTTCTATCTCGGCGCAGCAGCTGGCTGACGCGGGGATTGAACTGACGAGCTTCACGCAGGTGGAGATGGAAGAAATCAAAATGAATCTGGTCATCGAGATCCTGATGATCTCCGCTGCGGCGCTGATGGTACTCTTCTGCCGAGCCACCTCCAAGCAGGCGGTGGACGGCGCCGTGTGGAAAGCAGGTATGACCGCCCTCGTGGCGATCTTCGGCATCGCGTGGATGGCAGATACCTATTTCGTTAATTTCATGCCCCAAATCCAGCCGATGCTGGTCAGCGTCGTGGAGAAGTACCCGTGGGCGATCGCTTTCGTGTTCTTCATCGTATCCATGCTCATCAACTCGCAGGGAGCGGTGGTTGTGGCGATGCTACCGCTGGCCTACAGCCTGGGTATTCCCGGACCGGTGCTGCTCGGCGTGCTGCCGTCGGTGTACGGCTATTTCTTCATCCCGACCTATCCGTCCGACGTGGCTACCGTCAATTTCGACCGTTCCGGCACGACCAAGATCGGCAAGTACCTGCTGAACCACTCGTTCATGATGCCCGGACTCGTATCCGTATCCGTATCCACGGTGGTGGCATACCTCTTGGCGCAATTAATCTTCTGATAAATGGCAACGGAGCAAACGTGTAAAATAGCCGTCATCGGCATACCGCAAAGCGGTAAGTCTTCTCTGAGTCAGGCGCTGCAGGACCTGGCGGACAAAGGGAAGCAGGCGATGCAGTTCGTGGAGGTGCATAACCCCGACGACCTGCATGCCCATGCCTTCGACGTCGTGCTGCAGGTGGTGGATGCCACGCGTCTGGAGGAGTCCCTGCTCCTCACTCCGCATATCATCGACGAGCACGAGAAGATCGTGATTGCCATCGGGCGTTACGACCTGCTGCTGCAAACGGACCACTCGCTCAATATACCCAAGTTCGAGCAGCTCATCGGTGTACCTACCTGCCGTGTGTCCGTGCGGCTCAATTACGGTTTGCCCAACTGCCTATCCGTCCTGCGGGAAGTGGCGGCGCGTCCTGTATCCAAGGCGCACCCCATCTACCACCTCCGTGACCAGGAGGATGAGGACACCTACCATGCCTACGTGCATGGTATATTGACCCAGACGCTCACCCACGCCAAGGATGACAAACACCAGACGCGGCTGGAGCGCATCGATAGGGTGCTGACCAACCCGTGGCTCGGCTTCCCCATCATGATGGCGATACTCTATTTCGTGTTCTGGTGCACGTTCACCCTCGGCGCCTATCCGCAGGGCTGGATAGAAGACGGCATCGGATGGGTGGAGGACTGGATGAGAGGCGTACTGGAAGCCGGCTGGTGGTCCAGTCTGCTCATCGACGGCGTCCTCAAAGGCGTAGGAGCGGTGCTCGCATTCCTGCCCAATATCATTATTCTCTTCTTCTTCATCTCCCTCATGGAGGACAGTGGATACATGGCTCGTGAAGCGTACATCATGGATGCTGTCATGCACCGCATTGGTCTGCACGGCCGTAGTTTCATCCCCATGCTGATGGGCTTCGGATGCAATGTGCCGGCTATCATGGCGGCGCGCGACATCCAGAACCCCAAGGACCGTGTGCTGACCATGCTCATGGTACCCTTCATGTCCTGCTCGGCGCGACTGCCGGTCTATATGCTGTTCGTCGATGCGTTCTTCGAGCATCACAAGGCACTCATCATGATCTCGCTCTACGCCATCGGCATTTGCCTGTCGGTCCTCTTTGCGTTCGTCATGAAGCGTACGCGCTGGTTCCGCCAGGAGGATGACGATACGGTCAACGAGTTGCCGGAGTTCCGCATGCCCAAGGCGCGGAACACCGCGGCGCATATATGGGAGCGCGTGGCGGACTACCTGCAGAAGATTTGTACCGTCATCCTATGGGCGTCTATCATCATCTGGGCGCTCGAGTACTTCCCCGGACAGGACCTCAACGACTTGGAGAACTCTTACTTGGCAAAGATAGGCCGGTTCGTCTCGCCCCTGCTGTCACCGCTGGGCTTTGACTGGAAGATGTCCGTCTGTCTGCTGACCGGTCTGCCGGCCAAGGAGGCGATTGTCTCCACGCTCGCTATTCTTTATGGCGGTGATATAGCCGCTGCCGGTTTCACGCCGCTCACCGCCTTCAGCTTCATGCTCTTCGTCCTGCTCTACTTCCCCTGCGTGGCGACGATCGCCACGCTGCACCGCGAGGCCGGACGCGCATGGGCATGGTTCACCGTCGTGCACAGCCTGCTGCTGGCATGGATCGTTTCGTTTGCTGTATATCAAATAGGTAGTTTGTTGCTATGAAAAATATCAAATATCTTCTTCTGATAGGGGCTGTATGCTGTACGCTGTTTGTGAGTGCAGCGAACAATCCGTCAGCCAAGCGGGCTAACACTCGCGAAACAGTGGTTCTGACCTGTGATATCCACTGCCAGGGATGTTGCGATAAGATCATGAAGAATATCGCTTTTGAGAAGGGCGTCAAGGACCTGCAGTGCGACCTCAAGACGAAAACGGTCACCGTCACCTACGATGCCGCCAAGACCGATGTGCCGACCCTGCTCAAGGCCTTCGATAAAATAGGAAAGCCCGCCAAAGTGAAGCAAATAGAAGAAAAATCGCAAAAAAACACGCAATAATTTGCGTATTTCAAAAAAAAGCAGTACTTTTGTCGTCGATTTTTGATGAAAGTCAGGAGTTGAGGGGGTATTAGCTCATCTGGCTAGAGCGCAACACTGGCAGTGTTGAGGTGAGCGGTTCGAGTCCGCTATACTCCACTCAAAAGCCCTATGCGGGCTTTTTTCGTTTCGTATAGCCGACTCTCCCGCTACGGGTTCTTATCTCGGCAAAGCCTCGAACACAAATAAAAAGTCTGGTTCATGCCAGACTTTTTTGTATCATAATCACTGCAACTATCTGCGCCAGCAGAATGAGCGGGATGCCGTATTTGAATTTCTTATGCTGCGTCTTATGATGCCACACGGCCATTCCCAGCCAGGCTCCGAGGCTGCCGCCCAGCAGGGCCAGACCGATCAGCGTGCCTTCGGGAATACGCCACTGCGCATGTTTCGCACGGCGTTTGTCGATGCCGAACAGCACGAAAGTCAGGCTGTTGATGACGGTCATATAGACAGCCGCGAGATACAGCGTATTCCAGGGTAGGGCAGGTATGGTCATTACTGAATGGGGAAATCGAAATACGTATCCGGGTAAGGCTCGTTCGCCAGCGTGAAATGCCACCACTCGCTGTCTATCCCTTCGAAGCCGTGACGCTTCATCGCGTTACGCAGCACCAGCCGGTTCTCCGACTGGCGGTACAGCCGGCATCGGTAGTCCGGGTGGCTCTCTACGCCGAACCAGTCGAACGGCGAACCCATATCGAGCTCCTTGCCCGTGGCGGCATCCACCAGCGTGAGGTCCACCGTCGAACCGCGGCTGTGACTGGACTTGGCGTATATATACCCCTGCTCAAAGAGCAGACTCTTATCCACCATCGGATAGAAAACAGCTTTCATCGCCGTGTCCTGCACATCCTCCGCCCAGCGGACAAAATGGTTCACGGCGCGTTGCGGACGGTACGTATCCCAGATCTTGATGCGGTAGCCGTTCGCTTTCAGTTCGTCACTCACCGCCTTCAGCGAATCGGCTGCCTCGCGGGTCATGAGGGCCAGCGGACGCTCGTAGCCCTCCACGCGCGTACCTACGAAATTATAGGTGCTGTAGTAGCGGATCTCTAAAATAACATCCGGCACCACTTCCGTCACTTCCACAAAGTCCGAGCGGTCGTAGATGGCTTCGCATACCTGTTCCTGCTTCGGAGCGCAGGCGGTCAAGAGTGCAACGCATGCACATACATAAAGGATTCGTTTCATAACTCAAGCATGTTGTTGGTCATACCATTCCTTGCATAGCGTCCGCAGGCGTGCTTCGTCCTGGATGATAGCGCGCAGGCGCTCCAGTCCGCGCACGTTGCGCTCGCTGTTCAGCCACAGGCGCATATAGCCGCCCTCGGCGTATTTCTCCAGCAGATGCTCCTTGCTGCGTGCATAGAGGGTTTCAAAATCCCCTTCCGGCATCAGTTTGGCGCTGTAGGCCATTGTCCGTTGCACCACCACTTCGGGTTCAATCTGTCGGTCCGCTTCCGCTACGATGGCGCCGTAGATGGTACGCGGCGGACGCTTGCTACTCGCGCGGTGGTCCTCCACTGCATCGCGCATTATCGCCAGTTGCTCGTCCGTGAACCATTGGCGGAGTGTCCGGTCCGCCATCAATATCTCCCCCGAATGAATGTGGTGCAACTCGCGGTCATAGCGCAAGCCCAGGTCGTGGTACGCGGCGATCGTGTATGCCATCCGCTCGTCGGCATGGTTGGCACGCGCCAGCTTTAGACTCTCGTCAATCACCATCAGGGCGTGGTCACGCCGGTGGCCGCCGTCGAACGCATCGTACTGCGGCAAGATAATCTGCTCGATGTATTGTTTCAGTTCCATTTACCAAAAATGGACACCATGTGGTGCCCATTTTGTCGAGAAGACGTGACTCGAACACGCGACCCCTACGTCCCGAACGTAGTGCGCTACCAACTGCGCCACTTCTCGCTCACTTTTGTTCGCTTCGATTATTGCCAGGGCAATTTTCTCGCTCACTTTTATTCACTTTTTTCAAAAGCGGGTGCAAAAGTACTGCTTTTTTTTGATATATGCAAATTTTTAGTTACTTTTTTTGCGAAAAGTGCGTTTTCCGGGCTTAATTGGCTCATTTTTTGCCATAATTTCCCTCACTTCCGCCTCCGTAAGCGCTTTTGCATCGATGCTTTTCGGGATCTGGTAGTTGCCTTCCGGCGTGTGGATGTATGCGCCGTAGCGACCGTTGATCACCTGCACCTCACCCCATTCATGGATAGGAGTGGCCGTCTGCTGTTTCTCCTGTATCATCGCGATAGCTTCATCCAGGGTGAGGGTCAGCGGGTCTTTGCCGCGCGGGATGGATATGAACGCGTTGTTATGACGCACGTACGGACCGAACTTACCTTCGCCGACCACCACCTCTTTGCCTTCATATTCACCCAGCGTGAGCGGCAGTGCGGTCTGGAAGAGCTCCAGCGCTTCGCTCAGCGTGATGGAGAAGATGGACTGGTTTTTCTTCAGACTGGCGAAACGCGGCTTGCCTTTCTCCGCATCACCGATCTGTACGCACGGACCGATCTTGCTGATTTTGGCGATGACGGGCTCGCCCGTAGCCGGGTCGGTACCTAACACACGACCGGCAATTTTTCCCGATGGAACCGAAGAAAGAAGCGGTTTGAAGGTCTTGTAGAACGTGTCCACGGTCTGTGTCCAGTCCGCACGGCCGACAGCAATGCGGTCGAACTGCTCCTCCTCGTGTGCCGTGAAGTCATAGCTGAGGATGGCGGGGAAATGCTCTACCAGGAAATCATTGCTGATGCGACCGAGGTCGGTGGGCAGTAGCCGTTGCGACTCGGCGCCATACATCTCAGATTTCTGCTTCTCGATGACCATGCCGTTCTTCAGCGTAAGGATCGCTGCATCGCGTTTCTGGCCGGTGACGGATCCGCGCTCCACATATTTGACGTGCTGAATGGTCTCGATGATAGTGGCATAGGTGGAAGGCCGGCCGATGCCGAGTTCCTCCATGCGCTTGACGAGTGTCGCTTCGTTATAGCGGAAAGGCGGCTTGGCGTAGGTCTGCACGGCCTCGGCGTTCACCAGACGCAGACGCTCGCGGGGAGACATGGACGGCAGAATGCGGCGCTCCTCTTCGGGGTCGTCTGTCGATTGGACATAGACGCGCGTGAAGCCGTCGAACGTAATCACCTCGCCGGTGGCGACAAAGGCATACTTGCTGCCGTGCACCGACACTTCGATAGTCGTTTTCTCACTCTCCGCCTCCGCCATCTGGGATGCGATGGTGCGTTTCCATATCAGTTCGTACAAGCGCTGCTCGTCCCGCGTCTCACCGGCGTTCATCACGTTCATATAGGTGGGACGAATAGCCTCGTGTGCCTCCTGGGCTCCTTTGGCTTTTGTGCGGAACTGGCGTGTGTGCACATACTTGGGTCCGTACTGCTCGGCGATGACCTCTTTGCTCGTGGCGAGCGCCAGGGTGGAGAGGTTGACCGAGTCCGTACGCATGTAGGTTATTTTTCCGCTTTCGTAGAGCGCCTGCGCCAGACGCATCGTCTTCGATACGGAGAACTTGAGCTTGCGCGCCGCCTCCTGCTGCAGGGTGGAGGTGGTGAAGGGCGGTGCCGGCATATGGGTCACCGGCTTGCGCTGCACGTCGCGCACAATGAACATCGCGCTATTCAGACTCTCCAGGAACGTAATCGCGTCGTTCTTATGGGAGAAGCGGTGGTTCAGTTCGCATTTGAGCACCGATGCGTCACCGGGATTTATCCCGATGAAATCGGCACAAACGCGGTAGGATGAGGAGGCGCGGAAGGCTTCTATCTCGCGCTCTTTCTCCACAATGAGGCGCACCGCCACCGATTGTACACGGCCGGCCGAGAGACCCGTCGTCACTTTCTTCCACAGGATGGGTGACAGCTCGAATCCGACGATACGGTCCAGCACACGGCGTGCCTGCTGTGCGTTCACCAGGTTATAGTCAATATCGCGCGGATGCTGGATGGCGTCCTGAATAGCGGTCTTGGTAATCTCGTGGAAGACGATACGCTTCGTGTCTTTCGAGTCCAGCCCCAGCACTTCCTTCAGGTGCCAGGCGATCGCTTCTCCCTCGCGGTCCTCATCGGAAGCCAGCCATACAGTGTCCGCTTTCTTCGCCTCGCGCTGCAACTGCTCCAGCAGATGCGTCTTATGCGCATCCACTACATAATTGGGCTGATAGCCGTGCTCGAAATCAATACCCATTGAGTTCTTGCCGATAGGTTCGATATCGCGCACATGGCCCTGACTGCTCAGTACATGATACTCGCTTCCCAGAAACTTCTCAATCGTCTTGGCCTTCGCCGGAGACTCCACTATAACCAAATTCTTACTCATACACGGTGGCAACAATACAACATTTTATTCATATAATAAGGTGTGCACCTCAAAAAATCGCTGCAAAAGTAGTATAATTAATTTATTTGTGCAAATTATTTTTTTTTATTTGCACATGTCAAAGATATTTAGTATCTTTGCAGCCGATTTGAAAAAAAATATTTAAAAATTTTTATCGAAAGGATTTGCATGAATATTTTTTTAGTTGTATTATTAGTGCTCGCGGGCGTCGCGTTATTATTAATGGAGATGTTCCTGTTACCGGGATTTGGTATCGCGGGCGTGGGAGGCTTCGGCTTCCTCATCGGCGCCGTAGTGCTGGCGTGGATGCGGATGGGTCAGCTGGCCGGTATTATCACTCTCTGTGGCTGCGCTGTTCTCACGGTGCTGGCCATCTGGGGCTTCATGCGCAGCAAGGCGCTTGACAAGATGGCGCTGGACACCAAGATTGACGGTCATGTCGAGTTGGCGAACAACAAACTCCAGAAAGAGGAGAAGGATGAAAAAGTTAACAATCAATAAACTCAATTAATTATGGACGTTATTCAACTTATTTTGTTTACGCTGATTGGTATCGGCGTGATCATTTTCTTGTATTATGTACCGTTCATGCTCTGGATCAACGCAGCGGTCAGCGGCGTGCATATCAGTCTGGTGCAACTGTTCCTGATGCGTATCCGTAAGGTACCGCCTGCAAAGATCGTGAACTGTATGATAGAAGCGCACAAGGCGGGTCTGACCGACGTGAAGCGCGACGGTCTGGAGGCGCACTACCTCGCCGGAGGTCATATTGAGCGCGTGGTGCACGCCCTCGTTTCTGCCAGCAAAGCGGGTATCACCCTGCCTTTCCAGATGGCTACGGCTATCGACCTGGCCGGTCGTGATGTTTTCGAGGCGGTGCAGATGAGCGTCAACCCCAAGGTGATTGACACCCCGCCTGTGACGGCGGTTGCCAAAGACGGCATCCAGCTTATTGCCAAAGCCCGTGTGACGGTTCGCGCGAATATCAAGCAACTCGTCGGTGGTGCCGGTGAGGACACTATCCTTGCCCGCGTCGGCGAAGGTATCGTCAGCTCCATCGGTAGCGCAGAGAGCCACAAGCAGGTGCTCGAAAACCCCGATTCCATCAGCAAACTGGTGCTCTCCAAGGGCCTGGATGACGGTACGGCGTTCGAGATTTTGTCTATCGACATTGCGGATATCGATGTAGGTAAGAACATCGGTGCGCAGCTCCAGATGGACCAGGCAGAGGCGGATAAGAACATCGCCCAGGCGAAAGCGGAGGAGCGTCGTTCCATGGCTATCGCCAGCGAGCAGGAGATGAAGGCCAAAGCCCAGGAGGCGCGTGCCAAGGTGATCGAGGCCGAGGCGCTCGTTCCGCAGGCGATGGCAGAGGCGTTCCGCAACGGTAATCTCGGCATCATGGATTACTACCGCATGCAGAACATGCAGGCGGACACCGCCATGCGCGAGAATATCGCCGGAGGAACTTCTTCTAAGAAGAAGTGATTTCAAATTTATGATTTAAGATTTTAGATTTTAGATTTGAAAATAGCGCTTCTGCAATATGCTATAGAGTGGGCAAACCCGCAGGCGAACATCGGTCTGTTGGATGAGCGCTTGCGGGCTGTTGCCGGACAGGCGGACGTAGCGGTTGTGCCTGAGATGTTCAGCACCGGCTTCTGCACCGACCGTCCCGGACTGGCGGACGAGTGGGGTAGCGGAGAGGTGTGTCGGGCGTTGCAGCACATGGCCGATACCTACGATATTGCTGTCGTCGGCTCGATGATGGCTACCGAAGGCGGCAGGCTGTACAACCGCGGATTTATGTTCCGCCCGAACGACACGCCGCTGCACTACGACAAGCATCATCTGTATAAGAGCGGCGGCGAAGCGGAGTTTTTCACGCCCGGCGGCACACGTACCATCTGGGAGTTCCGCGGCGTGAAGATACGTCCTATCGTGTGCTACGACCTGCGTTTCCCCGTGTGGATCCGCCAGGACAAGCATAACCTGTATGATGTCCTCATCTGCGTGGCCTGCTGGCCTACCGTCCGCATCCAGTACTGGGATGCACTCCTGCCGGCGCGGGCGGCGGAGAACCACTGCTACGCGGTGGGAGTCAACATGGTCGGCACGGACGGCATGCAGCTCGATTATAACGGCCACTCGGTGGCGTACGACACCTGGCTGCACGACATTGCCGGCTTTGAGGATTACGAGGAGGGCACACGTATCGTGGAGTTCTCCATCGAAAAACTGCGGCATTTCCGCGAGGTACTGCCCCAATGGGAGGAAGCGGACGAATACAAACTGATATCGGACAATTGACTATTAACTGGCATATAAAACAACTGACGGCGGAGGAGCAGGCGGCTGCCCAACGGCTGAGTGACGAACTGGAAATCAGTCCGGTAGCCGGTCGTATATTGGCGGGTCGCGGCATCCGCACCGCTGCGGAAGCGCGGGCGTATATACGTCCGTCGCTGGACAGTCTGCACGACCCCTTCCTGATGCGGGATATGGGGGCGGCGGTGGACCGTCTGTGCCGGGCGATAGACGACCATGAGCGTATCATGGTCTATGGCGATTACGATGTGGACGGCACCACCGCCGTGGCGCTGATGTATTCGTTCCTGCGGACGCAGACCGACAACCTAATATATTATATCCCGGACCGTTATACGGAGGGCTACGGCATCTCCACCAAAGGTATCGACACCGCCAAGGAGAAAGGCTGCACACTGGTCATCGCGCTGGACTGCGGCATCAAGGCGGTGGATAAGATGGAGTACGCCAACTCGATAGGTGTCGATTTCATCATCTGCGACCACCACACACCCGGTGCCGCTATACCCAAGGCGGTAGCGGTGCTGAATATGAAGCGCGCCGACTGTCTCTATCCGTTCAAGGAGCTGAGCGGCTGCGGCGTGGGCTTCAAACTCGTGCAGGCCTATGCGCAGCGGCGCGGCCTAGAGATGCAGGAGGTGTACCGCCTGCTGCCGCTACTGGCCATGAGTATAGCCAGCGATATCGTGCCTGTGACAGGCGAGAACCGTATTTTGGCTTTCTACGGCCTCCGGGCGCTCAATGCACAGCCGTCCGTAGGACTGCAGGCAATCATGCGCGTTGCGGGTATCGAGGGCAAACAGATCACCATGAGCGACCTGGTGTATAAGATCGGGCCGCGTATCAATGCCGCCGGACGCATCAAGAGTGGTGCCGAAGCGGTGCGGCTGCTCATCACCGATGATGCCGAAGCGGCTTTTCGCTTCGCGCAGGACATAGACTCCTATAACCAGGACCGCCGCGATTATGACAGCAAGACCACCGACGAGGCCTTGGCACAACTGGAGGCGGATCCGGAGAACGCGGCCAAGCATACCACCGTCGTCTTTTCGCCCGAGTGGCACAAAGGGGTGGTGGGGATTGCCGCCAGCCGTCTGACCGAGACTTTCTATCGCCCGACGATCGTGCTGACCGCCGGAGAGGATGATATAATCAGCGGCAGCGCACGCTCGGTGAGCGATTTTGATATCTACACCGCCATCGACTCCTGCCGGGACCTGCTCACCAATTTCGGCGGACATAAGTTCGCCGCCGGACTGAGCATGCACAAGGCCGACCTGCCGGAGTTCAAACGCCGCTTCGAAGAGTTTGTGGCGGCGCATATAACGCCCGAACAGCAGGTGCCGACCATCGATGTGGAGGCGGAAGTGGAGCTGAGTGACATGAACTGGAAGATGTATAAGATACTCCAGTGCCTCGAGCCTTTCGGCCCGGGGAACGAACGGCCGCTCTTCCTCTGCCGTCATCTGATTAACAACCGCAACTCGCGTGCCGTGAGTGACGGCAAGCACCTGCACCTTGACCTGACTGACCGCGTCGTAGCGATGGACGGCATCGCGTTCGGCCAGGGCGACAAAGCGACTCACTTGCAGAACGGCAACAGCATCGATGTATGCTTCTATCTCGAGGAAAACAGCTATCGCGGCCGTACCACCCTCCAGATGAATGCCCAGGACATTAAGTTGAACGGTGCAATGACTTAATGTTATTAATCAATCAAACAATCAAACAATAATCATTCGTATGTTGTTTTCAGAACGAGACACCAAAGGCCCGTCATTGCGCAAGGGCTCGATTGAAGTAGTATGCGGTTCGATGTTCAGCGGCAAGACTGAAGAACTCATCCGCCGAATGAAACGCGCCAAGTTCGCCAAGTTGCGGGTAGAGATTTACAAACCCGCTATCGACGTGCGTTACAGCGAGGAGGATGTGGTCAGTCATGACCGTAACGTCATCCAGTCCACGCCGGTGGATAGTAGCCAGAATATATTACTGATGGTCGATGATATCGACGTGGTGGGTATCGACGAGGCGCAGTTCTTCGATATGGGAATCGTGGATGTGTGCCGTCAGTTGGCGGACCGCGGCATCCGCGTCATCTGCGCCGGCCTGGATATGGACTTCAAGGGCGTGCCCTTCGGTCCGATGCCTGCGCTGATGGCTATAGCCGATGATGTGTATAAGACCCATGCTATTTGTGTGCACTGCGGTGATCTGGCGTACGTCAGCCACCGTCTCGTAGCTTCCGAGAAACGTGTCCTCCTCGGCGAGACCGACAGCTACGAACCTCTCTGCCGTGAGTGCTACAACAAAGCATTGGCTGCGGAGCAATAAATCACAAATCATAAATCATAAATCATCAATTACATTGATGTCATATTACCTTTAGCCATTCGGGATTGTTATACCTATAGCGTCCCGGATGGTTTGTCTATGCCTGTGCCGGGCACACGGGTGGTGGTGCCGCTGATGAACAAAGCGGTGCGGGGTGTGGTGCTACGTGCGCATGACGAACCCGTAGACTCCGCTTTCGCGGCCAAGATACGTCCCCTCTCGGCAGTGCTGGATGAAGCGCCGGCCGTCCCCTCCGAGCAGTTGGCACTGTGGCAGTGGATGAGCGGCTATTATATGTGTAGCATGGGCGAAGTGATGGCTGCGGCCTTGCCCGGCGGAGTGGACAAGCGGCTGACCGCCCCGCCCAAGCGTCGCCGTGCCGCCATCGCTCCCTACAGCGGACCGATAGAGCCGATGCACGAGCTGACGGAGGCGCAGCGCCATGCCGCCGATTCCATCGGGACTTTTTGGCAGGACGGAAAGGAGATTGTGCTGCTGCACGGCGTCACGTCCAGCGGCAAGACGGATATATATATCCATCTTATCCGGGCGCAGTTGGAGGCCGGCAGGAATGTGCTGTATCTGGTGCCGGAGATTGCTCTCACGACCCAACTCACCAGCCGCCTGCAGCGCATCTTCGGCGACCGACTCATCGTCTATCACAGCCGCCTGACCGATGCCGAGCGTGAGGAGCGCTACAAACAAATCAAAAATCAAAAATCTGAAATCATAAATAACTTCGTGGTCCTCGGGCCCCGAAGTGCGGTCTTTCTGCCTCTTCCGAATATAGGGCTGGTCATTATGGATGAGGAGCATGACCCGAGTTACAAGCAGGCCGAACCGGCGCCGCGTTACCATGCGCGGGCTGCGGCTATCGTGCTGGCGAAGGAGCATGGCGCCAAAGTGCTGTTGGGCACGGCGACGCCTTCGGTGGAGTCGTATTACCTGGCGCAGAAAGGAGTCTATGGACTGGTTCGCCTGACCGAGCGTTTCGGCGGCGTGGAATTGCCTTCCATCACGTTGGTGGACCTCAAGCGCCAATACACGCGCAAGGAGATGTACGGTCATTTCAGCGATCCGCTGGTAGCGCGTATCCGTCAGTGCCTGGCGGATAACAAACAGGTCATTCTCTTCCAGAACCGCCGCGGCTATGCGCCACAGGTGCAGTGCACCCAATGCGGTCAGCCGCCGCGCTGCGTGCAGTGCGATGTACCGATGACCTATCATAAGCGCGAGAACGAACTGCGCTGCCATTACTGCGGCTACCGGATGCCGCTGCCGCCTGTCTGTCCGGAATGCGGCGGGGCGTTCAAGGCGGTTGGTATCGGTACGGAGCGCATCGAAGATGAAATACAGACTTTGTTTCCCGATGCTCGGGTGCTGCGCATGGACCTCGATACGACGCGAAACAAATCCGCCTACCAGGACATCATCAATGCGTTTGCCCGCCATGAGTGCGATATATTGGTCGGCACGCAGATGATTACGAAAGGTCTGCATTTCGACGATGTGCGTCTGGTGGCGGTGCTCAATGCCGACCCGTTGTTCAACCAGCCGGATTTCCGGGCGTACGAACGGGCATACCAGATGCTGGAGCAGGTGGCGGGCCGCGCCGGACGCAAAGGCACGCAGGGCGAGGTGTGGATCCAGACCTTCGACCCGACCAACGGCGTGCTGGAACGGGTGCGCACGCATGACTACGAGGGCTTGTACAACCGGCAGATAGAGGAGCGGCAGTTGTTCCGCTACCCGCCTTTCTACCGCCTGGTACGGCTGCAGATGCGGGACCATAACGGCGAGCGGGTGCAGGCGTACGCCATGCAGCTGCAGGCGCACCTGACGCAGATTTTCGGCAACCGCGTGTCGGCGGTCATCGTACCGTCGGTGGAGCGCGTGCAGGCATATACCATCCGCGAACTGACGCTCCGCATCGAGAGTGGCGCCAACATAGCGGAAGCCAAGCGGAGACTGAAAGAGGCGATCGACTATATTTCCTCGATGAAATCGAACAAAAACGTGAAAGTTATTATTGATGCCGACCCGCAATAAATAGTAAATTGTCAATCGTAAATAATCATGATTCCTGAAAGCAAACGCCGTGTGGCGTACATCAACGAAATGATTGAGAGCGGTCATGCCGCTGAGTTAGTCAAAGAAGGTGAGGATTACCATGCCGAGCAACTGGCCTCTATCGCGCGGAATATATGTTCGCGTGCAGGCGTGCGCGTTGTGCTGATAGCCGGTCCGTCCTCCAGTGGCAAGACCAGCACGAGCCATCGCCTCTGTCTGGAACTGCTGGCGCAGGGCAAGGAGCCGGTGGCGCTGTCTCTGGACAACTGGTATGTGGACGGTTCGCTCACGCCGGTCAAAGAGGACGGCAGCAAGGATTATGAGTCAGTCTATGCCATCGACCTGGCGCAGTTGGAGAGTGACCTCAAGGCGCTGATAGCCGGTCAGGAGATTGCGTTGCCGACCTTTAATTTTGCGGAGGAGCGGCGCGAGTACCTGGGCGAGACGCTTCAGATGGCGCCGGATGCAGTGCTGGTCATCGAGGGCATCCATGCGCTCAATCCTATCCTGACGGAGCATATTGACCCGGCGTGCAAGTACAAGGTGTATGCAGCGCCGATGAGTCCGGTCTCGCTGGACGGCGAGCGCTGGATTCCGACCTACGTGCATCGTCTGCTGCGCCGCATGAGCCGTGACCTGCGCACGCGTGGTAAGAGTCCGTTGAATACGATTGCCTCCTGGCCGTCCGTACGCGAGGGCGAAGCCAAGTGGATTGAGCCCTATCTGGAGCAGGCCGATGCGCAGTTCGACACTTCCATGACCTACGAGTTGCCGGCTATTCGCTATACAGTGGAGACGGCGCTGCAGACCGTACCCGCAGTGGCGGAGGAATACAAGACGGCAGAGCAGCTGCTGTACTACCTCAGTTTCTTCGAGGGACTGGAGTCGTCTTATATCCCCAGAACCTCCATTTTGCGTGAGTTTATAGGCGGCAGTCAGTTCAATGTAGGCTAAATTTGCGCTAATTATAATGGACAAAAGGTTGTATATACATGTTTTTGTTGTATGTATTACTACGATAATAGTGATATGTTTCGGTTCGTGTACATCAAACGATGTGCGCAAATCCCAAAATACTATAGCTCTTGCAGACAGCCTGCTAAAGAAAGATGACATGTATAAAGACACTATTGCATTACATTCTGCATGCAATACATTGGCTAAATGGAGAAAGTTTTATCCTACGGATTATGCATTAGCTTGTCTTCATTACGGACGCCTGCTCCAAGAAAGGAATAATCCGGTTGCAGCAATGCAGTATTATATGAATGCCACCCATGTACACACAAAAGACTATATGCTTCTCGGGCATGTATATAGTCAAATGGGAACTATCTGTAATGATGCAGAAGATTACCAATTAATGCAAGATATGTATCAACATGCTGCAATCAATTTTTTATTGGCAGATGATACAATAAGATATTACAAGAGTTTACAGATGCGAGCAATGGCGCTCGCAAATTTAAGAGAAAAGGATGAGTCTTTAAGTATATTAAGAGAAATAGAATCGAATAGTTTGAATGACGAGATTCAACGTGAAAATGT
>Ga0265298_10003301_pt1 | contig 21485 bp, 12 predicted proteins | sample AusTroGonzalo_MG_3_FD_193486 | JGI IMG/M metagenome (GOLD analysis project Ga0265298, IMG submission 193486) | Bovine rumen microbial communities from tropical cattle in Woodstock, Queensland, Australia - Gonzalo_01 | ecosystem: Host-associated > Mammals > Digestive system > Stomach > Rumen ...
CAGGAGACGACTGAGGTGGCACAGGCCGACCAGAAGACGAAGATCGAGTTGCCCGCCTGGGTGAAGAACATCAAGTTCAGCGGCTACGGCATGCTGCAGTACATCTGGCAGGATCCGGAGGGCAACGGGAGCAACACCTTCAACCTGCGTCTGGCACGTTTCATCCTCGACGGCAAGATCGGTGACTTCGACTGGCGCGCCCAGATCCAGGGCACGAACGCCACTGGTCCCGGACAGCCCACCGTACAGCTGGTGGACCTCTATGCCGAATGGAGAAGATATCCTGAGTTCAAAGTGCGTGCCGGACAGTTCAAGCGTGCCTTCACGTATGAGAACCCCACCCACCCCATCACACAGGGTTGGAGAGGCTATGCCGACGTGATCAACAAGCTCTCTGCCTTCGGAGACCGTACGGGTGAGAAATCGTCAGGTGGCCGTGACATCGGTATCCAGGTATCGGGCGACCTCTTCCCCAACGCCAACGGCCGCAGGATACTGCACTATCAGATTGGTGTCTACAATGGTGAGGGTGTGAACCAGAAGGATATGGACAGCCGCAAGGATATCATCGGTGGCATCTGGGTGATGCCCATCAAGGGACTGCGCATCGGTGCCTTCGGATGGACAGGTAGCCGTGGTGATATGCTTGATCCGCTGACAGGCGAGAAGCGCAGCGTGGAGAAGAACCGCTACTGTCTCTCTGCCGAGTACGACCTGAACGACTACACCTTCCGTGCGGAGTATATCCACAGCCAGGGCTGGGGTGCGAAGTCTCCCGGCAACAACGTGCGCGAGATCTGCTATGAGAACGGTGACAAGGCCGACGGCTGGTATGTGTTCGGTATCGTTCCCCTGATCAAGTCGAAGCTCTACGCCAAGGCCCGTTACCAGTGCTATCGCAACCAGAAGAACTGGTCGACATCGGTGAATCAGGTGGAGTGCGGTCTGAACTATAAGTTCACGAAGAACCTGGAGATGCACTGTGAGTACTCTCACGTGAACGACCGCTCGCTGGCGAAGCATAACTACAACCTGGTGGATGTCGAGCTCGACTTCCGGTTCTAAGACAGAATAACTTTTTTAAAGACAGAATAACTTTTTAAAGACATAATAACATACTAACAGACGAACATATAATTATCTTAGACAGAAGAACATAAGAACATATTGGCTGCGCTATAATTGCCTCCATAATTTGTTCTTATGTTCTTTTGTCTAAAATATGTTAGTATGTTACTATGTCTTTACTTGTTATTATGTCTTTATTTGTTCTTCTGTCAAAAAAATATGTTAGTCTGTTACTATGTCTTTACTTGTTATTATGTCTTTATTTGTTCTTCTGTCAAAAAAAATATGTTAGTCTGTTACTATGTCTTTACTTGTTATTATGTCTTTTTCTGTTCATCTGTCTAAAAAGGAGAAGTATTTTTGTCTGAGGCGTTCCCAGAGGTGAGTCTTCTGATGAAGGATGAGCAGGGAGAACAAGGTGCTCACGAGCGTCAGACCGATGCCGAAGACCCAATAGGCATAACCGCCGACTGTGATGGTAGTGAAATAGGCCAGCAGTCCAATGAGGATGTGTATGGCACTGTACTTCATCACGGCCGGTGACATTTTGTACCCATAGCGCCAACGGGCGACGGCGTTGATCATCACGAAGTCGAAGACGTTCGCTAAGGTGATGGCGATGCCCGTTCCCACCAGTCCCCAGCGCTCAAAGCCGAAGATGATGAGAAACACGAACACGACGAAATAGGCCGATTCGAGCAGGAGGAACATCACCGAATAGCCACGTGCCAGGGTGATGTAAGCCGCTGGCAGCGTGACTGCCTTGAAGAACATCGCCAATACCGCCACCTGCGTCATCGCCACCACAGGCAGGAACTTCGAACTGAACAGCAGGGGTATCAGCACCGGCAGGAAGATGATCAGTGCCACCAGCATCGGTGAGACGATGAGCAAAGAGACTTCCATCTGTTTGTTGACCGTCTCGTTGGTCGCCTTGATGTCGGTATTAACGGCAGAAAGCCGTGGGAAGTAGTCGGTCTCCATCGCCGAGAACACCATGCCCGCATAGGTGATAGTGATCATATAACCCGCATTGTAGAGTCCCAGCACGTCGAGGTCTGCCGTCACGTTCAGCCACGAACGGATGAACATCTCCGCTCCCGTGCCGATGATACCCGCCAACGTGAACGCCACACCTAAGCGCACCATCTCCATCCCCTCGCCAAGGATGCCCTTCGCCCCTCGCAGCTGCAAAGGATAGAGGTGGTAGGACTCACGGACAGTCAGCAACATCGTGACCAGAGCCATCAGCACGATCACCGGCACGATACCCGCCTCACCAAAGAAATAATAGACGGGGACGGACATGAACAAGGCGGTAAGGACAGAGCCCACCTGAACCATTGCCAACGATTTCAAGCGTCGACGGCCTTTCAAGATAGCCGTCTCACCACCCGTCACTGCCAACATACCGACGGCCGGCGACAGGAGGATGAAGTGAAGGCTGTGGTCGCCCCAGGCAAAGGTGGCGCTGCTCAGGAACGGGCCGATGGCGATACAGACGAGCATGCCCAAGAGGGCCGTCAGCAACGACCACGCCCGTACGACCTTCACGAAGTGGACCACCAGCGGATGGCTGTCGTCGGGAAACTCCGAGAGCTGCCGCACCGCACTCGTCGAGATACCGAAATGTGTGGACTGGGAGATGAACGAGACGGTGGTGTTGAATAGCGTGACCAGTCCCATGCCCGAAGGGCCGAGCAGCAAGGCTACGAACTTATTCCGCACAAGGCTCACCATCACATTGAGTCCCTGTACGCCCCCGAAAACACCCGTGTACTTCAACACATGTCCGTAGGCTCCTTTGTCGCTTTCGTTCATTCTGTCTATATAACGTAAGGAGGGGCGTTTTTATTTTATTTAGCCAATAAATTTGGTATTTCGCTCGCTTATTCGTACCTCTGAGCTATGCTCGAAGGCACTTCCGCTCGGAAATACTCAAATAAATTTGGTATTTCGCTCGCTTATTCGTACCTTTGCAGCCGATATGAAACAACAGCCACTGGTCAGCTTTATCCTGACATGCTACAATCTGCCGTTGGAGATGCTGTGCGAGTGTATCGACAGCATCCTCAGGCTCTCGCTGCAACCGGCAGAGCGGGAGATCATCATCGTGGACGACGGCTCGGACAACAGTCCGATGAACAGTCTGCTGAGATATGGTGACGACATCATCTACCTCAGACAGAAGAACGGTGGTGTGAGTGTGGCCCGTAATACGGGACTGGCGATGGCACGGGGTGAATACATCCAGATCATCGATGGCGACGACTATCTCATCCGGGCACCCTATGAGCACTGTCTCGACATCATCCGCCACCACAAGGATGCCGATGTGGTGATGTTCGACTTCACCCACGACGAAGGGCAAAGCGACGCATCATTCAGTACCCCGAGAGTGAAGAGCGGTACGGAACTGATGCGCAGTGAGAACATCCGGGGAACGGCCTGCTGCTATCTGTTCCGGCAGAGCGTCAGAAGCCAGCTCACCTTCACGCCAGGCATCCGCTATGGCGAGGACGAGGAGTTCACCCCACAGCTGCTGATACGGGCAGAACGCGTCTATCTGACCGAGGCGAAGGCCTACTACTACCGTGAGCGTCAGTCGTCGGCCGTCCACCAGTTTGACAAGAAGAGTATCCAAAAGCAGTTAGACAACCACCTGACCGTCATCAGAAACCTGAACGTCCTTGCTGACAGGAGACCATACGAAGAGCGTCTGGCCTTGCAGAGACGGGTGGCACAGTTGACGATGGACCATATCTACAACACGATCATGCTCACCCGTTCGGAACAGCAACTCGACGAGACCATCGAGACCCTGCGCCAGGATGGCCTCTATCCCTTGCCCGACCATGACTACAGCACGAAGTACGTGTGGTTCCGCAAGATGACCAACAGCCGTCTGGGGCGGAAGATACTGCTCCACACCCTACCCAAGATGAAAAAGGAAAGATGATGGAAGAGATGATATCGGTCGTCGTCGTGACCTATAATCAGGCGGAAACCATCGGGCGGACACTCGACTCGATCCTGATGCAGCAGTGTCATGTGCCCTTCGAGATCGTCATCGGAGAAGACTGTTCGACGGACGACACCCGAGCCATCTGCCAGGCCTATGCCGAGAAGCATCCCGACATCATCCGTCTCATCTGCAACGAACGGAACAAAGGCCTCGTCGACAACTACTTCGACTGTCTCTTGGCGTGCCGTGGAAAGTATATCGCTGACTGTGCGGGCGATGACTTCTGGATCGATCCGCAGAAGCTGGAGAAGGAAGTCACGGTGATGGAAAACCATCCGGAGGTGACGATGGTCATCACCAACTGGCAGTACTATAACGAACATACCCGGAAGACCACCCCCAGCCAACAACGCCAACACGCCCCCATCACACCTGGAAAGGACTTGTTGCAGGCCATCATCACCCAACAGAGCATGAGCGTCTTCCATCTCTGCACAGCTCTCTACCGCACGGATGTCTTCAGAAAAGCGTACGAGGAAGACACAGACCTCTTCCGCAATAAAACTTATGTGAGTGAGGATATGCAAATAGCTATCTCGATGGCCTTACACGGCGACATCGCCTATCTGCCTGACGTGACACTTAATTACAGTCTGGGCAGTGGCAGCATATCAAACATCACCGACAGTGAGAAGGCGTTCAGATTTGTCCACAGGTCGACGGAACTCATCTGTTATTTGGCCAACAAGCACCATCTGGATATCCGGGACTTCATGACCTGGCGCATCTTCGAACTGGGTATGCATGCCTTCCGTTCTCATCAGCCCAAACTCTACGAAGAGACATTAGCCTGTGAAAAGAAATGGCAGGTCAGGAGAAGTTTCAAGAATACTTGTCTGTTTGCTGTGATGCGCCACGACGGTCTGTGGCGGGCAGGACTGGCTCTGCGGCGTGTGTTCGTCAGGCTGAAGCAATCAGGTCGTTGAAGAGAACCGTCAACTGACGACCGATCACTTCGGGTGAGGCCAACTGTCTGACAGCCTTCGAGACAGCCACCCCGTCAAAGTCTTTTTGTTCCATCATCCGGTGCATGGCATCAGACAAAGCCTGAACGTCATCGACGGGTACTATCGTACAGCCACCGTCAATGCGCAGACTCTGGGGTACGCACTCGGTAGCCACCACAGGAATGCCTGTACTCATCGCCTCCAGCAAGGCCAATGGCTGCACTTCGCTGCGACTGGCAAGTACCAGTGCATCAGACTGATAGAGTAGATCTCTTACAGCATCCCTTGAAAGTAGTCCGTGTGAAATGATGCCCTCGGAGAGCATCGCCTTGCAAGCCGCAGAATCAGTGTCTCTGCCTGCGATGTGCAACTCGACATTCTGTCCGGAATCCCGCAATCGACGGAAGGCGGGCAGCAGCAAATCGTACCCTTTCAGCGGCCAGAAGTTAGCCAAGCAACAGAAACGGAACGGACGGTCTTTCAGGGGATTACGGGACTGATAATGGTAGTAGTCCACGTCGATGGTGTTGGACACCGCCTGCCAGCGATAGTTCTTACCAAAGTAGCAGGAGATATTGTCAACCAGTTCCTCGGAGACGGGAATCACCAAGTCGGCATTCTCGTACGCCTCTCTTAAAAGCGGTATCTGCCAAGCACGACTGGGTGCGGGTCCGAACTCCTTCTCAAACACCAGTCGCGAGAGGTGTTCCGTGATGACATAAGGAATCTGATATTTCCGGCTGATCAGCATCGCCGCATAACCACCCCACTTCGAACAATGGGCATGGAGGATATCAGGACGGCCATACTTATTGGCATAGTCGTCGAACATGTCACAGACGATCTGTACCCAGCGACGGACATTCCAACGGACAGTCAGGGGAATGCCACGCTGGAACGACTGACACACGGTGATGCCGTCACGCTGATGCTCATAACGACGGAAAGGCAGGGAGAAAAAGCCTTTCAGTCCGACGGTGACACCCAACTGCACATTGCTGAGGATACGTACCTCATGGCCCTGCGCCTTCAGGGCTTTGGCCTGATCCAGGCAGAACTCCCCGCCATAAGGGGTGAAGAAAGATGGTATCTCCAGGATATGCATATCATTCAAAAAAAAGAGGAACGAGGAAATCTTCATTCCTCATTCCTCATTTTCAATTCTCACTAAGCAGCCTTATGCCTCAGCGGGAGCAGCCTCCTCTGCGGGAGCCTCTGCAGCAGCGGCCTCAGCAGCCTTTGCAGCCTCTTCCTCAGCCTTAGCGGCAGCCTCAGCAGCCTTCTTGTCGGCTACCTTCTTGGCGATGGCCTCGTTGACAGCCTTCTCTGCCTTCAGGGCATTGGCAGCAGCATCCTTCTTAGCCTTGGCATCTGCCTCAGCGATCTTTGCCAGACCGTTCTGCTTGTCAGCCTTCCAGGCCTCAAACTTCTTCTGGGCAGTAGCCTCATCGAAAGCGCCCTTCTTCACGCCACCACGGAGGTGCTTCATCAGGTAAACGCCCTCACGGCTGAGGATGTTACGTACGGTGTCTGTGGGCTGGGCACCAACCTCAACCCAATACAGTGCACGCTCGAAATTCAAGTCTACTGTGGCAGGATTGGTGTTGGGATTGTAAGTACCAATCTTCTCAGTAAAACGACCATCACGTGGTGCACGAGCGTCAGCGATAACGATTCTGTAGAAGGCATAGCCCTTACGGCCGCCGCGCTGCAATCTGATCTTTGTTGCCATAATCTTTAATTTTTAACTGTTTAATTGTTTAATTTAACTGAATTTCATGCTCTTAACTCGTAAAAGCGGGTGCAAAGATAAGAAAAAATAATGGATAATGGACAATGGAAAATGGATAATTTGCTTCCGCAGACACATTTTTAACTATTTTTGGGGCTTTTGTAATTGAAATATAGAAGAAAAAGCGTAATTTTGCACATTGAAATGACACAATGGGCCAAAAAGGAACTGTCAATCCTGATTCCTAATTATAATAATGTATGTGTGGAATTGGTGACGGTGCTACAGCAACAGGCTGCGGCATTAGGAATCGACTATGAGATCATCGTGGCCGATGACGCCTCGCCGCAAAAGGACACATTCCCGCTGAACCAGCCCATCAACGAACTGCCCCACTGCCGATACATCATCAAGGAGACCAACACCGGCAGTGCCGCCACACGAAACTATCTCGGCCGGCAGAGCCAATACCACTGGCTGCTGTTCCTCGACTGTGACATCACCATCCCCGACGACCAATTCCTGGAACGGTATATGGCCGACACTCACGAAGGGGTGGTCAACGGCGGCATTTGTATCATCGATGACGACACACTGTGTCATAACCTGCGGTATCTCTATGAGAAGGATGCCGAACCCGCACACACTGCAGAGAAACGACAGGCGAACAAGTATCATGAGTTCCGTTCCACCAACTTCATGATCGAGCGCGAGGCGTTTGAGGCCTGTCCCTTCGACGAGCGCTTCACCCGGAGCGGCTATGAGGACGTGCTGTTCGGGAAGATGCTGAAACAGCAACGGATCCCCGTGACACATATCGATAATCCCGTGATGATGACGAAGTTTGAGGCGAACCCCGACTATGTGACAAAGATAGAACGGAGTATGAGGACCCTCCACACGTTCCGACACGAACTGCGGGGCTATTCCCGTATCCTGACCTTCGACAGTGGTATTCACATCTCTGCCGTACGCTGGATTATCCGCTTGTGGCACCGTGCCTTCGGGGCGATGGAGCGTCGCAACCTCTGTGGTTCACGTCCTACCCTGAAGCTGTTTGCACTCTATCGGCTGGGGTATTATCTGACGATAGCAAAGGGAGATTAGGGAATACGACCTGCAAACCTTTACGCAAGTTTTTGCATACAACAATTGTTAATATTTGGCCGTTTCGGAAAAAATCGCTATCTTTGCACCACAATTGAGAATAGTTAAAAGGTATAAAAGTAAAAAGGTAAAAAAATGAAACCACTAAACAAACAATTCGCTCCTAAGAGCGTCATGCCTGAAAAGGTGATTCAGTTCGGTGAGGGTAACTTCCTCCGTGCATTCGTAGATTGGATTATCTGGAACATGGACCAGAAGACGGACTTCAACGGCAGCGTCGTTGTCGTACAGCCCATTGAGAGGGGTATGGTAGACTGGCTCAATGCCCAGGACTGTCTGTACCACGTGAACCTGCAGGGTCGTGAGAACGGCAAGCCCGTGAACACGCTGGAGCGTATCGACGTCATCAGCCGTGCACTGAACCCCTACACCCAGAATGCCGCCTTCATGGCACTGGCCGACCAGCCCGAGATCCGTTTCGTCATTTCGAACACTACCGAGGCCGGCATTGCCTTCGATCCTAACTGTAAGCTCGAAGATGCACCTGCCAGCAGCTATCCCGGCAAGCTGGTGCAACTGCTGTACCGTCGTTATCAGACCTTCAACGGCGATCCCACGAAGGGACTGATCATCTTCCCTTGTGAGCTGATCTTCCTCAACGGTCATGTGCTGAAGGACTGCATCAACAAATATATCGACCTGTGGAACCTCGGTGCCGACTTCAAGAAGTGGTTCGACGAGGCCTGCGGTGTCTATGCCACCCTCGTAGACCGTATCGTGCCGGGATTCCCCCGCAATGAGATCAAGCAGATCCAGGAGAAGATCTGTTACCGCGACAACCTCGTCGTACAGGCAGAGAACTTCCACCTCTGGGTCATCGAGGCCCCGAAGGAGGTGGCCAAGGAGTTCCCCGCTGACAAGGCTGGCCTGCACGTGCTGTTCGTACCCTCTGAGGAGCCTTACCACAAGCGCAAGGTGACGCTGCTCAACGGCCCGCACACTGTACTGAGTCCTGTAGCCTTCCTGAGTGGTGTGAACATCGTCCGTGATGCCTGCAACCATGAGGTCATCTCGAAGTACATCCATAAGGTGCAGTTCGACGAACTCATGCAGACGCTCGATCTCCCGATGGAGGAGTTGGAGAAGTTTGCCGGTGACGTCCTGGAGCGCTTTGACAATCCGTACGTTGACCATCAGGTGACCTCGATCATGCTGAACTCGTTCCCGAAGTTCCAGGCCCGCGACCTGCCCGGTGTGAAGACGTATCTGGAGCGCAAGGGTGAACTGCCAAAGGGTCTGGTGTTCGGTCTGGCTGCCATCATCACCTACTACAAGGGTGGCAAGCGTGAGGACGGCGTGGAGATCGTGCCCAACGACGACCAGAAGATCATGGACCTCCTGAAGGAGCTGTGGGCTACGGGCGACACGCAGAAGGTGGCTGATGGTGTGCTCGGTGCTGAGTTCATCTGGCAGGAGAACCTGAATAAGATTCCCGGCCTGAACGCCATGATCAAGCAGTTCCTCGACCTCATCAAGAGCGTAGGGATGCTGGAGGCGGTCAAGAGCATCCTCTAATTGATAATTGACAATTGATAATTGAGCGATTGTATTGAAATCAAGGGGGCGAGAGTCAATAACCTGAAGAACGTTGATGTCAAGATACCCCGAAACAAATTCATAGTGATTGCCGGAGTCAGTGGCTCCGGCAAATCTTCGTTGGCTTTCGACACACTCTATGCCGAAGGCCAACGACGATATGTAGAGAGCCTGTCAAGTTATGCCCGACAGTTCCTCGGGCGGATGAACAAGCCCGAGTGTGACTTCATCAAAGGCATACCGCCTGCCATCGCCATCGAGCAGAAGGTGAACTCGCGCAATCCGCGCAGTACGGTGGGCACCTCGACGGAGATATATGAATATCTCCGATTGCTTTACGCGCGCATAGGGCGCACGTATAGTCCCATCAGCGGGGAGGAGGTGAAGAAGCACACGACGGAGGATATCGTGCAGAAGATGCTGGAGTACTCCAATGGGACACGCTTTGTGGTGATGGCGCCTATAAATTTGCCGGAAGGGAGGACGATGGAACAGCAGCTGAAGGCGTATATGCAGGAAGGGTATGCAAGGATTTATGTCCATGGGGAGTTCTTGAGAATCGATGATGTTCTTTCGAGGAGTCAAGAGGCGGTTCAGAGCACCACTAAGGGGCAGATGGAGGCGGATCAGACCACCCCTAGCCCCTCCTACTCAGGAGGGGAAAAAGGATACCTGGTCATCGACAGGCTGGCGGCTGATAATAGTCCTGACAATATTGCACGGTTGGTGGACTCCGCAGAGACAGCATTTTATGAGGGTAATGGCAGTTGTAGGCTGCTCTTCCCGCCATCGAACATCTTCTACGACTTCTCGATGAAGTATGAGGCCGACGGCATGACGTTTGAGGAGCCTAATGACAATATGTTCTCCTTTAACTCACCAGTAGGGGCCTGTCCCGAGTGTCAGGGATTCGGACGAGTCATCGGTATCGACGAGAAGCTGGTCATCCCCAACACGACATTGTCGGTCTATGACGGTTGTGTGGTCTGCTGGCACGGAGAGAAGATGAAAGAGTGGAAGGACTGGTTCTGCCGGCACGCCGCCCAAGACGACTTCCCGATCTTCGAGCCCTATATGAACCTGACGCAGCAGCAGAAAGACTGGCTGTGGCACGGCCTTCCCTCTGACGGCAAGAAAAAGGAGCGGCCATGTATTGACGCCTTCTTCGACATGCTCAAGGAGAATCAATATAAGATCCAGTACCGTGTGATGCTGAGCCGTTACAGGGGCAAGACCAACTGTCCCGTCTGCCACGGCACCCGTCTCAAACCTGAGGCGGACTACGTGAAAATCGGCGGGCGCAGCATCACCGACCTTGTACAGATGCCCGTCGTACGGCTGAAGGAATGGTTCGACCACCTGTCGCTCGACAGTCACGACCAGGAGATCGGCAGACGACTACTGGCAGAGATCACCAGCCGCCTGCAGTTCCTGTTAGACGTCGGACTGGGTTACCTCACCCTCAACCGTCTCTCCAACTCCCTCTCGGGTGGTGAGAGCCAGCGCATCAACCTGTGTACGTCGTTAGGCAGTTCACTGGTCGGTTCCCTCTATATCCTCGACGAACCGAGCATCGGACTCCACAGCCGTGATACCGAACGGCTCATCCACGTACTGAAGGAACTCCAGTCGTTGGGCAATACCGTCGTCGTCGTCGAACACGATGAGGAAATCATGCGTGCCGCAGACTACCTGATTGATGTTGGTCCGGATGCAGGCCGTCTGGGGGGAGAGATTGTGTTCGAGGGAACGATCAGGAATACAAGGAGACAAGGAGTTCAGGGAGTTCAAGACAATAGTTCTGAGGGGAGTTCTGCGGATTCAGGTAATGTCCTGGACTCCTTGTCTCCTTGTCTCCTTGACTCCAAGAAATACCCAAGGAGCCATACTATAAAGTATCTGCTTCATCTGGATGAGATCCCTGTACCGAAGACGCGCCGTCCCTGGAACCGTCATATCGACATCAAGGGAGCCCGTATGAACAACCTGCGCGGCATTGACGTGCAGATTCCGTTGAATGTGATGACCGTCGTCACCGGCGTGTCTGGCTCCGGGAAGTCCAGTCTTATCAAGGGTATCCTCTACCCTGCCCTGAAACGTCATCTCGGTGAGGTCTGTGACTTGCCGGGTGAATATCTCGGCATCGGTGGTGACATCGACGCCGTGAAACACGTGGAGTTCGTCGACCAGAATCCCATCGGCAAGTCCACCCGTTCCAATCCCGCCACTTACGTCAAGGCCTATGACGCCATCCGTGACCTCTACGCCGACCAGCCGCTGTCCCAGCAGATGGGCTTCACGCCCCAGTATTTCTCGTTCAACACAGAGGGCGGACGCTGTGAGGAGTGTAAGGGTGCCGGTGTCATCACGGTGGAGATGCAGTTTATGGCCGACCTCGTCCTGGAATGTGAGGCCTGTCACGGTCACCGTTTCAAGAAAGACATCCTTGACGTGACCTGTCATGGGAAGAACATCGACGACGTACTCAACATGACGATATCAGAAGCCATTGACTTCTTTGAGGAGACAGGGAGACAGGGAGACAAGGAGACAGGACAAATGTGCAAGACGATCGTCAAGCGACTGCAAACCCTTGACGAAGTGGGGCTCGGCTATATCAAGCTCGGCCAGAACTCCTCCACCCTCTCCGGTGGTGAGAACCAGCGCGTGAAACTCGCCTACTTCATCGGACAGGAGAAGCAGGAGCCGACGCTGTTCATCTTCGACGAGCCGACGACGGGTCTGCACTTCCATGATATCCAACGGCTGCTCCAGGCCTTCGATGCCCTCATCGAACGGGGTCACTCCATCCTCATCATCGAGCATAACATGGAGGTCATCAAGTGTGCCGACCATGTCATCGACCTCGGTCCTGACGGCGGTGACAGAGGTGGAGCACTGGTGGTGGCCGGTACGCCCGAGACGGTGGCACAATGCAAGGAAAGCCTGACGGGGCAATTCTTAAAAGGGAAGTTAAAGGAAGTTAAGGAAGTTAGAGGGAGTTAAAGGACAATACTCTGCGGTGGACTGACGAGAGGGAGTTATTAAGAAGTGATGAAGAAGTTCTTTGTATCCTACACCAGAACGATGCTGGCCGGCATACTCATTTGTATGTCGGTCAGCATCGTCGCTAAGGAGAAGGAGGACACACTCATCCTCGATAAGATCTTCAAATATCGGGATGACAACATCTCTGAGTTCCAGTCGCTCGAAGACAATATCTACACCAAGTACCGTTTCAACGTGGAGAAACGTAACTTCGGCCTCTGGCTCATCCCGACGACGTACGTGCTGGCAAAAGACCCCCGTGAGTATATCCGTGAGGCATACAGCAAGTTGACGTTCAACGATGTTCACAACTTCGACATCAAGAGTCAGGTGCTCAGTGGAACCATCCGCAAGAACCGCAGAGCCATGCCGACACTCATCGACTACATGACTCCGAACATCTACGATGTCTCCTTCTATGAGGGTCATGTATTGTCACCCTTCAACAAATGGAACCGCCGATTCTACCACTACACCCAGATACGGCTGATGAACGGCGCCACACGCCTCGACTTCCGCCCGAAGCTTTACAATACCCAGCTGCTGAATGGCTATGCTGTCGTAGAGACAGAGACGGGACGTATCCTGAGAACCGTCCTCAACGGAGAGTTCGACATGATCACCTTCCGCACGGAGATCACCCAGAGCGAGGAAGAGGGCCGCACACTGATGTCGGCGAAATGTAACACTGCCGCCACCTTCCGATTCATGGGCAACAGGATATCCGTACTGTTCAATGCCTTCTACAACTGTCCCACAGACCTTCCCGACAGCATCGGTTATATCACAGACCGGGAAATGATGGACTCCATCCGTCCTGTGCCATTGAACCGGCTCGACAAAGCTGTCTACGAGGCATACGACAAACAGCAGGAGGCCGCTGCCCAGGCTGCCGCTGCAGACACCTTGCCCCATAAGACGAACATCTGGAAGAAGATATTCTGGGACTCCATCGGCGAGACACTCGTCACGCCTATCAACGCAGAGGCAGGTAACACCACCTTCCGTCTCTCACCCATCATCAATCCCCTCTATGTCAGCTATAGCGGCAGCCGTGGCTGGCGCTACAAGATGAAACTGCGCGTCAGGTTCCGTTTTTCTGATCACCGTTACCTGAACATCGAGCCGTCCGTCGGTTACAACTTCAAGCAGCACCAGGTGTATTATGACGTCCCGATACAGATGGTCTACAACCCGAAGCGAAACGGTTATGCAGAACTCATCTATGCCAACGGCAACCGCATCAGTACCCCCGCCGTGAAGGAAGCCATCAGCAAAGCCCATCAGGACACCATCAATCTGGAGAACCTGGACCTGACGGAGTTCAGGGACAACTATGTCCGACTGTTCAATAACATCATGGTCTTCGACTGGCTGGACATCGAGACAGGTCTGATTCTCCACCAGCGCAAAGCCATCAACCCGGAGGTGATGCACTACTACAACATGCCGGACGAATACCGGAGCTTTGCTCCCTCGTTAGGTATCAAGCTGTCGCCCTGGCTCAAGAAAGGACCGCTTCTCTCCATCGACTGGGAACACAGTTTCAAGGGGGTCAACGGCTCGAACCTCCCATATGACCGCTGGGAGTTCGATGCCCAGTGGAAATACCCTATCCCGGGCCTGCGACTGCTCAACATGCGTGCCGGAGTCGGTTTCTTCGCCAACAAGACCTCCGACATCTTCCTCGACTACTCCAACTTCCGTGACGAGAACCTGCCTCAGGGCTGGAATGACGACTGGAGCGGGAACTTCCAGTTGCTCAGCAGCCAGGAATACAACGTGTCAGACTACTACATCCGTGCCAACGTGTCCTACGAGTCCCCACTCATGTTGTCCACGTGGATCCCCTATCTGGGCAAATACATCGAGAAGGAGCGTTTCTACCTCAGCGGCGTGCTGCTCGAACGGTCCAGACCTTACTTTGAATTAGGCTACGGCTTCTCTAACCGCTACATCTCCGTTGGTGCCTTTGCCAGCTTCCGCAACACCAAGTTCGAGAAGTTCGGCATGAAATTCGACTTTGAACTCTTTAAGCGATGGTAACACCCCTGACAGTATACAAGGCCAGTGCCGGCAGCGGAAAGACCTTCACGCTCGCCACAGAATACATCTCCCTGCTGGTAGACAATCCTATGAGCTACCGCACGATCCTCGCCGTCACCTTCACCAACAAGGCCACCGAGGAGATGAAGATGCGCATCCTCAGCCAGCTCTACGGCATCTGGAAACAGCTGCCCGACTCCGACAACTACCTGAAGGCCGTCCAGGAGAAGACGGGCCTCGACGCGGAGGTCATCAGCCAGCGCGCCGGCATCAGCCTCTCCAACCTCCTCAACAACTACAACTACTTCCGTGTGGAGACCATCGACACCTTCTTCCAGAGTGTCATGCGCAACATGGCCCGTGAGCTCGACCTCACCACCAACCTCCGCATCGGACTCAACGACTATCAGGTGGAGGAGCTCGCCGTCGACCAGCTCATCGCCGACCTCAGCACCACCGACGCCATGCTCCAGTGGATCCTGCGCTACATCATGGAGAACATCTCTGACGACAAGTCGTGGAACGTCATCGGACACATCAAGCAGTTCGGCCGTCATATCTTCAGCGACGCCTACAAGGACGTCAGCCGTGCCCTTGAAGAGAAACTGTCCGAGCCGGGATTCTTCGACCGCTACACCACCCTTCTGCGCGATCTCCGCCAGAGCGCCGAACAGCAGATGAAGAAGTTTGCCGACGCCTTCTTCGACATCCTCGACGACGAACACCTCACCGTCGAAGATTTCACCTACGGCAAGGCCGGCCTCTGCAGTTTCTTCCTCAAGCTGCGCCAGGGACAGTTCGACGAGGGCATCGAGGGCAAGCGTGTCACCGACAGCCTGGGCGAACCGTCTAAATGGTGCAGGAAGAACCATCCGCGTCGCGAACACATCTACATTCTGGCCGACGGTCCCCTCGGCAATCTGCTGCGTCAGGCCCTCGAAGAGCGGCCCCGTCAGTGGCGACTCTTCAAGAGTGCCGACCTCACCCTGCGCCACCTCAGCCAGCTGCGTCTGCTGAGCAGCATCGAGCAGAAGGTGCACGAGCTGAACCAGGACGCCAACCGCTTCCTGCTCAGCGACACCCAGCAGCTGCTCCATTCCCTCATCGGCGACAGCGACTCACCGTTCATCTTCGAGAAGATCGGTGCCCAGTTAGAGCATGTGATGATCGATGAGTTCCAGGACACCTCCACCGTACAGTGGCAGAACTTCCGCGTGCTCCTCGACGAGGCGATGAGTCACGAGGACAGCTCGAACCTCATCGTGGGCGACGTCAAGCAGAGCATCTACCGCTGGCGGGCCGGCGACTGGCGTCTGCTCAACGACATCGAGAGCCAGTTGGATGCCCGACAGATAGCGACGCGCTGCCTCGATACCAACTACCGTTCCTGTCGCCGCATCATCACCTTCAACAACACTTTCTTCCAGAAGGCCGCCCAGCTCGAGTACCTCGCCCTCAAGGAGATCAACGAGGCCGAAGCCTCCCAGCTCGAACGGGCCTACGCCGACGTCGTCCAGCAGATTCCTGCCAGCCGCCCCGACGAAGGCTACGTCCGCATTGACCTCCTCCCTGCCGACGACTACCAGTCACAAGTCTTCCAGCACCTGACGGCGACCGTCGGCGAACTCCTGGCCTCCGGTGCCACCCAGCAGCAGATAGCCATCCTCGTGCGCACCAATGGCGTCATCCCCCTCATCGCCCAGTACTTCATGGAGCAGATGCCCGAGGTGACCATCGTTTCCGACGAGGCCTTCCGTCTTGACGCCTCCAACGCCGTCCGCCTGCTCGTCAGTGCCATGCGTCTCCTTGTCCATCCCGACGACCAGCTGACGAAGGCAGCCATCGCCAAGACTTACCATTGCGACATCCTCCAGGACTATCTCGGCGACGGCACCCACCTGTTAAGTGAGATCGACTCCCTCCTCCCCGAGGCCTACATCGCCCACTTCGACGACCTCCGTGCCCTTCCCCTCTACGACCTCGCCGAACGCCTCTACACCATCTTCGGCCTTGAGCGCCTCACAGGCCAGAGCGCCTATGTCTGTGCCTTCTACGACCAGCTCGTGAACTTCGTCAATGAGAATGCCGCCGACATCACCGCCTTCCTCGCCGAGTGGGACGAGACCCTCTGCGCCAAGACCATCCAGAGCGACGAGACCACCGGCGTGCGCATCTTCTCCATCCATAAGTCGAAAGGACTGGAGTACGAGCACGTCATCTGTCCCTTCTGCGACTGGCCGCTGGAGAAGAGCAACATCCTCTGGTGCCAGCCTTCCGAGGCCCCCTACAACGAACTCCCCATCGTCCCTGTCGACTACAGTCAGAAGCAGATGATGGGCACCATCTACGAGGCCGACTACCGCCACGAGCACCTGCAGAACACCGTCGACAACCTCAACCTGCTCTACGTCGCCTTCACCCGTGCCCGCAGCAGCCTCTTCGTCATCGGTCGCCGTAAGGCCTCCGGTACCCGTTCCCTGCTCATCGAGCAGACCCTTCCACTTCTCCCTGACGCCCTCCTCAAATCCGACCCTCAGGCCCCGATCCTCCTTGAAGGCCTCGACTCCGATACCGATCCCCTCCGCCTCACCTACGGCACCCTTCCCTCAACGGAAAACTCCGCCTCCTTGAACTCCCTGAACTCCTCTAATAACCCCTTCCTCCAGCCCTACGTCCCTCTCCCCGTTGCCGTCCGCACCTTCTCCAACAAGGTCACCTTCCGTCAGAGCAACCGCAGCAAGGCCTTCATCGAGGCCGACGACGAGGAGGCCGCCCGCCAGCAGAACTACATCCAGACGGGCAGCATCCTCCACGAGGTATTCTCTACCATCCGCACCGCCGCCGACATCCCCGACGCCCTCCACCGTCTCCAGTCCGAAGGCATCATCTACGACGGCACCCTCACTCCGGAGCGCATCACCAGCATGCTTCAGCACCGCTTGAAGGATTATCGTGTAGCAGATTGGTTCTCAGAGCGTTGGACACTCTTCAACGAGTGTTCCATTCTCTCCGTCGAAGACAGTCAGGTCTGTCAGCATCGTCCCGACCGTGTGATGACCGACGGCCGTGAATGGATCGTCATCGACTTTAAGTTCGGTTCCCCCAAGCCCGAGTACCACGACCAGGTCCGCCGCTACATGCACCTCCTCTCCGCCATGACATCCACCTCAAACATCCATGGCTACCTCTGGTACGTCTACTCCAACCGCATCGAGGAAGTAAAACAATTCGTGTAATTCGTTTAATTCGTTGTTTTAAAAATATATGGTTTCGTTTCTTGAACATGTAGCAGAAGAATTGCTCGCCCGCTTCGGCACCGACCTCTCCCGTGTCGCCGTCGTCTTCCCCAACAAGCGCGCCTCGCTGTTCCTCAACGACCACCTCGCCCGTCAGGCAGGCCGTCCGCTATGGAGCCCCGCCTATATCACCATCAGCGACCTCTTCCGCAGCCACTCCCGCCTCCAGGTCGCCGACCCCATCCTGCTTGTCTGCGAGCTCCACAAGTGCTTCACCCGCTGCACAGGCATCGACGAGACCCTCGACCATTTCTACGGGTGGGGTCAGCTGCTGCTCTCCGACTTCGACGACCTCGACAAGAACATGGGGCCTGCCGACCGCGTCTTCGCCAACCTCCGCGACATCCACGAGCTCGACGACGTCTCCTACCTCACCGACGAGCAGCGCCGGCTCATACAACGCTTCTTCAGCAACTTCTCCGACAATCACAACAGCGAACTCAAGCAGCGTTTCCTCCGTCTTTGGAGCCGCATCGGCGACATCTACCACACCTTCAACGCCCAGCTCGCCGACCAGGGACTCGCCTACGAGGGAGCCCTCTACCGGCAGGTGGCCGAAGACGAGACTGTCACCTTCGACTACGACACCTACGTCTTCGTGGGCTTCAACCTCCTGCAGCAGGTCGAACAAACCCTCTTCCACCGCTTGGAGCGCGAGGGCAAGGCCCTGTTCTATCAGGACACCGACGAGCAGCCGCCTCAGGAGATCACCTTCATCTCCGCCCCGACGGAGAACATCCAGGCCCGTTACGTCAGCCAGTGGCTCACCCCCGACCGCATCGCCGACGGACGCCGAACGGCAGTCGTCCTCTGCAACGAGGGCCTGTTGCAGGCCGTCATCCACTGTCTGCCCGACGACGTCGACAAGGTGAATGTCACCACCGGCTACCCCCTCCTGCAGACGCCCGTCGCCTCGCTCGTCAACCAGCTCCTCAACCTCCAGGTCAACGGTTTCTCCGCCCGCACACAGTCCTTCCGCCGCCGCTGGCTCGACATCGTCGCCCGCCATCCCTATGCCGCCCTCCTGCCAGACGACTATGCCGCCGCCCACCTCATCGACGGTCCCTCCCTCCTCCACTGGCTCCTCTCCCTTGTCCGCCACATCGCCACCGCATCTGCGGCAAACTCCGCCTCAGACGACCCTCTTACCTCCGAGTCGCTTTTCCGCATGTACACCCTGCTCAACCGTCTGAGCGACCTCACCGACAGTGGCATCCTCACCGTCGACGTGCCCACCCTCCAGCGCCTCATCGCCCAGGTGGTGCAGTCCACCACCATCCCCTTCCACGGCGAACCCGCCGAGGGCATCCAGGTCATGGGCGTGCTCGAGACCCGCAACCTCGACTTCGACCACGTGCTGCTCCTCTCCTGCAACGAGGGCAACATGCCTCGCGGCGTCAACGACACCTCGTTCATCCCCTACGCTATCCGCAAGGCCTACGGCCTGACCACCGTCGACTACAAGGTAGCCATCTACGAACACTACTTCCACCGCCTCCTCCAGCGCGCCCACGACGTCACCATCGTCTACAACAACGCCACCGTCGATGCCCAGAAAGGCGAGATGTCCCGCTTCATGCTACAGTTGATGGTGGAGAGAGGAGATATCTCCTTCCGCTCCCTCCGCGCCGGGCAATCCCCCCTCCTCCGTCAGCCACAGCCCATCGATAAGACCCCCGTCATCCTCGACATCCTCCACCAACGCTTCTCCAAAGACTGTGGCGGCATCAGTCCCACGGCCATCAGCACCTACCTGCGCTGTCAGCTCCGCTTCTTCTACCGTTACGTCAGCGACCTTCAGGAACCCGACGACACCGACGAAGACCTCATCGACAACCGTCTCTTCGGCAACATCTTCCACAAGGCTGCCCAGACGCTCTACGAGCCATTTACCAGTCGTCGCGTCACCACCATGATGCTCGACGACCTCCTCAAAGACGAAGTCGCCATTGAGCGCGCCGTCGATGCCGCCATCCGCTCCGAATTCCTTAAGAATCAAGATGACGCGTCGCGTGATTCGAATGGCACGGGCGATCATGGACCAGTCCCCATGATTCTCGACGGTCTCCAACTTATCAACCGCGAGGTGATGATCAAATATGTGCGTCTGCTTATCGAGACCGACCGCCGTCTGGCACCTTTCACCATCCTCGGCCTCGAAAAACGTGTATCCATGCCTTGGGGAGAGACAAAGGTCGGTGGTATCATCGACCGTCTCGACAGTGTCACCGACCTCGCTACTGGTCAGGAGCGCATCCGCGTCATCGACTACAAGACCGGTGCCCGTCATCTCCGTCCTATGCCCAATGTCGAAGCCATCTTCGACCCCGCACAGATTCCCAACCACAGCGATTATTACCTCCAGACATTCCTCTACAGCCACATCATCCGACAGCATCAGGAGGAACCTGTATCGCCATCACTGCTTTTCATCCAGCATGCCGGTGCCGAGGGTTACGACCCCACGCTCGTCATCGGCCGCGAGCCCGTCACCGACATCGCCATCCATAGCGACCGCTTCATTGCCCTGCTCAAGGAGACCACCGAGGCCATCTTCTCTCCCGACCTCCGCTTCACCCCCATCGACGACCGCAACCGCTGCCGTTCCTGTCCCTATGCCGCCCTCTGTGGCAGATAAAAAGAAATATCGTGACACATAGAAGTTCCTGACCCTATTGTGTCGGGAGTTTTATACCATTAGGATTATTTAACGTTTCCGTAGGCAGTATTTTTGAGGTTTCGGTGTTTATATAGCAGATAACGTTTATTTTTGCATACATTATGAAGAAAAGTAGTTTATGGGTAGCCATCGCCCTGATGATGGCCATGACGACAGTAGGATGCAGCAAAGATAATGACACTATTACCAACGTGCCACAGCCTGAAGTAGTGACACCGGCAGATCCGGAAAAGCCTGCGGAGTCCGAGAAGTCCGAAGAACCCTTCGTGCCCCATTTCCCCGATATGGACGACCTCCAGCTGACACGTGGCGAGATGGACATGGTGCAGGAGAGCAACGACTTTGCCTTCAATCTGTTCCGTGAGGCGACGGCAGACTATAACGAGAAGGTGGCAAAGGGTAATAATATCCTCTCCCCCGTCAGCATCATCTACGCGCTCGGCATGCTGAATAACGGCGCTACGGGTGAGACCCAGCAACAGATAAATAAGGTATTAGGCTTTGCCGACGGAGTGACTAATAGCGTCAGCATCCATCCCCTGCAGTTCTCAGTCAGCGGAGCTGCTGGGGCTGAGTTCCGTTTCAGTCCCCAGCTTAGCCTCTACGCAGAACCAGGCCTTGGCTATTGGTTCGACAATGGGAGCGACATCCCCACCTACTATCAGGACAAGCCCCTCAGTTTCAGCCTCAGCCTCGGTCTCCGTCTCAATCTATGGGACAACAATTGAGCAACATAACAGGCATGTAATGGTTGTTATTTCATAATCACCTTCTTTCCATTTTGGATGACAATGCCCTTATAAGAGGCATTTGCTTTCTGGCCTGCGAGGTTGTAGTTGACCGTATCGGCTAATGGCTGCTCTTTTATACCCTGAACGGAGGTCGCATCATCGTTTTGGTAGATGACTTTCCCCTGCTGAGTACATTTCAGCAGTTGACG
>Ga0265298_10003304_pt1 | contig 21473 bp, 19 predicted proteins | sample AusTroGonzalo_MG_3_FD_193486 | JGI IMG/M metagenome (GOLD analysis project Ga0265298, IMG submission 193486) | Bovine rumen microbial communities from tropical cattle in Woodstock, Queensland, Australia - Gonzalo_01 | ecosystem: Host-associated > Mammals > Digestive system > Stomach > Rumen ...
ACACGGCATTGTACCAACGGTTAAATCTTACTATCATATTCGTTAAGTTTTTAATTGTCCCTATTTATATAACTGCTAAACCCCTAAAACCTTGCATCAAATTCCGTTAAATATTCTTAATCGATACCAAATTGTTTGCAAAACGCCCCTCATGGCGAGATAGACAACCATTGCCAACCACAATCCATGATTGCCCACAACACCAACCGTCAGCCCATAAACGCCGAAGAAGACCAAGGCGGACACAAACGATGAGACCAGCATGCCTCGAGTGGCGGTCAGGCCGATGAAGATACCATCCCAGATGAAGGCGACACAGCCAGCAGCAGGAATGAGCCACGCCCACCAGAGATACACTTTGGAAGCTTCTATCACCTGCGATTCGTCCGTCAGGATGCTGACAATCCACTCGCCGGTGCAAAAATATAATAAGGTGAAGACGGTTGTAACGATCAGCGTCCACAGCCAGAGTCTGCGCAACGTTTCATGAAAGGCCGCTGCATTCCTGGCTCCGTATGCCCTGCCGCCCAAAGCCTCACCAGCGTAGGCAAAACCGTCCATAAAATAAGAGAAGAACAGATAGAGTTGCATCATCACCGTATTGACAGAGAGGATGATAGCCCCTTGACGGGCACCAGCGGAAGTGAAGTAGAGGTTCACGGCCACTAAGCAGAGCGTACGGAGGAAGATATCGCGGTTGATCTGGAAAAACCCACCCCCAGCCCCTCCCGAAGGGAGTGGAGCCTGATTACTCTGTTGGATGGAGGAGGTTTCTAAACACCACTCCCTTTGGGAGGGGCTGGGGGTGGGTCTCAGATGACGCCCGTAATACCTCACAATCAGTCCCCAAGCCACGATGAAACCGGCATATTGTGCAATGACTGTGCCCCAGGCCACACCCTCAATCTTCATGCCAAAGCCATAGACGAGCGTCAGACTGGCCAGGATGTTCACAATGTTCTGTCCGATGGAGATGATCATCGGAAAACGCGTGTTCTGCATGCCGATATACCAACCCGAGAGACTGAACAGCGCCAAGGAGGCAGGGGCACCCCAGATGACGATATTAAAATAGGTGGAGGCATAGGGGGCGACATCGGCCGTAGGCCCTATCAGCCAAAACATCAGCCATTTCATCGGGATTTGAAACACGATGAACAGCAAGGCGATGCCCAGGGCAATGCTCACCGAACGTATCAATATCCTTGTGACTTCCGTCAAATCCCGTCGTCCTAAGGCCTGCGAGGTGAGGCCGCTGGATCCCATACGGAGGAAGACGAACAGCCAATAGACGAGATTGAAGATCATCGAGCCCACCGCCACCGCTCCGATATAGACAGGACTGCCCATGTGGCCCACGATGGCTACATCAATCATCCCCAACAACGGTACGGTGATGTTCGACACAATGCTGGGCAGGGCTATCTGCAATATCTGACGGTCTCGGATGTTCATTTCGAGTGCAAAGATAACTATTTTTTCACACGGATTATACGGATTTCACGGATTTTTTGTACTTTTGCAGGCTGATGAGCATTATCATGATTGTTTTGGCGTATTTCGCCATCCTCTTCGGCATCAGTCGCCTGACAAGCAGACGGGCTGATAATCAGACGTTCTACCGGGCCAACCGTCGTGCTCCATGGTATATGGTAGCCTTCGGGATGGTTGGTGCCTCTATTTCTGGCGTCACCTTTGTCTCTGTGCCAGGGATGGTGCTTACCTCTCAGATGACTTATTTGCAGATGTGTCTCGGTTTTATCGTGGGCTATCTGGTGATAGCCTTTGTGTTGCTACCGCTTTATTATCGTCTGAATCTCACCAGCATCTACACCTATTTAGGACAGCGGTTAGGTAATCGCTCTTACATGACAGGTGCCAGTTTCTTCCTATTATCGAAGATGACAGGCGCAGCGGTCAGGTTCTATGTGGTCTGTATCATCCTGCAGCGGTTCGTCTTCACCCCTGCCGGTATCCCATTTGCGGTGAATGTGGTGATGATGGTGCTGTTGATTTGGCTCTATACTCGTCGCGGGGGCATCGGCACATTGGTGTTCACCGACTCCTTCCAGACGCTCTGTCTTTTTACGGCACTCATCTTGATTATCCTTTCTGCCATCGAACATCTGCATCTGTCTGTTGGTGAGGCCGTTAACGCCATCGCCCAAAGTGAGATGAGCCGTGTCTTCGTGTTCGATGACTGGGTGTCGCCCCATAACTTCTGGAAGCAGTTCCTGAGTGGAGCCTTTATTGCTATCGTCATGACAGGACTGGATCAAGATATGATGCAAAAGAACTTGACTTGCAAGACGTTACGTGATGCCCAGAAGGATATGTGTACCTACGGTGTCGCCTTTGTCCCTGCAAATCTGCTCTTCCTCGCTCTTGGCGTACTGCTGACGATGACACTCGGCACGGGCTTTAAAGGCGATGAACTGCTCCCCACCTTCATTCAAAGTGTGACAGACTCTCACCTCTTCTCTCTTACCACTTACCTCTTCATCATTGGCATTGTGGCAGCTTCCTTCTCCAGTGCCGATTCTGCGCTTACCTCATTGACTACCTGTTTCTGTGTGGACATCCGACGGCAGCCTGATAATGAGGCACTTAGGAAAAAGACGCATATCGCCATGTGTCTCTTTTTCGTGCTCTTTATCCTTCTTTTCCGCCAGATCAATTCCACCTCACTCATCGATGCCATCTATACCCTCGCCAGCTATACTTATGGTCCGCTATTAGGTCTTTTCACCTTTGGCCTCTTTACCCATAAGAAGCCCAACGATCGCTTGGTACCTTATATCTGCCTCGCCTCGCCTTTATTATGCTATGCCCTTGACACCATCTCCCAAAATCTTTGGGGTTATCACTTCGGCTATGAACTGCTGATGCTCAACGGTTTTCTCACCTTCTTAGGTCTGTTTTTGTCGAGCAGAGATCACAAATAGAGCCACAGATTACACAGATTCTCACTGATTAATGTCTGTGATAATCAAAAATTCTGTGTTTTTCTGTGTAATCTGTGGCTTTTTTCGTACCTTTGCAGCCAAAATTGTAAAAGGATGAATATAGAAGCATTGATCAGCAAAGCTGCAGGTGAGGCCGTGAAGGTGCTCTATGGTATGGACGCCACGGAGAAGATGCTGCAGCTGCAAAAGACAAGAAGTGAGTTTGAGGGTAACCTGACATTGGTTGTTTTCCCTTTCGTAAAAGCCGCTAAGAAGAGTCCTGAGCAGACTGCCCAGGAGATTGGTGAGTATTTGGTAAATAATTGCTCAGCAGTTGAGAAATATAATGTGGTGAAGGGATTCCTGAACCTCTGCATTGGCGACGGTGCCTGGCTGGAACTGCTCAAGGCCGTTGATGTTGACGAGCACTTTGGTATGAAGCAGGCCACAGAAGATTCTCCCCTCGTGATGATTGAATATTCCTCACCCAATACCAACAAGCCTCTCCACCTCGGTCATGTACGTAACAACTTGTTGGGCTGGTCGTTGGCACAAATCATGGAGGCCAATGGCAACAAGGTGGTGAAGACCAATATTGTGAACGATCGTGGTATCCATATCTGTAAGTCGATGCTTGCGTGGCTGAAATACGGTAATGGCGAGACACCCGAGTCGAGTGGTAAGAAAGGTGACCATCTGATTGGCGACTACTATGTAGCCTTTGACAAGCATTATCGCGATGAAATCAAGGAATTAGTGGCTCAGGGTATGGATGAGGAGAAAGCCAAACAGGAGGCTCCGCTCATCAAGGAAGCCCATGAGATGCTGGTGAAATGGGAACAGAACGATCCTGAGGTGCGTGCCCTGTGGGAGAAGATGAACAACTGGGTATATGCCGGTTTCGATGAGACCTATAAGAAAATGGGCGTCTCGTTCGATAAGATATATTATGAGTCGCAGACCTACCTCAAAGGCAAGGCCAAGGTGGAGGAAGGACTCGCCAAGGGACTCTTCGAGCGTCATGAGGATAACTCCGTCTGGGCAGACCTCACCAACGAGGGACTGGATCAGAAACTGCTGCTTCGCTCTGATGGAACCAGCGTTTATATGACGCAGGACATCGGTACGGCAGAGATGCGCTTTCAGGATTATCCCATCGACAAGATGATCTACGTGGTGGGTAATGAGCAGAACTACCACTTCCAGGTGCTCTCCATCCTGCTCGACCGTCTGGGCTTCAAGTGGGGTAAGGAACTCGTTCATTTCTCTTACGGTATGGTGGAATTGCCAAACGGTAAGATGAAGTCTCGTGAGGGAACGGTTGTCGATGCCGACGATCTGATGGCACTGATGGTGGAGGATGCCTATAAAACCTCGATGGAATTGGGCAAATTCGACGATATGACTGAAGAGGAGCGCCGTGAGATTGCCCGTATCGTGGGTATGGGTGCTCTGAAATATTTCATTCTGAAGGTCGATGCCCGGAAGAACATGCTCTTCAATCCCGAGGAAAGTATCGATTTCAATGGTAATACAGGTCCTTTTATCCAGTACACCTACGCTCGTATCCGCAGTATTCTCAGGAAAAGTGAAGAGTTAAGAGTGAAGAGTGAAGAATTTGCTACCGCCATACCCTCACTTTCCAATAACGCGCAGCCCGATTCTTCACTCTTCACTCTTCACTCTTCACTCAACGAGAAGGAAATAGAGTTGATCCAAAAGATGAATGAGTTTGGTGCTGCTGTTGAGCAAGCAGGCAAAGACTACTCTCCCTCAGGCATTGCCAACTACTGCTACGAACTGACCAAGGTGTTCAACCAGTTCTATCACGACTATTCGATCCTCAACGAGCCCGACGAGCAGAAGAAGGCCATCCGTCTCATGCTTGCCAAGAACGTTGCCAAAATCATCAAGAACGGCATGGGGCTCCTTGGCATCGAAGTCCCCGAACGCATGTGATATGACCATCCAGAATCCGCCAGATTATCGTAACGACACGGTATTGCCCTTGCCGATGGAGGTTCGTGCCGATGCGTGGGCCGTGGATGCTGCCTGCTCCGGCAATCCTGGTCCGATGGAATATCAGGCCATTGACTTGCAGACGGGTTATCAAGTGTTTCACTTCGGACCAGTCCGCGGTACCAATAATATCGGGGAGTTCTTGGCCATCGTCCATGCTCTTGCCCTCTGCTGGAACCAGGGACTACATAACAAAACCATATATTCCGATAGCTACAATGCCATCCTCTGGGTGACCAAGCGGAAGTGCAAGACAAAGTTGGAACGCACTCCTCAGACGGAACAGCTTTTTCAGATCATCGCCCGTGCCGAACGCTGGCTTCAAACCCACAACTATCGCAATCCCATTATTAAATGGGAAACTCAAAAATGGGGCGAAGTTCCTGCCGATTTTTGCCGTAAATAAGAAGAAAGACCTTAGTTTATAAGGTGTTTAATTCTTTTTAACTCCTACAAGCGCTTATACTCTGATTTTTTATTTAAATTTGCAAGCAAAATTGCAATTTGACCTATTAGTTTTATTACGCTGCAGGAAAGATGACTGATATTCTATTATCCAGCTTCCTAAGTCTGTTTGCCTTGTTTGGCAAAAAAGAACAAGTGGATGAAGCATGGGCGGAAACCATGCTTGTGAACTATTTGCGCCACCAATTCGGTATCCGCAATATCGATACCTATTTGGGTTTTTATGGCGATCTCCGGAGTACTTATGACCTGATGGACGACGAGGATCTTGACACTCAGGGTAGCGTTCGTTCGATTTGTTCCGCCCTTCACGGAAAGATCAAAACGAGAGAGAAATCCTTGTTGTTGCTCCGACTGATGGAGTTCTGCGGCTATAAGGAAGGTCATGGTGATGATCTTTTCAAGGCCATGGTAGAGACGTTGGAGATTCCGGAAGAACAGTTCAAGATGTTTGCCGACTTTGTGGCCAACCGTGAGACGGAGCAGGTGATGATGCACCAGCTGGAGGATACCGATGGTCAGTTGAAGACCTTGCTTGATCCCCATACTGGAATGCTGCTTTTTACCTATACAGGCTCTGACACGGTGGTGCTCAATGACGTGCCGGTGTTGTCGGGTGCATATCAGGTGTGGCTGCAGAGCAGTGTGCTGAAGGGAAAGAACAGGAAGCCTGTCTATTACTCTACGATCCTGCGTGCTTACCAGAAGGCTAACGGTATCGAAGAAGACAAGAACCATCATGTGGAGTTCTGCGGCCGAGACATCAATTTCCGTTTCCCCAACAGCAACAATGGTACCCACAACCTCAGTTTCACGCTTCAGAGTGGAGAGTTGTTGGCCATCATGGGCGGCTCTGGTACTGGAAAGACCACGCTTCTCTCACTGCTCAATGGCAGCATGAGACCCCAGGAGGGCACCATCACTATCAATGGTCACGACATCGCCGAGCCAGAAGCCAAGAATCTGATTGGTTTCGTGCCTCAGGATGACCTGCTCATCGAGGAACTGACGGTCTATCAGAACCTCTGGTACACCGCGAAACTCTGCTTTGAGGGAATGGATGCGAAGGGTATCGATGCCCGCGTGACGAAGACACTTAAAGATTTGGGACTTGATGCCATCAAGGATCTCAAAGTCGGATCTGCCATCAACAAATATATCTCCGGCGGTCAGCGCAAACGCCTGAACATCGCTTTGGAGCTGATCCGTGAGCCGGCAGTGCTCTTCCTCGACGAGCCTACCTCGGGTCTGTCTTCAAGTGATACGGAGATGGTCATCAACCTCTTGAAGGAGCAGACTTACAAGGGTAAGCTGATCATCGTGAATATTCATCAGCCTTCCAGCGATGTCTACAAACTCTTCGACCGTCTGTGGCTGTTGGACAAGGGAGGCTATCCCGTCTATGACGGCAATCCCATCAATGCCATTACCTATTTCAAGGAGGCGGCAGCCTATGCCGATGCAGAGACCAGTGCCTGTCCTACCTGTGGCAATGTGAATCCTGAGGTTGTACTCAATATCATCGACGAGAAGACGCTTAACAATACGGGTGAGATATCCGATGAACGGAAGTTCACACCTGAGCAGTGGCATAAGATGTATCTGGACAATCGTCCGGAGTTCGCCCAGCCAAATGTCAGCGATGTGCCCCATTCTGACCAGAAGAAGCCCGGTCCGCTGAAACAGTTCTTGATATTCCTGCGACGAAATATCCATACGAAGATCACCAATGTCCAGTATCTGTGCATCACCCTGTTGGAAGCGCCTCTGCTGGCTCTTGTCTGTTCCTTCCTGACCCGCTATGCGCCGCCAGAAGGCTATACGGTGATGGACAATAAGAACCTCGTCAGCTATTTCTTCATGGCAGTCATCGTCGCCACCTTCATCGGTATGAGCGGCAGTGCGGAGGAGATTATCAAGGATCGTGCCCTGTTGAAGCGCGAGAGTTTCCTGCATCTGTCATACGGCAGTTATATCTGGTCGAAGATAGTCTTTATGGCTGGTGTCTCACTGTTACAGACCTTGCTTTTCATAATAGTAGGCAACTATATTATGGGACTGCATGGACTCTTTGCAGAGTGGTGGCTGATCCTCTTCGTCACCGCCTTCCTCTCCAACCTCATGGGACTGTTGCTGTCGCAGTGTCTGAACTCAGTAGTGGCCATCTATATCAGCATTCCAATGCTGCTGATTCCTCAGATTCTGCTGTGTGGACTGGTGGTCAGCTTCTCCGATTTGACGCCGAAGAGCACTACGGGTAATGTTCCTCTGATTGGTGACATCATCCCCTCACGCTGGTCATACGAGGCATTGGCTGTCACGTCGTTCACGGACAATCCCTATGAGGCGCCATTCTTTGAACTTGACAAGCAGAAGTATGAAAACCAGTTCTATAATATGGGTGTCCTCAATGAACTTCAGTCGCAGTTGGAAACCAAGAAAGACGAGGAGAAGAAAGGCAAGCCAGTGGATCCCATGCACATGGAGACCATCCGTATGAACCTGCCTGAGATCACTTCTTATTGTCAGATGAAGCCCTATGAGGGAGACTACTCCTATACCTCTCTCTATGACTATATGAAAGAGGCAGAGGAAATCCTGGCCAAACGGAGCAATGAAGCTACGCTCAAAGCAGACAACAAGATGGCTGCTATGATACGTGAACAGGGCAAGGAGAGCATCCTGCAACTGAAGCGTAACAACTATAATATCAAACTGGAGGATTGTGTGATCGGAGCCGACCAGCGTCAGATGCTTGATGTCATCGACGGCCATCTCGTACCTCGTATGAGCATCATCTACCTGACACCGCGTAGCCAATGCGGTCGTGCACCCTTCTATAGCAGTGAGAAGATCATCGGCTCGTGGCACATCAAGACACTGTGGTTCAATATGTCCGTCTTGCTGTTGATGTGTATCATCCTGACCATTCTCCTCCTGACAGACTGGCCTGGAAAGATCATTAGAAAATGATTATATTTTAAATACTTTTATTAATAAACAATTAAAAAGCAAATGAAAAAATTATCAATTCTCGCTGCAACATTTGCAGCAATCGTTTTCGCATCTTGCGGAAACAAAACCGCACAGAACGCTGAGTCTGCTGATTCAGTAGTGAAGAGTTTCGAACAGGAGCAGATTGAAGCCAGCATCAAGATGCACGTCGACAGTCTCGCATCTGAGATCGGAAAGCTGAAGATGGTCCCCTTCCTGCAGTCTGACGGCAATGGTGGCATCCAGCTCACCAAGGAAGAGAAGCAGGTGAAGCCCGACTACCTTCTGGATCCCGCTTCTGCTGAGGAAGCTACCGTCCTCTCTGAGAAGTATCGTCTGCTGAGTGCCCTCGACGTAGACAAGAGAGTTGCAAAGCTCTATGAGATGCCTGTCGAGGACTACGACAAGGCCATCACCAAGCTGGCTGCCGACATCAATGATCCTTCTTTCAAGGTTCTTGACAATGAGGACAATGTATCTGTCTCTGAGACCACACAGAAACTCTACGAGGAGATGGAGAAGAACGGTCGCCTGAACTACTTCTGGCAGATTGCCGCTGCTTCACTCATTGAGCAGCTCTATCTGGCTAACCAGAACTCTGACAAGTATCTCAGCACCTTCACCGATGAGGCTGCTGCCAACACTACTTTCCGCGTGGTGCTCATCCTCGACGCCCTGAACCGTTTAGGCCAGTATGACCCCGAGATTCAGCCCGTTTCTGAGGCTCTCGCTCCGCTGAACGTTCTCAACGCTACGACTGTTGCCGAGCTGAAGGCTCAGATCGCAGAGGCAAAGGATAAGATCATTGCCGCTCGTGAGGCTCTCGTGAAGTAAGGTTACACCTTATTATATATATAGCCCCCGGAGGTTCCATTCCTTCGGGGGCTATTTTAGTAGGCGATACTGTTCTTAATGGCTGCGACGATAGATGACGAGCAAGTTATCATCGTACTTATGACTATCGGCAACCATCGCCTCTGCAGGTATCTGAGGGGCACGAGTACCGTCAGTAACCGTCATCGAGAGATTCGTTTCCACACGGAGCTCATCCCAAAGCCCTTCTTCCATAAAGGATTTTAGCGTCTGGGCACCACCCTCTACAATCAGAGACTGGATACGATGCGCATGGAGACTATCGAGATTCAGGGGGTGCTGATGGTCGATGACGAGACGTTTGGGATCTGGACCACACCAGTCTCTCACATTCAGCTGAGGATGGTCTCGCTTGTCGGTAACACGTCCCACAAGAATGGCATCCTCCTCGGCACGAAGTTTATGGGAGAGCATCTTAGTATAGTCAGAGGAAATCTGTACAGGTTTGAAATGGTCGTCGATGAAACCATTGGCTGTCTGTGCCCATTTGAGTATGATATAAGGCCGTTGTTCCCGATGGAATGTAAAGAAACGACGGTTAAGAGCCTTGCACTCTGTTTCGAGAACACCTACCTCGACCTCAACGCCTGCATCCTGGAGTTTCTTGATGCCTCGTCCCTGCACTTCTGCAAATTCATCGATGCAACCCACGACGACACGCCTGATTCTCTTCTTGATGATCAGATCGGCACAGGGAGGTGTCTTGCCATAGTGGGAACAAGGTTCCAGCGAGACATACATCGTGGCTCCTGGCAACAGAGCCTCGTCTTCTTGTCGTACTGATGCAAAAGCATTCACCTCGGCATGTCCCTCACCGCAGCGCACATGGTATCCCTCGCCGATGATACGGCCATCGGCACTCACAATCACAGCACCCACTATCGGATTAGGCTTCGCATTCTGCTGCCCGTTCTTGGCCAGTTGGATGCATCGTCGCATGAATTTTTCGTCGTCTATCATCATTTTTTTACCGTTTTACTTTTTTACTTTTTGACTTTTTATTACCTTTGCACCCACTATGACATACGAAGAACTCTGGCACAGACTGACACCACTTTATAATGCTGGCGAGGCGAAAGCCATCGTCCGTTGGGTGCTCGACGTCCGCTTCGGCATGTCGTGGACAGATATTCTCTGCGGCAAAGTTACGGAATTATCCGCACATGACCAAACGGAACTGGAAAAAATCTTGCAGCGATTGGAAAAAGGGGAGCCTGTACAATATATAATAGGTGTAGCAGACTTCTTCGGACGACAGTTCCATGTGGCGCCTGGCGTGCTGATTCCAAGGCCTGAGACAGAGGAACTCTGCCGCTGGATTCTTGCATCGGACGAACACGGATTTACACGGACTTTCCGAGAGAGTCCACATCAGTCTGACGCAGAAGTCCGAGTCAGTCCGAGTCAGTCCGATGCCAATATTCTCGACATCGGGACGGGTAGCGGCTGTATTGCCATCACGTTGGCTTTGGAACTGCCAGATGCCCAAGTGACTGCTTGGGATATCTCTGACGATGCCCTCCGCATCGCTGCCAACAATGCTCAGCGCTTCGGTGCCAATGTCTCTTTCGAGCATCGTGACGCTCTCAATTCTTCACTCTTCACTCTTCACTCTTCACTTCCTAAGTGGGATCTCATCGTGAGCAATCCCCCTTATATCTGCGAGAAAGAGAAGTCGGCGATGGAATGCAACGTGCTGGATCACGAGCCTCATCTGGCGCTCTTCGTGCCTGACGATGACCCGCTGCTCTTCTATCGCGCCATCGCCCAATATGCCGCCGAGGCTCTGAAGGCTCAGGGCTCTCTCTTCTTTGAGGTCAATCCCCTCTACGCCGATGACCTCGCCCGGATGTTGCGAATGATGTCGTATCACGACATCCTTATCCATCAGGATCAGTTTGGAAAATCCCGATTCCTTAAAGCCACTAAGATATGAAAAAAGACATGACCGAACAAGAAGCCTACTTGCAATTGGCTGCCCTCTGTGCCCAGGCAGAGCACTGTCAGCAGGAGATGCGTGACAAGATGCGACGCTGGGAACTCGATGAAACCGTACAAAACCGCATCATCGACCGTCTCATCAAGGAACGCTACATTGACGACGAACGTTATGCCCGTGCCTTCGTCAAAGACAAGATCCGTTACAACAAATGGGGCCGCCGGAAGGTGCAACAAGGCCTGTGGCAGAAACGCATTGATGCGGATATCCAGCAAAGAGTGCTCGATGAAATCGATGAAAAGGAGTATCTTGACGTCCTCCGCCCCCTGTTGAAACAGAAGCGGAAGAGCATCCGGGCTGCGAGTGACTACGAGCTGAATCAGAAGCTTGTCCGCTTTGCCCTCAGCCGCGGTTTTACTTTCGACCTCATCCGTCAATGTATGGATATAGGGGGCGATATAGAGGAAATAGACGATTCCTTGGACTAATCAATCATACGTAAATCGTAAATCTCCATGGTTATTTCCTTTTGGCATCGTCTGCTCGACCTGATTTCCCCTCGTCTCTGTGTCGTCTGTGGAAATAGGCTGACTGTCACAGAGGAAACCATTTGTAGCCGATGCAACTTTCATCTGCCTCGCACAGGTTTCGGCAAGGCGCCCTACGACAACGAAATGGCGAAGTTGTTTTGGGCTCAGATTCCCATCAAGCGCGCGTCAGCCCTCTTTTACTATGAGGCTCATTCTGAGACCGCTAATATCATCTACATGCTGAAATACAAGGACCATCCTGAGATTGGGGGCGTGATGGGCAGGATGACTGCAAGGGAGTTGCAGACTAACGATTTCTTCGATGGAATCGATGGAATCGTGCCAATCCCACTGGCAAGGAAGCGACTACGCCAACGTGGTTACAACCAAAGCATGGAGATTGCTAAAGGAGTGAGTGAGATCACAGGACTCCCTATATATAATAAGGTGGTGAGGCGAAACGCCTTCGAGGGCAGTCAGACCAGCAAAGGCCGTTGGGAGCGAAACGAGAATGTCGAGAAAGTGTTTGAGCTTATCGACAGCGAGGTTGTCCGCGGCAAGCATCTGCTCATCATCGATGATGTAGTCACGACGGGTGCCACCATCATCGCCTGTACCAAAGAACTCGTCAAGGCCGGTGAGGTGAAAGTCAGCGTCCTCACACTCGGCTTTGCCAAAAGCTAAAAACTATTAAACGATAGTCCTTTAACTCCCTTTAACTCCCTATAACTCCTTTAACTCCCTAAAAAGTCGTACCTTTGTAGCCAAATCGTTATCATTATGGAAATAAAGAACCAATTAGCACGGAAACTGATGGATATCAAGGCCATCAAGTTGCAGCCTAATGACCCGTTTACCTGGGCTTCTGGCTGGAAGTCACCCATCTACACTGACAACCGTAAGACGCTGTCATTTGCCGACCTGCGTTCTTTCGTGAAGCTTGAACTCTGTCACGCCATCTTGGAGAACTTCCCTGAGGCAGAGGCTGTAGCTGGAGTCGCCACTGGTGCCATTGCCCAGGGTGCACTCGTCGCCGATCAGTTGGGACTGCCTTTCTCTTATGTCCGTCCGAAGCCGAAAGATCACGGTATGGGCAACCAGATAGAGGGTGAGATAGAGAAAGGTGCGAAGGTTGTGGTGGTAGAAGACCTCATCTCTACCGGAGGTTCTTCCCTGAAAGCCGTCCAGGCCCTGCGTGACTATGGTGTAGAGGTGGTAGGTATGGTGGCTTCGTTCACCTATGGCTTCCCTGTGGCAGAACAAGCCTTCAAGGAGGCTGGCGTGAAGCTCATCACCCTGAGCAACTACGAGGCCGTCATCGAGGAGGCCGCCAAGACGGGTTATATTAAGGAGGAGGACAAGGCCGTCCTCGCCGAGTGGCGCAAGAGCCCCGAAACGTGGAAGCAGACAGAGTAATAATTTAAAGATAGACTAACAGATTAACATATTGATGAGTAGATGTCTCATGGGAATAATTTGTTCGTTTGTTATTATGTCTTTTAACAGTTAATATGTATTATTTATGGGAATATTTGGAAATGAAAGTAAATTTGAGAGTAGTATCAAGCCGATACCTTACCCTCAGCAGGCTGTCTATGACAACATCAGCGACCTGCGCAATCTTGAAAAAGTAAAGGACCGTGTGCCTGAGGACAAGGTCAGTGATTTCACTTTCGATGAGGACACTGTAGGCATTAATATACAGCCCGTCGGTGAACTGAAGCTGCGTATCATCGAGCGTGAGGAGCCCAAGTGCGTGAAGTTTGAGACCGTCCAGTCGCCTGTGCCCTTCAATGTCTGGATTCAGGTGCTGCCCGTCGACGAGCAGAACTCTAAGATGAAAGTCACAATCAAGGCCGAGCTCAATCCGTTCATCAAGAGCATGGTCGAGAAGCCCCTCCAGGAGGCCGTTGAAAAGATTGCCGATGCCCTGGCGCTAGTGCAGTATACTTGAGTGAAAAGTGAAGAGTGAAGAGTGAAGAATTTGCTGCCGCCATGAACATTTATAGACATGACCATTTATAGAAGAGATGGGGGACCGTTGCATAAGAAAAGCTATGATTTTGCTGTCAGAATCGTGAGGATGTTTCTTCATTTTACAGATAATGACTGGAAATTGCAAGCTATCTATAAACAAGTGTTGCGTTCAGGTACTTCTATTTCTGCCAATGTACATGAGTCGGAGTTTGCGCAAAGCCCTTCAGACTTCGTATCTAAACTTCACATTGCTCTCAAGGAAGCAAACGAGACGATGAACTGGCTCAATCTATTACATGATACAGGCTACCTTGATGATAAAGGATTTGAAAGCATGATTAATGATTGTGATGAGGTGATTGCTTTGCTGGTTTCATCAATAAAGACAATAAAGAAGAATAATAAAATAAATCAATGAGTGGAGCTTAAAGAGTAAGATGGCGGTAGCAAATTCTTCACTCTTCACTCTTCACTCTTCACTTACTAAAATGAAGCTTTGGGAAAAGAACTTTGAGATTAATAAGGAGATAGAGCGTTTCACCGTCGGTCGTGACCGTGAGATGGACCTTTATCTGGCCAAGTACGACGTGCTGGGCTCGATGGCGCATATCACCATGCTTGAGAGCATCGGGCTGTTGGAGCGTGACGAACTGATACAGTTGCTGGCAGAGTTGAAGAACATCTACCAATTGGCAGAGTGTGGCGAGTTCGTCATCGAGGATGATGTCGAGGACGTCCACTCTCAGGTGGAGATGTTGCTCACCCGTAAGTTGGGCGACATGGGCAAGAAGATCCATTCTGGCCGCTCACGCAACGACCAGGTGCTCGTGGATCTCAAGCTCTTTACCCGTCACGAACTCAAGGATATCGCCGATGAGGTGAAGATCCTCTTCGACGAGCTCATCCAGAAGAGCAACCAGTACAAAGATGTGCTGATGCCTGGCTATACCCATCTGCAGATAGCTATGCCGTCGAGCTTCGGCCTTTGGTTTGGTGCCTATGCCGAGAGCCTGACAGACGACATGCTCTTCCTGCAGGCCGCCTATAAGATGACTAACCGTAACCCGCTTGGCTCTGCCGCTGGCTATGGTTCGTCGTTCCCGCTCAACCGTACGATGACCACTGAGCTGTTGGGCTTCGATTCGATGGACTACAACGTCGTCTATGCTCAGATGGGGCGTGGCAAGATGGAGCGTAACGTAGGCTTTGCCATCGCCACCATCGCCGGCACACTGGCTAAGCTGGCCTTCGACGCCTGCCTTTTCAACTCCCAGAACTTCTCGTTTGTGAAGCTCCCCAAGGAGTGTACCACGGGCTCCAGCATCATGCCGCACAAGAAGAACCCCGATGTGTTTGAACTGATCCGTGCCAAGTGCAACAAGCTCCAGTCGCTGCCCCAGCAGGTGACGCTCATCATGAACAACCTCCCCGTTGGCTATTTCCGCGACTTGCAGATCATCAAGGAGGTCTTCCTGCCTGCCTTTGGCGAGTTGAAGGATTGCCTGCAGATGGCGGCCTACATTATTAATAAGATAGAGGTCAATGAGCACATCCTCGACAACCCGATGTACGATCCGATGTTCTCTGTCGAGGAGGTGAACCGCCTCGCTGCCAACGGCATGCCCTTCCGCGATGCCTACAAGAAGGTGGGACTCGACATCGAGGCCGGCACGTTCAAGGCTTCTCACGACATCCACCACACCCACGAGGGCTCCATCGGCAACCTCTGCAACGACCAGATCCTGGCCCTCATGCAGCAGACGCTTGACGGTTTCCATTTCGACCGCATGACCAAGGCCGAAAGCAAATTACTTGGCCGATGAAAAAAACAATCGTTTTTTTCATCGGGCTTTTACTTGCTGCCTGCAACGTCGAAGACGCCGTCTATCGCGAGTACCGTTGCTATTTCCTTTTTGATACGCAGCTCCATCCGATGCCTTGTCAGCTGACAGGCATCATCGGCAATCCTGGCCATTTCTGTCACGTTGAGGCCAGCTTGGACAAGGGCATCCGTCATATCAAGAGCACCCGCAACTACGATGGTGCCGTTGAGGATGTTCCTCTCACCACCGATCGTGAGAACCAGCAGAGCTGCATCCTGGGTGCCAACAACTGCATCATCATCGGCACCAGCAGCTACGACAATGTGCTCATCGCCTATGAGGGTCAGTGTGCCAACTGCCTTGAGCAGTATGGCGGTACCCGTTATCCCCTGTCTTGGCAGAAAAACGGCACCCAGCTCCATTGCAGCAAGTGTGACCGTACTTACGATATCAACAACGGCACCGTCGTCAGCGGTGACGGAGGCCGTCAGCTTTACCGCTATCAGGCTGCCTTCGACGGTCAGCTCATCCGTGCTTGGAACTAATAACGGAGCCGTCAAGTGTGTGTGAAATGACAAATACACCACTTGGCGGCTCTGTTCAAAACAGAAGGATTAACACTGACATGATAAGTACGTCGATGCAAAGATACAACAGATTTCCTTATCTTGCAATACCTCCATCAATGTTGACACACCATAAGATCGCAAAGCATTGAATCTCAGTAATATGACGCCATGCGGCATGTGCCTTTGACACAACGGCGAATAGAGATTCACAAATAATTCATGCCCCTAAGCGCCATTCTTAAAACTTTTTTGTATCTTTGCAGTCGAAATGAAGCATTTGGTATTTTGGTTTTTGGCACTCGCCTGCCTGATATCTGGCTGTCAGCAGGATGATATGACTTCTTCCATTCAGAAGAAGTTTAGCGACAGTGCGACCATCTATCAGGAAATGGCTTGGCAGGAGATGTTTGCCGACTCCCTTATGCAAGCCGAGACACATGCATATCGTGCCTTTATGCTTAGCCAGGACTCCATCCTCGAACGTGGAGCCCTTTCCCTTCTCTGCTACATTTATTATCGCGAGGGTAAGCAAGAGGAATTGCAATTGCTGATGCAGACGCTGTCGCCTGATGTCTATATGAATGTAATGGATGTGCAGATGCAGGTGGAGCACACCAAAGCTGCGCAAAAACGACAGCTATACGCTCTTGCTGTCATCCTTCTGCTCCTGCTGCTTGGTTGCGTCGCCCTTTGGTATCTCCATCGTATCAAGATGCTTTCACGTTCCTACCAACAACGTATTGTTTCCGTCAGACATGAGTTAACAGAGCAGCTTAAACATCTTGGAACAACGCCATCAGTAGATACTTTCGGACATTCGCGTGAATCGCTGACGATTCAGGAGACCAAAGCCGGTATCGATGTTCTGTTCGCCATCATCAACGACCAGAATATCAGCCAGATGGGAAAGACCGAGGAACAGTCTCTGCTCAAGGCCATTCCCCTTATCGACCCAAACCTAACCACGATTCTTGAAAAGGCCTCTTCGACGCTGACGCCCAAGGAGACTTTCTTCTGTGTGATGGAATACTACGGCAAGACCGATAAACAAAAGGCCCGCTCTTTCTGCTGTTCGGAACAGGCCGTCCGCAGCACCAAGAGCAGGCTCAACAAGAAAATGGATATCAGCGTGCTTCGTCCGGAATGATATAATCGAAGCAGTCGAAATCCTGGAATCCCATTGCTTCCAACTGTTTCCGGCTTTCGGCAATATCCTTTTCTGTATTGTAATCTATGATATGTGGCAGCCGGATAGTTACTTTCCTTGGGTCTTCATGGGCTGAAAGCCAGCGAAGGTTGTCAATAACCTGACTATTGCTAATGGAAGTATAACGACGATAGATCTTTGGATTCATGTCTTTCACATCTATATAATAATGATGAACGTATGGAGCCACTGTCTGTAATTTCTCAAGACTGGCGTTCAAGGATGTTTCAACAGAAATATGCCATTCTGCCGGCATCAGCTTGCAGAAACTGGCGATTTCATCGCTTCTTAGGAGTGGCTCCCCTCCTCCAAACGTCACGCCACCAGCAGTTGCCTTGAAATACAAATCGTCCACCATTACCTCATTGAGAATATCCAGGGCATCCATCCTCCGCCATACACCGTCTTCCCTGAGACACTGCGCATTCAAGCAGTACTTACAGTGCAACGGACAACCGTGGAAGGCGACCAGCGTGGTTACACCCTTCCCATCGGTGGCAAGACGGTGGCGGCAGATTCCAATTAGTGGCGTTTTCATTTCAGGCGGAAGTTTACGGGAACTGCATATTTTACTCTGATAGGTTCTCCATTCTGCATACCGGGAATCCAATTCGGCATCGACTTGACAGCACGTAACGCTTCTTCGTCAAATGCCTTTTCAAGGCTTTTCACAACCGCTACGTCTGAAAGACTACCGTCTTTTTCAACAACAAAAGTGATAACAACTCTGCCCTGAACACAAGTTTCTTCGTATCCTTCCGGATAATTAATGTGTTCCGACAAATAATCAAGTAATGCTTGCGGTCCACCAGGGAAAGACGGCATTTGTTCAACAACATCACCCATAACGACCTTAGCCGTACGTTTTTTGACCTTCGAAGGTTCTTTCTCAATGATGACGGTATCAATAGGCGAGCGATACTCCACATCCCCGTCAAGTTGCTTTGCTGGTTCCCTCAAGACTTTCCCTTCCATCAGTTTACTTTGTTCTTCACTCATGGTGGCTACCTTCTTCGCCTTGTCACCGCAACTGACAAGTGCAGACAGTCCAGCAGATATCCCCATGATGGCAACAGCCTTTCCCAACTGCCTGCGGATGTTCAACTGGGACTCAAGATACCTCACCTCTGCCTCGCATGCCGGACAAGTACCTCGGCACTCACCCTGATGGTGACACTCACGCGATTCATACTTAATCTCATTGGCATCGGCCACCTGCTTCCGGATGGTCTTCAGCACATTGCAAATAGATTTTCCTCTTGTCATGATCGTAAATGTTTTGATTTGATGATGCAAAGATACAACAAAAAAGGCCCTTTGTCAAGAGCCCTTCGTATATTGACACGAGTAAACGATCTTATTACGCTGATAACCAGACGATTAAGATGCCCTGGCAATGATTCTTTGACACAGGGACACAGAGGGGTCAGGAACCTTTGTGTCGTTCCAGACCTAAATGTCACATGGTCACACGTGTGACCGTGACCATTTTTTAGTGTGAAATAAGGTGTTTCCTGCCGTCTTGGATGATGATGCCTCTGGTGGAGCTGCTGATCTTGCGACCCTGTAGGTCATAGCGGATTCCGTTTGCTGGGTGGCTGGCCTTGGGAGCAGAGATGGCCGTATGCATGTCCAGATTCTGAATGGTGAAGCCAAGACCTTCCATTTCCAGCGAAGCCCAAATGAAGGGGCCGATGCCTTTGGGATCGTTGTCGCGAACGTTCTCGCTCATATAATATTCGAACGAGCCGTCGCGGTGGGGCTTGTTCTCTGGCCCCAGCCCCGACACCTCACAGCACTTCGTCAGCGAGATGGTGCCATTGGCATTCTGTTTCACAAACTCCTTGATGATACCTTTATACGCCTTAATGCCTGCTTCAAGGAAGCTGTCATCGAGGTAACCCATCCGATGACCTTTCAGCAGACAGTAGGCGAACATCGATGAGGCTGTGGCTTCGAGGTAGTTACGCGGGTCGTCGACGTCGAGCACATCAAACCATACGCCACTGGTTGCATCCTGATATTCAACGACGCTCGTCATCGCCCGTTGGAACAGGTCGATCACCTGCTGGCGAGGTTCGTAGCTCTCAGGCAGGGCATCGAGAATCTCAACCATCGCCATCGTGAACCATCCCAAGGCCCTTGCCCAAGTGTGCTGGCTAAGACCCGTCGTGGGATTGGCCCAGAACATCTGGTGGGTCTCGTCCCAGGCGTGCTTCCACAGTCTGGTGGCAGCGTCGTAGGTACGTTGGTCAGTCTTCGTAATCTGGTCCACGGCGTCATCATAATAATCCGTCTCATAGCTAGGAGCGAGGGTGGGGGCTGCCAGCGTATAGAAAGGCAGTCCCATGAAGATGCCGTCGAGCCACACCTGACGGGCATAGATGGCCTTGTGCCACCAGACGCCCTCGTCAGTACGGGGTTGGTTCTCAAGCTGGCTCATCAGCAAGTCGAGTGCCAGCGAGTCCTTCTTGGCAGGGAACAGCTGATAGTATCGCATCAGGAAGTGGCCAGGACGGACGTTGTCGAGGTTGAAGTCATCGTATTTGTAGCCCGTGATATTGCCCTTCGCGTCGATCATCTTGGCAGGGTACTCCTTGAGATAGTTGCCCAGTTTCTCGTCGCCATAGGTGGTATAGACGTCGAGCATCCCGTCGAGTTCCACCCCCGTCTGGTACGACCAGTTAGGCATCCAGGCAGAGAAATTGAGATTGTAAGAATGTGGAGTCCGCTTCATTTCCGAAGCGGTGATCCACTCGCTGTAATGGGTATAATCTGCTGCTCTGACGCCAATGGCGACGAGCAGCAGTAGTAGTAGGTAGTTTCTTTTCATGTTGTTGTTAGATATCCAAAGCTGCGTGATAGGCCTCGTAGATAGCCTTGGTGATATTGGCGGGACGGACGCAGTCGCCTACCTCACGGACGAATGGGGCACACCCGCGGAGGGCATCGACATCGGTACGGTTGGCACGCTGGCCAAGGGCGCAGATGACGGTCTTGCCAGGAACGAGCACCTCGTTGCCGTCCTTATCCTTACAGATGACACCATCAGCCGTAATCTTCTGACCCGTATATTCTGTATGAGCCGTTGAGAACTCCGCCACCTTACGCATCAGGATGGGACGCTGACGGATGTTACAGTCGGCAGCCAAGGTGTCGCGCATCTCAACCAGTTCCACTTTCTTGCCTTCCATACCCAGATGGATGGCACACTCGCAACCTGCAAGACCACCACCCAGCACGACGACGCTATCGGCAACCTTATCCTTATTAAGATAATACTCGTTGACGATGATCACGTTGTCAGAGTCGATGCCTGGGATGGGCGGCACGAGCGGCGTAGAACCGACAGCCAGGATGAGCGCATCGACACCCTCCTGCTCCACATACTCAGGCGTGACGGTAGTGTTCAGACGAATCTCCACACCCTCGTCCTTGGCCTGACGCTCCAGGACAACACCCAGCTCATACATCTCATACTTGAACGGGAGGGCCTGTTCCGACTTCAGGATACCACCTACCTTGTCCGCCTTCTCGCAGAGAATGACCTTGTGACCGCGCTGGGCAGCCGTAATGGCGGCCTTGAGTCCGGCAACACCGGCACCTACCACCATCACCTTCTTGCTCTGACGGGCAGGCAGCACCTCCATACCCTCTATCTCACGACCAATCAACGGATTGACGGCACAACGGCGGGTGAAGGTGACAGGGCGCTCTGCCATACAGGTGTAGCAACGCAAGCACTTCACGATACGATCTTCCTGACCTGCCATCACCTTCTGCGGATGGAACGGATCGGCCAGCAGCTGACGAGCCATATACACCACATCGGCCTTTCCCTCGGCGATGATACGCTCCATCTGCTCAGGATCGCTGAGCGCACCGATCGTAGCGACGGGCTTCTTGACGTGCTTCTTGATCTCTGCAGCCAACCATACGTTCACACCGTGCTCATCGAACATCGGAGGTGTGGTGTTGAAGAAGCCGAACTGATAGGAACCTGCTGAAACGTGGATCAGATCGACGAACTCTTCTACTGCCTGCGCAATCTTGATACCGTCCTCAATACCATAGCCGCCATCGAACAATTCACTGCCACTGAGACGCACCTCGACAGGGAAACCTGGGCCTA